>Ga0209211_10011246_pt1 | contig 11484 bp, 14 predicted proteins | sample RifGroA2_FD_183992 | JGI IMG/M metagenome (GOLD analysis project Ga0209211, IMG submission 183992) | Groundwater microbial communities from Rifle, Colorado, USA - Groundwater A2 (SPAdes) (version 2) | ecosystem: Environmental > Aquatic > Deep subsurface > Groundwater | place: Rifle, Colorado...
AGTGTCAGAAAGCAGCAAATTATATGGAAAATGGGTTTGATGACTGGTTTACTTTTATGCTTGTGCCAGGAGTAGAGCCAACAAACAATCTTAACGGGAGGCATATAAGAAAGCATGTTATGAAAAGGAAAGTTTCAGGTGCGTTTAGGTCAGAAAGAGGATTAAAGAATCATTGCATAATATTGAGTGTGATTGAAACGTGGAGAAAAAAAGGAATGAATGTCTATGAGACATTGATTGAGAGAATGAAGCTGAATAATTCGGAGATTAAGTGGGCGGCTTAGTAGTTACTTATTTACATAAGTATTTTATACTTAACATCAAAGTTGAATAAAATGAAGAAATTTGAACCATATATCAAGACTATAGTGCTGCTTGTCTTTCTTCACCTCATGATTAACAGAATATATTCTTACATTTATCCAAATGTAAATCCTATAAAGGCAACATTGATTGGGCTGACAGCACTTTTGGCTATGCTTGTGCCTTTTATAAGAAATTTTATAGGGGTAACTAAACTTGAAGGCTTTTTGCCTATTTATACTTCCGCTCTATTTGGCGCATTGCTTGTGCAGGCTGGATTTATGGTGTCAAAAACAACAGAATCTACTTTAGTTCATATCGGTATTTTGATTGCAACCTACTTAACACTCAAGGCAGCATCGCTAATAAAAAACCATGTCAAGGCCAGAAAAAAAGCAGGAATTTAAACGCTGCAGACTCAATAATCTGCGCCAGAAACATCAGCACTGCTAATCTTCTTCATTGTTGGATCTCTTAAATTTTTTCTCGTAACACTCCTCGCAATAGTTCCATCCTGATTTTATGAATGAATACTTCTTGCAATTTGAGCAGAGTTTTTTAAACAAGGGTTTTTTAGCAGTTTTTTTGGCCATAGTCAATAATATTCGGGTGTGTTTATATAGTTATGTGAAAAAGATTCTAAAAATGGCATGTTCTGAGAACTTTGAAAAAATACGCCTGATTTGAAAATCAGGCGTATTTTTTCAAAGTTCTCTTCTCAAAACCCTTTTAAACCAGCGCAATTCTGTTTTTCTTATGTTTATCCCAAAAAAATACGGCCAAAGCAAGATAGACAAGTGTCCTTTCTGCCAGAAGCAGGCTACTATAAAGAACAAGCAGGGGCTGCCTGTGTGCACCGAGCATAAGCAGGAACTGCTTGACGGGCTGAAATGCCTGTGCGGTTCTAATCTTGAAATGCTTAGCGGGAAATTCGGCATTTTTTTCTCATGCTTCAAATGCGGCAATATCAACTTAAGGAAGGCGCTGGAGATTAATGATGTGAAGCCGAGAGTTAAACAGGAGAATACTGAGAATACTTATTCTGGGCTGGGCAGGAAAGAAACGACTGGAAGAAAAGAAATAACCATCAGAAGCGATGATCCGAGATATTTTGACTGATTTCTGTGAGCAAGAATCTAAAAGCATTTATTAACACCTAACATTCTTGAGCAATAATGCACTATAAAAATCTACTATTAGACAAGTTCCAGGAAGATGCCATCAGGGCGATTGAGCACAACAAGTCTGTTGTAGTTTCAGCACCTACGGGCTCAGGGAAAACTTTGATAGCTGACTACATAATTGACAGGGATTTTAAGAAAGGCATAAGAGTCATCTACACTGCGCCGATAAAGGCGCTTTCCAACCAGAAATACAAGGAATTCTCGCGGACTTACGGGGAGGAGAATGTCGGGATAATAACAGGGGACGTACAGAAGAACACCAAAGCCCTGATTCTTATAATGACTACCGAGATTTACCGCAACATGGTGCTGAGCAATGACCCTTTCATAATTGATGTGTCATACGTCATTTTCGATGAAATTCATTTTATCAACGACATTGAGCGAGGCTATGTTTGGGAGGAATCCATCATATTCTCCAAGCCAAACGTGAGGGTGCTGTGCCTTTCCGCAACAATACCGAATGCAGTTGAATTCGCAAAATGGATAGAGTCAATAAAGCAACACGAAGTGATTGTTGTGAAGCATGAAGAAAGGCCTGTTCCGCTGCATGTCAATGTTTTTGACGCCGAAATTGGCATCACCACATTAAAGAACCTGAAAGACGCGGTTGATACTCCGAGCTATGACAGAGCAATGGGAAGGCGCCAGAAACACAGGCCAAAATATCCAGACCATGCAGAATTAGTGGCTGAAATAACAGATAATCTGCCGTGCATGTTCTTCTGCTTTTCAAGGGCAGGCTGCCAGAAGAATGCCATTGCGCTTCTGAACAAGAAGCTGTTCAAGCCGAACCATGAGATTACGGCATTTGTAAGAGAAAAGCTGAAGAATTCAAGCCATGAAATCAACAAGCTTGTCTCGGCAAAAATACTGAGGCAGACGCTTCCATATGGAATCGCGTTCCACCATGCAGGCATGCTTCCTATACTGAAGGAACTTGTTGAGGATCTTTTTGAGAAAGGGCTGATAAAAGTCCTTTATACGACTGAGACTTTTGCCGTAGGAATAAACATGCCTGCAAAAAGCGTGTGCTTCGAGTCACTGAGAAAATTTGACGGCACGTCATTTCGGCTTATGAACTCAAAGGAATACTTCCAGATTGCAGGCAGGGCAGGAAGAAGGGGGATTGACAAGGAAGGGTTTGTCTATCTCATGATTGAAAGAAGGTATTTTGACTACGAAAAAATCAGGAAATTGATTCACTCGGACACTGCCCCAATCATCTCGCAGTTCAGGCTTTCTGTAAACACTGTGCTGAATCTAATAATGCAGCACGATGAAAGGGAAATTGACGACATCCTGTGCAAAAGCTTCCATTCATTCCAGAAATACGGCTCGAGATTCATGGAAAATGAAAACGCAGTGAGCCACAACGCGTTTGACAACTGGAAGAGAAAGCTGGAGAAGATGGGCTATCTGAGAGGGAGCAATGTGACTGACAAGGGAAGCTTTGCCTCAAGGATATATGCCGATGAGCTGGCCATAGGGGAGATATTCGCCACAAACTTTTACAAGGGCCTTGACGAATACCAGATGCTCCTTGCGCTTGCGTGCCTGTGCTTCGAAGGCAGCGAGAAGACGCAGTTCTACAGGCAGCACCATTCCAGGAAGTCCCAGGAGCTGAAAAAGGCAATATGGGACGACCCATACCTGAAGCATGAAAAGAGGTTCAAAGAGATTGAGGATTTAACTTCATTGGTGTATCCATTATATCACGGCAAGAACATCTTCAGCATCCTTGAAAACACAAATATGCTTGAAGGGGATGTCATCAGAATGCTCAGGCAGATACTTGACAGGTTCGGCCAGGTAAAAAGCGCCACAATGGACGATAGGCTCAAAACCATGATCACAAGCTGCCAGAATCTCATTGAGGGCTGTCTGAAGGATGTTGGGACGGATTGAGGGGAAGACTTCTTAATGTCCACTTAAGTTTTTGTTTGTTGTTAAATGCAATTCGAAAACCCGCCTATCGCTGATAGTAAACCATAAATCCTTTTAGTTGTCGCCTTCGTTAAATTTTATAAATGGAGAGAGAAGAAATGCTTTGTACTTCTTATAACAAAAATTTAACGGTTACATTCCTTTACACACAAATTTTTGATTATTTTATAGAATAAAGTGGGGCATCTAGTTTTATTGTCTTATATATTTAAAAACCTTCTAAGCTTAGATCTTTTATCTATCTCAAAGTTGAATAGGATTAGAGATTTTTCATACTCATTAAATTTTGAAAAGTGTTCGTAATGAGCGCAAATAAGAAATAATACTATTAAATTTATCACTCTTCCTACTTCTTCAATCAAAGAATCTGCTTTGTCTTTATTATATTCTAATTCAGAGTTAGATGTAAATTTACTTAGATAGGTTTCATTTGTTCCATGTACAAATGCTGATGTTTTACGATAAAGTTCATCGTTCAAATTGAAAAATTTATTTTTCTTCTTTATTTCCTCTTCACTTAAACCATCCAAATTGTTAAAATCAGTATCTACTTGATTTAATTCATTTAAGAAAGATGCTTTTCTTAAATAATTTCTAAAGTATTCTGCACCTAATTTTAAATCATATTCAGAAATCCCTGTTTGTACCATTAAGAATTCTTCTTTATGATCTTTATAATAGATATGCCTGTATAAATCCTCTAAAATACACCTTATCATTAGGTAACAACCTCTATAATTATTCAAATAAAATTGATTTAGCAACATTAGACCATCAGAATATAATTCTACATAGTAGGGTGTGAAAGTTTCTTCAAGAATACCTTTTCTTAAAACTTGGGACTTAGGATCATTATTAAATAATGTTCTAGCAGCTTCAACAAAATGATCTTTTTTCCCTGCTTTAGCATATTGGTACATCAAAATTTTCTTTGACGGGTCAATAAAATATCTAAAATTACTTAAAGATTCAAGTAGAACATATAAAGGATAAACCTTTTTAAAAAAGTCTAGATTGTTATTACGAATCTTATGAAATTTTATATGGTCATTAGTTGATATTTCTAAATCTTGAAAATATGCACCAAAATCATCTTTGAACTTTTGTGAATGAATATTCATTTTTAATATTCTCTTTTTTTAATTAAATACTCAACTTTAAAATCATTGAACATTCTCATTGCAATTTCCATCAAAATGTGGATTTTCTGCTCCTTATTTTTATTTCTAAATAGCTGCTTATATGTTTTAACTAGTTTTTCTTGTTTATTCTGTTCTTCCTCAGATTCAATTCTAATTCTAAATAGGTAAGCTAAGAAATTTCTAAGTTCATCATACTTAATTTCGGAGCTAACATTTTCAAAAGTGGCCCAAATTAATCTCGAATAATCTAATACATCAATATCTTTAAATTGTTTATGTACAAAACAATTTCTTAAGCTCAATAAATCTAACTTTTTTTTATCAGCAAAATCTTGATAGATAACTTTTCTAGTTAAATGTCTCTCTATACTCTCTAAATTTTTATCATTATCTTTATCTGTTATAATTTTATGAAAAGTAAGCAATATCTTTATAATATGTTTTTTATTTGTATCGTTAGATTCTAAATAAGCTTTATGAATTTCCTCCATTATCTGATTAAATTCTTGCATCTTATCACATCATATTTTTTATAAATTCATTAACAAATTTAATGAATTCTTTTTTAACTTCATCATGTGCAGGCGTATCTAAAAATGATCCTACCCCCCTTATTCCATTGGCAACTTTGTACCAGTTATTAGACCAAATTTTTGATTCGAAAGTTTTCTCCCCCCAATGATCAATAATTTTTTTAGAGTATTCATACTGATGTTGTGGTGCACTCAAAGTATGATCCCACATAGTAAATACTAAACCTATAATTTTAATAGTTTCTTTAGTATCATAAAAATAATCAGTTTCATGATCTTTTATTATTTCTTTCATTAATTCTACCCCATAAACAGCAAAGGAATCAGCCATAACAGGGATTAGTACAGATTTAGTAGCGTTAAGTGCAAGTGTAGTTAAAATTGAATTTGTTGGAGCACAATCAATAATTATATAATCATATTCATTTTCACATTTTTTTATTATAGCATCTTCTAATTCAAATGGGCCTATGTGAACTCCCCTCAATATGAAACTAAGATTTAATTCGGAGGGAATTATATCAAAAAAGTATTTCTTATCTTCAGATTCGTATCTTCTAAATTTGAGTTCATCAATATTTATTTTAACTTCCCTCTTATTTGGAAAAGGCCCATATTGAAGATAACAATTAATAAATAAATCAGCTATCGTCTTTTTTGTTTTTAATTGATTATCGTACTCTTCCTCACTTAGACCTATTAAAGTGGCATTAGCCTGAGGATCAAAATCAATTAGCAGTACTTTACATTTTTCAACTTCGCTTAAATATAATGCGAGATTAAAAGCAAGAGTAGTTTTTCCAACTCCCCCTTTCATATTAATAATTGAAACTTTCTTTGCTACCATACAATTCCCACTTTAAAATAAATATATCTAATTACTTTATAAACATTGCTTTATAAATGCCCTACTCTTTAGAAATCTAGTCTGTCTTTGGCAGTTATCAATAATAGATAAAGTAATAAAAAACTACGGCGACAACTGAATTTATGGCGGGTTTTCGAACTTTTCGGACAAAATTTTCTCCAACTTCATAGCAGAAACGAACTACAACCCTCCCAAATGCCAATTCTCAAACATAAAATCTCATAAGCAAGCATAAACTCTAGAATAATGCAAAATGCCAGCCAAAATCATTGATGGCAAAAATATCGAAGCTGAGGGAAACAATTCAAAATATATTTAAAGCCAATAAATTTCAATTGCATTATGTTATGGATTTTTGAAATCGAAGATAAATCCGGAAGACAAATACACTTATCAAAAGAAAGATGGTCACATATACAGAAACATCCAGATATGTCAGGAGAAATAGAGCGAATTAAGGAAACACTAATAAATCCCGATAAAATCACAAAGTTCGATTATGATCCTGATGTCAGCTTTTATTATCGCCATTACAAAGAAAGGAAAGAGTACCTGTTCATTTCAGTAAAATATTTAAATGGCGAAGGTTTTATTATCACAAGTTTCCACACAGATAAAATAGCATAACAAAATGAAAGGCAAATTAAATTTATATTATGATGAGGAAGGGGATTTCTTAGAGCTACATATAGGAGAATATACAGAAGGGTACTTTAGAAATCTAGGAAAAGGAGTTTTTGAAAGTATTGACAGAGAAACAAATAAAGTTACTGGAATTGCAATAATGGGATTCAAAAAAAGAACTGAAGGCCTAAAGGACGTTAGAGTTTCTTTGCCTACAGAAATACAGCTGTCTTCTTAAATTAACTTAACATTAACGCACATTCCCTAAATTCTACTTGAGTTATGCTCAAAATTGATTATTTCTCAAAGAGCCTAAGAAAAAAGTAAGGCAATGATAAATTTTGGAGAAGGAAAAATTATTCATAACTAACATTTTCCGTATAATTTCACCCTACTTTTCAACACAGCCCCCATAAACAGAAAATCTTATAAGCAAGCATAAACTCTAGAATAACACAAAATGCCAGCCAAAATCATTGACGGCAAAAGGATAAGCGGGAAGCTGCTTGGTGAAGTAAAGGCAAAAATATCGAAACTGAGGGAAAAGCCCGGGCTGGCAATCGTCATTGTAGGCGAGAATCCTGCTTCTTTGATCTATGTGAACTCCAAGGAGAAGATGTGCAATGAGCTTGGGGCTTACTGCGAAAGATATAATTTAAGCAAGGATGTTTCTGAGACAAATTTGCTAAAGCTGATTGACGAATTAAATGACAATCCAAAGATACACGGCATCCTTGTCCAGCTTCCGCTGCCTAAGCAGATAGATGATCAATTAGTAATTGAAAGCATAAGGCCGGAGAAGGATGTTGACGGGTTTTCTCCGCTAAACCTTGGCAATCTTGCCGTCGGCAACACGATAATAGCGCCTGCAACGCCAAAGGCAGTGATGCGCATGATTGAATCAGCAGGAAAGATAGAGGGGAAACATGCTGTTATTGTAGGAAGGAGCAATATTGTAGGGAAGCCTGTTGCGCTGATGCTGCTTGAGAAGAATGCAACTGTGACAATCTGCCATTCCAAGACAAGAAATCTCGGGGATTACACTAAAGATGCAGACATCCTTGTTGCAGCCTGCGGAGTTCCCCAATTGATAAAGAAGGACATGGTGAAGAAAGGGGCTGTTGTCATTGACGTTGGCATCAACAGGACTTCCGGGGGCAAAATTGTCGGGGATGTTGATTTTGAGAATGTGAAGGAAGTGGCTTCTTACATTACACCAGTTCCGGGAGGAGTCGGGCCGATGACAATTGCAATGCTGATGGATAATCTTCTTAGAGCGATGAAGCTTAGGGGGTAGATTTTAGTAGGATGTTAAATGCTGTTTGAAAACCTGCCTAAAAATAAATAAATTTATATATTTTTAATATTTATGTATGATGATGGATGCCCATACTTTTTCAAAACAATTTCTTGAATTATTTCCAGAAAAGTTTAAGTTAATGCATGAAAGAGAGTCGGATGGTGATTTGGAATATGTATATAGTACAGAGTTTACTGATGGTATCAATGGAATAATGAAAATATTAGCAGAAAAGAATAATCTTCAATTAGAAACAGAGTTTCTTAATGTTGATTATACTTTTTTTGTAGAAGGAAATTACAACATGAGAATTGCAGTAGAACATGAAAATATTACAAAAGGAAAACGAAGAATATATAATTTTAAGAAATTAATTAATGTAAACTCACCATTAAAAGTATTAATTTGTTACTATAAGAAAAATCAAAATCCCGAAAAGATTAGTGCCTTTTATAAAAATAAATTTGAAAAGTATGGGCAGATAAATTCTGAATTCCTTTTGTTAATTGGAGAAGCTGAAATGGAAGAAAAAGAGGAAAATGACCAGTCTGGTTATTATGTACTTAAAATTTTTTCTAAGTAATTTACGGCGGGTTTTCAAACTTTTCTGGTGAAACTTTACCACACTTCGCAGGGTAAAATCATTTAACAAGAGCTATAAGTTATACCTTTTCAATGCCACCTACCACACAGCCATCACCATATAAATCCCATACGCCACGCTTGTCCCGCCTGTGAGAAATGATATTGCTTTGTACAGCTTTGCGCTGCTGCATTTTATTAATGGGTATGTGAATATTGCGGCGAAAAGGAGCATTCCAAGCACAACCCCTATGCTGAAGATGCCTATTCCTGCTATTATTCCGCCTAAAGTTGTGATGCCTAGCGATGCAGTGAAAAGCATCAGAAGCTCGTCGTTGCTCGCCAATCCATGGATTATGCCTATACCAAGCATGTGCCTGTGATAATGCCTGCGCTCTTCTGTTTTTTTGTGGAGATGGAAGTGCCTGTGCAAAATGCCATCGTGAGAATGCTCGTGAGAATGCATCTTAAAGGTTGAACTGATGCTGTAGATTCCCAATGCAATAAGCATGAAGCCGACAATCTTCTCAAAATGCCCAAGAAAAACTGGAAGGAATGAATCTTTGAATGCAAATAATGCTGTAGTTACCAATGCTGCAGTGAGCATATGCCCTGCAGCCCAGCTCATGCTTATTTTGAATGCGTTTTTTATCGACTTTGAGTTTTTTAATATATTTGAAACTGCAACAATGTGGTCGGCGTCATAGCTATGCTTAAAACCCAAAGCCAATGCAAGAAGTCCAAAGGAGATATATTCGAGCATAAATTAGGCAACAATCTAAAATTAATAAATCTTTTTATAATTAATAAGTCTTTGCAAAATACGCCCATAATTTAGCCTTTTTGCCGCAGCCAACGCAATTGCCAACTGCAGGCTTCTGCTCGAAGGGAATGCATCTTGCAGTTGCGCCGTCTGCCTTGTCTTTTACTGCGTCTTCGCAGCTTGCTTCTCCGCAGAATAATGCAAGGACCATTTTTTTTGAGGAAACTGCCTTTGCAATCTCGTCCATGCTGCCTGCTTTTGCCGTGTTTTTCTTCAAAAGGCTTCTTGCAGTTTCAAGAAGATTAGTCTGGATGTCTGCCAGTACGCTTTCAGTTTTTCTCTCAAGCTCCTTCATCTTTACAGTTATCTTTTCGTTTGTGTCCCTTCTTACAAAAATCATCTGCTCCTGCCTGATGTCTTTAGGGCCTATCTCAATCCTCAAGGGGATGCCTTTTAGCTCCCACTCGTTGAATTTCCAGCCAGGTGTATATTCTTCTCTTGCGTCAAGATGGACACTGTAATCCTTCAATTTGCCTTTTATCTCTTCTGCCTTCTCCAGCACTTCATCTTTTGAGTCCTTGAACATTATCGGAATTATTACAATCTGCACCGGAGCAAGCTTCGGTGGCAGGACCAGGCCTTTATCGTCGCCGTGCATCATCACAACTGCGCCTATCGTCCTTGTGCTCAGGCCCCATGAGGTTGTCCATACATGGCTCTGCTTCTCGTTCTTGTCCATGAACTTGATGTCAAATGCCTTTGCGAAATTCTGCCCGAGCATGTGCGAAGTCGCCATCTGCAGCGCCTTGCCGTCAGGCATCAATGCCTCTACTGTTGTGGTATAATCAGCTCCAGCAAACTTCTCTTTTTCAGTTTTTTTGCCAGCAATCACAGGAATTGCCATCCAGTTTTCAACCAAGTCAACGTACTCAAACAATTGCTGCATCACTTCCTTTTCAGCGTCTTCTTTAGTTACATGGGCTGTATGCCCTTCCTGCCATAAAAACTCTCTTGTGCGCAAAAAAGGCTTTGCATGCTTGAACTCCCACCTTACAACTGAATTCCACTGGTTGAGGAGCAGAGGCAAATCCCGCCATGACCTTATCCATTTGGCGTAGCTTTCCATCATCACAGTTTCAGATGTCGGCCTTATTGCCAGCCTTTCATTAAGATCAGAATCGCCGCCTTTTGTGACCCATGCGACTTCGGGAGTAAAGCCTTCAAAGTGTTTGCTCTCTTTTGTAAGAAGCTTTTCAGGAATAAACATCGGGAAATAGCAGTTCTTATGCCCTGATTTCGCTATTTTTTCGTTGAAAACAGCCTGTATTTTCTCCCAAATCTGGTAGGAATTCGGCTTGAAGACGATGCAGCCGGAGACAGAGCTGTAGTCAATCATGTCTGCCTTTAGAACAACCTGATTGTACCATTCGTTGAAGTCTTCGGATTTCTTAATGGTGATGCCTATGGTTTCTTCTTTGCCTGTTTCTTCTGCCATAATCAACAGGCTGAATATATTCTTTAAATGCTTTTTGGTGAAAAATCTCTTAAATTCCAAAACATTTATATATTATTTAGCATATTATTTAAAATATTATAAAATGGCAACCATAAGAAAATGGGGGGACTCTCTGGCAGTTACTATCACCCCAACCGAGGCAAAGCAGAAGAGCCTTAAGGAAGGAGATGAAGTAGTGGTAAAAATCTACAAAAAATTAGATTCCAGAATATTTGGGATGTTGCCTAAAAAATATAAAATCAATGCCAACGGACAGCAGGCTAAGGATATGCTGAGGGAAGAATGGTAATTTTTCTTGACACCTATGCCATGATAGAGATAGCTAAGGGGAACCCTAATTACCAAAAATTTGCTGATTCTGCATCCATAACCACCAGATTTAACCTTGCAGAATTATATTTTTATTTTTTGAAGACGACAGATGAGGCTACAGCAGACAGCATTTACAACAGGTTTAAAGACTATGAGATTTTTGCCACGGACAAAATAATAAAGGAAGCAATGAAGCTGAAATTGGCGAATGCCAAGAAAAGATTAAGCTTTGCAGACTGCATTGGCTATATCGCTGCAATGCTTGAAGAATCATCTTTCTTAACAGGAGATTACCAATTTAAGGATATGGAAAATGTGGAATTTGTGAGGTGATTATATTGAATATACGCCTAAATCTCCCACATCTCAACAACATTATCCACCAGCTTGTCCAGGAAGCTTTCCTGATA
>Ga0209211_10011247_pt1 | contig 11483 bp, 10 predicted proteins | sample RifGroA2_FD_183992 | JGI IMG/M metagenome (GOLD analysis project Ga0209211, IMG submission 183992) | Groundwater microbial communities from Rifle, Colorado, USA - Groundwater A2 (SPAdes) (version 2) | ecosystem: Environmental > Aquatic > Deep subsurface > Groundwater | place: Rifle, Colorado...
CCGCGGTCAAGCAGCTCGCCGCCTTCGATCAGGGGCAGGACCCGGGATTGCGCAAGCTGTTCATCAAGGAAGCCCAGACCATCGCGAGCCTGCGCCACCCGAGCATCGTGGACATCTACGAGATCCTGGACCTCCCGGAAGGGCTGTTCCTCGCCTTCGAGTGGGTCTCGGGCAAGACCCTCCATGAGATCCTGGCCGAGAAGAAGCGCCTCCCCCTCGCCGGAGCGAAGCTCATCCTGACGCCGGTGTGCCGGGCGCTCGAGTTCGCCCACTCCAAGGGCTTCGTCCACCGCGACCTCAAGCCGGCGAACATCATGGTGAACGCCGAGGGCCGCGTCAAGCTGATGGATTTCGGCATCGCCCGGGCGCTGACCCAAGGGCCGGCCGCGGCCCAGGGGCCGCGGTCCTCGCAGGGCGGCAGTCCTCCGCTCCCGGAGAGGGCCGAACCCGTCCCGGAAGCCGCCCCCCAGAGCGAGTTCGCCCTCCCGGTGGCCCGGACGCAGACCCTGGCGGGTACCCCGGCATACCGCGCCCCCGAGGCGCTCCAGGGCATCGTCACCCCGGCCTTCGACATCTTCTCCTTGGGAGTCTGCCTCTACGAGATCCTGACCGGGACGCTGCCTTTCACCCTGCAGGGTTACGAGCCGGGAGTGCGGGGGGAGTTCGTCGATGCGAGCCTCGTCATCCCCGAACTCGGCCCCGCGGTGGACCGGCTCATCGAGCGCGCGCTGGAGCCGGACTACCAGAAGCGGCTGCCGGAAGTCCGCCTGTTCCTGGCTGAGCTCCAGAAACTCTGACGACCTGCGACGCGAAGACGAATTCGACCCCTTTCTGCCTCAGCTCCGGCACCGCCTCGCGGAGGCAATCGTAGGTTTCCCGGAAATAGTGGTGCCCGATCACGACGGCGCTCCCGTTCTTCCGGGCCGAGGAGACGGCCGTGCCCAGCCAGCGCCGGCAGTCGGCCTTCTTGCGCCGCTTCACCTCTTCCAGGAAGATGCGGTTCACGGCCGAGGGGATCCCCGCGCGCTGGGCCTCGTCGAACGCCACGGTCTTGGTAGAGACGAAGCTGTCCACGAAGAAGAAGCCCTGCTCCTTGACCAGCCCCATGAACCACTTCATGAGCGGCCGGTTCCGGGTCGCCTTGTAGGAACGGTGGGTGTTGGCGCCGACGGCTCCCGGGATGGTCTTCAGCGCTCTCTCCCATAGGCTCCGGACCTTCTTCTTGTCCCCCTCCGTGACGGAGTCCGGCCGCAGGTCGAGGGTCAGGAACGGGTCGAACGGGAAGTGGATGATGACCTCCTTGCCGGCCCGCCGGGCCGCCTCGGCGGCCTGCCGGGTCCGCGGGGAATCCGGCATGATCGCGAAGGTGATGGGGAAATCCAGCTGCATCCACAGCTCGTCGGGAGGGTTGGAGGGATAGGTCAGCCCGAAATCGTCGATGACCACGGCCAGCCGGGCCGGAGCCTTGGCGGCGGCGGGAGCGCCGGGCCTCCCCTTGGGCGGCTTGGCCGCCGCGCGGGCGCCCGCGGCGCAAGCGCAGAGCAGGGCGCAGGTCAGGATCGCATGTCTCATATCAGTCCCCCTCGTAGCGCTGCAGACAGCGGCGGCCCAGGACCCAGGGCACGACGAACGCGACGAGGTTGATGACGGCCAAGAGCGCCACGCTCAAGCCGGCGTAGCGCCAGTCCCAGGCGTGCAGCCGGCCCAGGCGCTCCTGGAAATGCATCTGGACCGGCCAGGCCTCGGCGGCGACCGTGGCGCCCACGTAGGCCAGGGCGCACGCCATGTAGACGAAGCCGCCGGCCGACGACTCGATCTGGTGGATGTTCTCGACGTGGAAGCGCGGGAAGATCGCCCCGAACCCCACCCCCATGCCGGCCAGGGTCCAGGTCGTGAGCCATATCGTGATCAGGGTCAGCCAGGAGATGAAGCGGTCGGCCCCCAGCAGGTGGTTGGACACCGCCACCAGGACCGTGGACAGGACGAGCATCGGCGCCAGGGAGAAGACGAACTTCTCGAGCATCAGGGTCTCGATCCCCAGCGGGGCCCCCCGCACCACCCAGAAGCTCCTCCCCTCCAGGCTGATGGAAGGGAAGGTGAACCGGAGTCCCAAGGACGACAGGACGAACCCGGCGATCCCGATGTTGAGGAAGCAGACCAGGCTCTTGAGGTCCGGGGTGTCGAGGGGCAGGCGATGGATGCTGAAGAGATAGACCCCTATGAGGGCGCCCACCAGGAGGATCTGGGACCAGTGCTTCACGTCCCGGAAGAAGCACTTGCGGTCCTTCCAGAACAGCGCCGCGGCGGCGCCGGACTCGCCGCCGTCCGGGTCGCCGCCCCAGCGGCACAGCAGGCGGGTGAGACGGTATTCCATCGTCGGAGGGACCGAGGCGCTGCGGTAGGCGCGCCGCCCCTCCTGGGCTCCCGAGTAGCCGCGCGCGTACATCCGGCCCGCCAGCCACAACAGCGCGCCGTAGGCCGCCGCCGCCGCGCCCGTCAGCAGCGCGGCCTGCGTCCAGAAAAGGGACATGCGTCCGCCGGCGTAGCCCGCCAGGGCCTGGCTCAGCCACCACGAGGGAGCGTAGGGCGCGGTGGGCGCCTGGAGATACTGGAGGTACTCGCTGACCAGCTGCAGGGCGTCCGGGCGGATGAGACGCTCCGGCTCGGAGAAGCGCAGCAGCATGTAGAGGACGCCGACCGACAGGCTCGACAGGACCCACACCACGTCCCGCGTCCGGGACGAGGGGAAACAGTACATGAGGGTCAGGGTGAAGCCCATCCCCAGGACGGCCGCCAGGACGAGGAAGGGGACCATCAGGAGCAGGAACACGGCGTAGAACCCCCAGCCGTAGTGGTACACGCGGCCCAGGGCGAGGAAATACGGGAAGATGGCCAGGGCGATCATCCAGGAGGAGAAGAACACCGTTTCGAGGGACTTGTCCCAGAACACCCAGCGCAGGGGCACGGGAGCCCGCATCAGGTAGCGGAGGTCCGAGGAGTAGAAGAGCGTGGTCAGGGAGATGATGAGGCTGGAGAGGACCACCATGGAAAAGGTGGTCAGCAAGGACATCGCGGTCAGCTTCCAGATCAGGAGCCCGCCGATGAGTTCGACGCCGCTCAGGTAGCGCAGCACCCGCAGGAAGCCGTAGAACAGCCCCGCCAGCATCCAGAACCCCATGAGCAGGAACGCGGTGTTGCGCCCCCATTCATAGAGCGTCATGGAGAGGACCCGGTTCTGGAGGGAGAGGAACTTGCGCCGCAGGAGCAGCGCCGCTATCCCTTCAGAGGTTCTTGAGGAGTTCGGCATACTCCAGGCTTCCGGTCATGCGCAGGAAGAGGTCCTCGAGATGGACGTCGCCCGCACCCGAGCCGTGGGAGCGCCGGAGCTCGTCGATCGTCCCCGAGGCGATGAGCCGGCCCTCGATCATGATCCCGACGCGGTCGCAGATCCGCTCCGCGATCTCGAGGACGTGGGTGCACATGAAGATGGCGCAGCCGCGGGAGGCGATCTTCTTGAAGATGTCCTTGGCCATGCGGGCGCTCTTGGGGTCGAGCCCCACCAGCGGCTCGTCGAGCATGAGGGCCTTCGGCTCGTGCAGGAGGATGGCCGCGATGACGAGCTTCTGGCGCATGCCGTGGGAATAGGTGTCGAGGAGCTCGCCGCCCCAGCGGCCCAGCTCGAACATCTCCAGGAGCTCCGGGATGCGCCGGCGCTGGTTCTCGTGCGGCACGCCGTAGAGGTCGCCCACGAAGCGCAAAAACTCCGCGCCGGTCAGCTTGGGGTAGACGAAGGGCTCGTCCGGGACGAGGCCGATGCGGCGCTTGGCCTCCAGGGTCTGCCGCTGTATGTCGAAGCCGCAGATGCGCGCCGTGCCGGAGGTCGGCTGGATGAGGCCGGTCAGCAGCTTGACCGTCGTGGTCTTGCCCGCGCCGTTGGGGCCGAGGAAGCCGTAGATCTCGCCGGGGCGGACGGTCAAGTTGAGCTCGGAGACCGCGGTCAGATCGCCGAAACGCTTGCTGAGGCCGAGGATCTCGATCATCTGGGGTCGCCGCGGCGGGCCGGAGGGGCAGCCTAGGAGACGTTCACCAGCTCCCGGTAGCCCCGGAGCCGCTCCTCGATGACGGGGCGGGTCAGAGTTTCCAGGGCGCGGGTGCTGAAATCCGAGACGTTGACCGAGGAGACCACGGCGCCGTAGGCGAGCGCCCGCTTCAGGGCTCCGATGTCCCGCAGGTCCAGGCTCCCCTCGGCCAGGGCCCCGACGAAAGCCCCCGCGAAGGAATCGCCGGCTCCGGTCGGATCCTTGACGGTCTCCATGGGGAAGGCGGGCAGCGGGTGCACCACCCCCCCGGCGACGCAGAGGACGCCGTGCTCCCCCTTCTTCACGACCACCACGCGGGGGCCGCGCCGCGTCAGGAACAGGCCCGCCCGGACGTTGTTGGAGTCGCCGGAGAGCTGCTGGGCCTCCTCCTCGTTGACGATCAGCACGTCGATGCGGGTGAGGAGTTCCTCGAGGGACTTGCGCTTGAGCCCGATCCAGAAATTCATGGTGTCGCAGACCACCAGCTTGGGCGCGGCCATCTGCTCCAGGACCCTGCGCTGGAGGTCGGGGTCGATGTTGGCGAGGAACAGCACGGAGCAGGAGGCTTGCTCCGGGCTCAGGCGCGGGTCGAACTTCTCGAAGACGTTGAGTTGGGTGTCCAGGGTCTGGGCCCGGTTGAAGTCCTTGCCGAAACGCCCGACCCAGCGGAAGGTGCGGCCCGGCACGGCCTGCAGTCCCGCGATGTCGACCCCACAGCGGATCAGGAGCTCGCGGTGGGCGTCGGGGAAATCCGTGCCCACGACCCCGACCATGCGCACCGGGGCGAAATGGCGGGCGGCGAGGGAGAAGTAGACCGCGGAGCCGCCCAAAGCCTCCGCGCTCTCGCCCTCGGGCGTCTGGACCGAGTCCAACGCCACGGAACCGACTACGAGTATGGGGTTCAGGCCCCGCGCTCCCGCTGGTCGAGGTAGCTGCGGATCTCCACCTGGGTGCTGAGCTGGCGCAGGTAGAAATTGATGGAGTCCAGGGCGCGCTTCTGCTGGAGGTCGCGGGCGAAGGCCTCCTGGTTCTTCTCGAAATCCACCAGCTTCCCGCCGCCGCGCAGGTACTCCGAGCGGAGCTCGGAGGGGACGATCTTCGCGCTGCGCAGGATCAGGGTCTTGAGCTTGGAGCTCAGCATCGCCCGCCGCTGGAAGCGCTCGTAGAGCTCGGGTGAGGTCTTGTACGCGCTGCGCACGATCTGGAAGTAAAGGTTCTGGTCGAAGCGGCCCTCGCGCTGGAAGGAGGGGCTCTGCTGGATGGCGAGGGAGAGCTCCGTGTCGCTCACGCGCAGGCCCATCTTATCCGCCTCCTGGGCCAGGAGCTCGTTGACGATCATGTCGCGGAGCATCTCCTGCTTGACCTCGGCGCTCATGGCGTCGGAGACCTCCTTGTTCTGGGCCCGCATGGAGTCCAGGAACTGGCTCACGCGCACGCGGAAATCCAGGTAGGGGAGCTTGGTCCCGCCCACGACCGCGACGGCCTCGGTGTTGTCGGCCCCGGTGAAGAAATAGCCGCCCAGGCCGACGAAGATGCCGATCAGGAAGATGACGAAGACGGAGAGGATGAGGGTCTGGCGGTGCTTGCGCAGGAAGCTGATCATCGGGGTAGCGGCTCCTCTTCGGACTCCGCCTCATCGGCCGGCGCGGACCCGGTCTCCTTCTCCTTCTTGCCTTCTTTCCCGGTGTGCATCAGGCAGGCCCCCTCGAAGGTGGCTCCGTCCTCGATCAGCAGCTTGGGGGTGCGGATGTCCCCGATGATGCGCCCGCCCGCGATGAGCTCGAGCTGCGTCGCGGCGATGATGTCGCCCTCGACGCTCCCGCCGACGACGACGTGTTCGGCGCAGACGTCGCCCTTCACCCGGCCGCCGTGCCCGATGATGACGGTGTGCGCCTCGTGGATGTTGCCTTCGACCTCGCCCTCGACGCGGACCGAGCCGCGGACCGTCAGCGACCCGTTGAAGTAGGCCTCGGGGCCGACGATGGTGACGACGTCGCCGCCGTCGAATTTGCGCGCGACCGATTTGGGGAAGATGGCCATGCCGCCCTGGACCTCAGGAAAGGTCCTCTTTCCTTTCCTGCAGGAACAGGACCGGGTTGACGGGCTTGCCGTGGCGCCAGACCTCGTAATGACAATGGATGCCCGTGGAGCGGCCCGTGGTGCCCATGAAGGCGATCATCTGTCCCCGCACGACGCGGGCGCCGATCTTCACGGTGACGTTGGAGGTGTGCCCGTAGAGGGTCGAGTAGCCGAAACCATGGTCGATGACCACGACCATGCCGAAGCCGCTCATCCAGCCCGCGTAGCGGACGACCCCGTCGGCGGTGGCCACGATGGGGGTGTCCGGCTTGTTGGCGATGTCGATGCCCTCGTGCATGGAACCCGAATGCAGGCCGCCGCGCTGGGAGAAGGGCGAGAAGCGGTAGCCGAAGGACGAGGTGATCCTCCCCCCCGAAGGCCAGATGCTGGGCGTCGAACGCAGGAGGTTGCGCTTGTTGGTGATGTACCAGGCGATCTCCTGGAAGCTGGCCAGGCGCTGCTCCGACTCCAAGCGCAGGCGCCGTATGCGCCGCCGCAGGTCGGGCTGGGAGAGGCGCGCGCCGCTGGACAGGAGCCGTCCCAGGCCCACCCGGTCCGCGACGCTGGGGCCCCCGAGCCCCTCGTCCGGCTTCAGGATGTCCTGCCGGCTCTTCATGCCCAGGAGGATGCGCATCTGCTGGTCGGTGGCCCGGGCCGTCTCCAGGACTTCCCGGGACTTGCCGATCTCGTCGACCATGTAGCGCATCTTGGCGTGGATCACCACGTTATCCGCCTTGGTGACCCAATAGTCCACGTGGCGCCCCACGATGAAACCCGCCCAGACCGTCATCCCGCTCCAGAGCGCCAGGCCGAAGACGACGAAGCCCAGCGAGAAGCGGCTGCGCAGGAGCGGGAAATCGGCGTGCGGGATGACCAGGATCGTTACATGCCTGCTCAGCGCGCGATAGATGCGGGAGAAAATTTCGGGCACGGGTTCTCGGCGTTTTTTCGGACTCGCTATTGTATAACACCGCCCCGGTCGAGTGTCAATACGCGGGGAGTTGTCCTGATGTTACCATCTCAATGTTGCCATTCAATGTACTATACGGCCGGCGGCCCCTTGGCCGCCGCCGCGGGGGCGCCCGGCGCCGGGGGGCGCGGCTGGAAAGGGTCGTACCAGAGCCCCGCCCTCCGTGCCAGGTCCCGGAGGGCGAAGCTGGCCTGGGTGACGATGGACTCCCAATCCGCCTCGCCCCGGGAGATGCGGTCCAGGTCCCCCTCCAGCCGGGCGGTGTAGTCGAGGTCGATGAAGTTCCCGGTGAAGTGACGCACGAGGAACCGGGTCACGGCCTCCCCGATGGGGGTGGCGTGCAGCTTGCGCTTCTCCTCACCCACGTAGCCGCGGTCGAGGATGGTGCGCATGATGGCGGCGTAGGTGGACGGCCGGCCGATGCCGTCGTGCTCCAGCTTCTTGATGAGGGAGGCCTGGGTGTAGCGCGGCGGGGGCTTGGTCGAGCGCTTCTGCGCCTTGAGGTCCAGCAGACTCAACTCGTTGCCGGGCTCCAGCAGGGGCAGTTCCTCCGACGACTCCTCATCCTCATCCCCCTCCGCATCCTCCCCCTTCTTGCCCTTGCGGCGCTTGGTCTTCGTCTCCTCGGTCGCATCCTCTCCCGCAAGGCGGCGCCACCCGTCGAAGACCAATACCTTGCCCTTGGCCTGGAAGATGCCCCGGGGGACCATGGCCCCGTCCGGCATCTTCCATTCCCCGGGCGCGCAGGCCACGTCGATGGTGGTCAGCTGGTCGCGGCCGGGGGCCATCTGGCAGGCGATGAAGCGCTGCCAGATGAGACGGTAGAGCTTGCCCTCGTCCCCCGTCCCCCGGGCATCCGGGCCGGACTCGGGGTGGGTCGGCCGGATGGCCTCGTGCGCCTCCTGGGCGTTGGCCGCCTTGGTGGCGTGGACGATGGGGTCCTTGGGCAGGTACTCGGGCGGGAATTCCTTGGCGATGATCCCGCGCGCCAACTGCACGGCCTCCGGGGCCAGGGCCGTGGAGTCGGTGCGGTGGTAGGTGATCTGCCCGTCCTCGAAGAGCTTCTGCAGATGCTTCATGGTGACGTCCGGGTTGAAGCCCAGGCGCACGGAGGCGGCCTGCTGGACCGTGGCCGTGGAGAAGGGCGGCGGCGCGTGGCGCGTGGATTCGCGGCGCTCGCAGGAAGCCACCTCCCATTTCTGGGCCCGGCACCACTCGATCGCCTGCGCCGCGAGGGCCTCGTCGCGCAGGCGCTGGCCCAGGGGGTGCCCCTTCCAGGTCACGAGCTTGGCGTTGAACGGCGGCGGCGCGCCGGGCCGCTCGAGCCGCGCGGCGAGGACCAGGTAGTCCACGGTCTTGTGCTTGGCGATCTCGGCCTCGCGCTCGGCCACCAGGCGCAAAGCGACGGACTGCACCCGGCCGGCGCTCTTGGCCTCCTTGCCCAGCTTGCGCAGGGTCGGGCTCACGGTCCAGCCCACGACCCGGTCCAGGACCCGGCGCGCCTGCTGGGCGTTGACCAGGCGCATGTCCAGGGGCCGCGGCGCGGCCATGGCCTTCTGCACCTCGGACTTGGTGATGGAATGGAAGACCACGCGCCGGTAGGGCCGCTCGCCGAGGAGCTGGCTCACGTGCCAGGCGATGGCCTCGCCCTCGCGGTCCGGGTCCATGGCCAACAGGACCTCCTCCGACCCCTTGGCGAGTTCGGCCAGTTCGCGGATCGCGCGCTCCGAGCGCTCCAGGGGCTGGTAGGTCGGCTTCACCTTGCCTTCGGCGAAGCCCACGGCGAGGTCCCCGGACACCGGCAGGTCCCGCACGTGGCCGAAGGAAGCGGCCACGCGGTAGCCGGATCCCAGGAAGTCCTTGATCTTGCGGACCTTGTTCGGCGATTCGACGATGACGAGTTTCATCGGAGGCCTTGGCCTAAATCACATACTGGAAAGAACTTTTCAGACTCCTTTCCTGATTGCCCCCACCGGACGTCAAATTCGGCCGGCAGAGGAATCGCTTAGGTTTCTTCCGGGAATGTCAATCCAACCGGATTCGCAATTCTTCCCGCAAGACGGTGGAAGTCCCGATAGGCACCTTGAACTGCTTGCACGTGCGATCCAATGGCTCCATCGGCTGGCTTTAGGAAGAACATGGGTTTTCGCGCCTCCTGAGCCATCGGCATCAGGCTTCTATAGTGCTTTAGGAGTGCGAGACAAGCCTTATCAGTTTCAACTGTCACATTTTCACGAGAGGGCTTGCTCAGGACCGCTGTTCGATAGGTGTCTGGGATTCTTGCAATCCAACGGTCGAAAGCTTTGACAGGGCGATCGAGCCTTACTGAATGCTGGAGAACCACGTAGCCCAGTGGGCCCATCGACCCTTCAGGTAGCTGCAGGTCGCTTGCCGGATTCTTCTCAATACGCTCCTTCCACTCGGCTCGCCATCTTGCGAGAGTCGGCCCAAGGTTCCGAAGGCCTTGCAGAGAAAATAAATCCGGTGAAAGGGGAACCACAACATAGTCCGCGGAGATGAGGGCAGACCGATTGATTGCCCCAAGGTTTGGGCCAAGATCCATAAGCACAACGTCAGCCTTCTGCCTTTTGGCGGCTTTCTGAATTATGCGCCAAAACGCCGAAATCACACGAAAGGCGCGCTCTTTTCCTTCAAGACACAACGGCCATTGCGCAGACAATTCATCTTCAAAGTTGGATAAAGAGAGATCTCCTACCAGGACAGCTAATTCTTCATTAAGCTTTTCAAGATGTGGATCATTGATATCCCCTATACCTTTCATTAAGGGTTGAATGCTTCCAAACACTGTCTTGGATTGCCGTTGATCTTCCCAAAGCTGCTCAAGTCGATCTTCATCGATAAATGCTGCAGTCAGATTCGCTTGCGGATCCAAATCTGCAGCCACGACACGCAAGCCGGCATCGGCATACATCCATGCCACATGGTAGACAAGCGAAGTCTTGCCGACTCCACCTTTGTTATTAAAGAAAGCAACGACTGGCGTGGTCATTTGGCCTTCTTCCGAATGATTTCGGAGATATGTTCGGCCGATAATTGGTGGTCAATATCTGGGTTTCCATTCTTTTTCAATTCCGCGCGCGCAAGCTGAATTCCGACTCCGAATTTTTGCACCCATCCAAGATTCTTCAAGACTTCAGCAAGATTCGGATTTCTGTAGTCGGTGATCCCTGGATTGCCAAAGTTTCCTACGGTGACCTGTCCATATGGCCCCCCAGGGCTAAGAACTTCAATCCGGTTGTTGAACCAGAAGATTCTTACGGGTGCAGCCGTTCCATCATAATTGCGATGCATTATCGCGTTCAACATCAGTTGGCGAAGGGCCACAATTGGATAGTCGGCCTTTCTAGTCTCCGCCAACCCAGTCACGATGTCCGTGGATACTTCTATATTCGCACTCACGACCTCATCAACCATTCGCACGACCTCGACTAGGCGCCCATCAATTCGCTTTTCATTCCGAATGGGCGCTGCCAAATCGATTCCGTCAATCCGTAGGAACTGGATGTACGCGCCTGGGATGTAGTCGAGGCAATTGGGACTGAGCACTAGCAGCCCCAGAGTCGTCGGCACAATCGTCTCATTAACGTGGGCTGCGAAGCGCAATGCAAGGAGTTGCTCTTCGGTCGTTCGTCCGTTTTTTTCGAGAATCTCCTTTGGGAGTGCGGATGGCAAATATTCCTTAATGAAATACTCCAAATCAAGACCAGCTACCTTTGCGCTCGACACTGGTCGAATATCGAATGGAACATCCTTGCCTCGTCGCTTTTCAGATAGTCGGCGCTCTTCCTCAGGTGTTGCAATCGCTCGCCTCGGTCCAACGCGAATCCAGACCTGACCTTTGTATCGAATGGGCGTAGAATCAGAGGGTTTTACTATGGCGACTCCAACGTCACATCCGTTGAGACGGCGCTTTTCAACTGTGATAGTTGGGAATGGCGCTATGTTGCCGTCGCTCCGATAGCTGGCCAATTGTTGGAGTAACGCATCCGTAATCCCCGTGCCTGCGCACGTCCCGTCATCTTTAACACCAATGAACACGACCCCGGGAGCATTGTGTCCCGGGAGGTCATTGGCAAAAGCGCAAATCGCCTGACAAATTTTTTCACGATCAAACATTGAAGACTTCCGTTCAACTCGGTCAGTCTCCAAGTTCGTCATTAACGCAGACAATTCGGGGTCAGTCACGCACCTATTCTAGACATTTTCCATTCAAAAAGCTCCCCCCTTGAAATCCGGCGGAACCGGGCTTATCCTTCCAGTGACCCCTCTTTATGGAAGACTCTCCGCTCCGGAAGACCCGATCCGCTTTCCTGCTCGCCGCGGTCCTGGCGTTC
>Ga0209211_10011248_pt1 | contig 11482 bp, 14 predicted proteins | sample RifGroA2_FD_183992 | JGI IMG/M metagenome (GOLD analysis project Ga0209211, IMG submission 183992) | Groundwater microbial communities from Rifle, Colorado, USA - Groundwater A2 (SPAdes) (version 2) | ecosystem: Environmental > Aquatic > Deep subsurface > Groundwater | place: Rifle, Colorado...
CGCCGCCGCATCAGCCCGAGGAAGATCGGTTGGGAACAGTGGGCGGCGGTGATGCGCGAGGCCCATCGGCAGGGGCTTCGGTCCTCCGCGACGATGATGTTCGGCAGCGTGGAGAGCCCCGATGCGATCGTAGCCCACCTGCTGCGGGTCCGCGCGCTCCAGGAGGAGACGGGGGGATTCACCGCGTTCATCCCCTGGGTGTTCCAGCCGGGAAACACCGGGCTGTCGCGCGACCCGCGGTTCGGGGAGGCGTCGTCCCGGGGGCTCGGCCACGCCGTCGGGTACCTGCGGGTGCTGGCGCTTTCCCGGATCCTGCTGCCGAACGTCCCGACCGTCCAGGTGTCGTGGGTGACGATGGGGGCGAAGGTGGCGCAGATCGGGCTCTTCTTCGGCGCGGACGACTTCGGCAGCACGATGATGGAGGAGAACGTGGTCGCCTCCGCGGGCGTCTCCTTCCGGATGTCCGAGGAGGAGATCGTCACCACGATCCGGGACGCCGGGTTCACGCCGGCCCATCGCCCGGGAGACGGGAGCGGCCAGACAAGATGCTCGACCTGAAATTCGTCCGGGAAAACATCGCGATCGTGGAGGAGGCGCTTCGGAAGCGCCGGTCCTCCCTCACCCTCGACGGCTTCGTGGCGCTGGACACGGAGCGCCGGGGTCGGCTCGTCGAAGTGGAGGGGATGCGGGCGGAGCGCAACGCCGCCTCGGAGGAGATCGGCCGCCTGCGACGGGAGAAGAAGGACGCGTCGGAGCTCATGGAACGGATGAAGGCGCTCTCTTTGCTTCTCAAGGAGGCGGAAGCGGCGCTCCCGACGATCGAGAGGAGGATGGAGGAGTACCTCCTCGCCATCCCGAACATGCCGGATCCCTCGGTTCCGGACGGCGCGGGGGAGGAGGACAACCCCGTCGTGCGGACGTGGGGGACCCCGCGGACCTTCCCGTTCCCGGTCAAGGATCACGTCGACCTCGGCGCGGCGCTGGACATCCTCGACTTCGACCGGGCGGCGAAGATCGCCGGCGGGCGGTTCTGCCTCTCGAAAGGGGCGGGGGCGCTGCTGGAGCGCGCGCTCATCAATTTCATGCTCGACGTCCACACGCGGGAGCACGGCTACCTCGAGGTGCTCCCCCCTTTCATGGCGAACAGCGCCTCGTTCTTCGGCACCGGGCAGCTTCCCAGATTCGAAGAGGATCTCTTCCGCGTGGCGGGGACCGACTACTTCCTCGTCCCCACCGCCGAAGTCCCCGTGACGAACATCGTGCGGGACGAGATCCTCGCCGCCGAGACGCTTCCCCTGCAGATGACGGCGTACACCCCGTGCTTCCGGGCGGAGGCCGGGTCCTACGGCAAGGACACGAGGGGGATGATCCGGCAGCACCAGTTCAACAAGGTGGAGATGGTCAAGATCTGCCGGCCGGAGGAGTCCGCGGAGGAGCTGGAGAAGCTCACCGACGACGCCGAGGAGATCCTTCGACGCCTCGTCCTGCCGTACCGCGTGGTGTCGCTGTGCACCGGAGACATCGGGTTCTCCTCCGCGAAGACGTACGACATCGAAGTCTGGGTGCCCTCGCAGGAACGGTACCGGGAGATCTCCTCCTGCAGCACCTTCACCGACTTCCAGGCGCGCCGCGCGAAGATCCGCTTCCGGGAAGGCGCGTCGGGGAAGACCCGGCTGGCCCACACCCTGAACGGGTCGGGGCTGGCGGTCGGGCGGACGGTCGTCGCGATCCTCGAGAATTACCAGCGGGAGGACGGGACGGTCGACGTCCCCGAGACCCTGCGCCCCTACATGGGCGGGCTTGAGCGGATCACGAAACGGTGAAAGGGCGGGGGAGATCTGGTAGAATCGGTATGCGGCGATGAAGCGATGGGAGTGCGTCATCTGCGGGTACATCCACGAGGGCGACGAGCCCCCGGACATCTGTCCGGTGTGCGATGCGCCGAAGGAATTTTTTCGGCTTCTGGAATAAACGTCACGAGGGATATATGGCCGTAAAGGTGGGCGTACCGCATCTTCACCCGATGTTCATCCACTTCCCGCAGGCCCTGTTCCCGGTGGCCTTCGCCGCGTTCTGCCTCTACCTGCTGACGGGGATCCGGGAGTTCGAGTCGGGGGCGTTCGTCGCCGCGCTGTTCGGGGCGCTGGCGGCGCCGATGACCACGGCGACGGGGTTCTTCGACTGGTGGAACCGCTACCAGGCGTACATGACGAGCGTCTTCAAGATAAAGATCACGGGGGCGTTCGTCCTGATGGCGCTGGCGGGCCCGGCGGTGCTGCTGCGCGCGTTCCACACGGACCTCGCCGTTCTGCCGCTGGCCGGGCTGGGGTGGGCGTACTTCGGGCTCCTCGCCGCCTGCACCGCGACTTGCGTCGTCCTCGGCTATTACGGAGGAAAACTCGTTTTCCACTGAGTGCGTGACAAGGAAGTACCGGAATCGAATACCGAAAAGGGGGGAATCATCATGGGTTCGCCGGAAATGGTCTCCATCGTGCACCGCGCCATCGACCGGGAGAGGGACGCGATCAACGTCTACCTCGGGCTGGCGAAGATCGTCACGGACGTGAAGGCGAAGAACGTCCTCATTCACCTCGCCTCCGACGAGGTCGGCCATATGACGAAGCTCGAGAAGCACCTGATCAGCGTCCTGCGGGGGAAGGACTGGGTGATCGAGCGGGCGGATCTGGTCGAGGCGATGTCCGAGCAGATATCGCGGTCGTCCGTGCTCGAGAAGATCGACGCGAAGAAGCTGGCCAAGGCCGATACGATACGGATCCTCGGGGTCGCGATCGACCGGGAAGTCGAGGCGAACCGGTTCTACCTCGAGATGGCGGGACGCTCGAAGAAGGATACGGCGAAGGAGATGTTCCTCTCCCTGGCGAAGGAAGAGGAGCTGCACGCGAAGATCCTGCGCGCCGAGGTGGACTCGATCGGGCAGAACGGGTTCTGGTTCGACATGCAGGAATTCACGATGGAGCAGTAGGCAAGGTGACGCGTTGCTTCGCGATGTGAAACAGAAGCTCGAGGAAGAGATGCAGCGGATCGAACACGAGCTGCGGGTGACCCTTCCGAAGGAGATCCAGGCGGCGCTGGGCCAGGGCGACCTCTCCGAGAACGCCGAGTACGAATCGGCCAAGAACCGGCAGTCGACGCTTCAGGCGCGCTTCGCCCAGATCCAGAAGCGCCTGGCCGACCTTTCCCGCATCGACGTGACGGGCGTGCCGAAGGACCGCGCGGGACTCGGGAGCGAGGTCACCGTGGAAAACCTCGAGAGCGGGGAAGAGATCCTCTACACCCTCGTGATCCCCGAACTGGCCGACGGGAACAAGTCGTTCGTCTCCATGGCGTCGCCGGTGGGGAAGGCGCTCATGAATCGCCGCGTGGGCGACACGGTCACGATCACGATCCCCCGCGGGACGCTGGAGTACGAGGTCCGGCGGATCGTCACCCTGTCCGGGGACGTTCTCGAATAGCGGAGGAGGTCAGGCCAGCGCCGGGAACCGCCGGCGGACCTCCTCCAGCATGCCCTTCACCTCCTCCGAACGGGCGCGCGGGCAGACCAGCACGGCGTCACCGCTTCGGACCACCACCACGTCGTCCATCCCCAGCACCGCCGCCACGCCGCGGTCCGTCCGCACAAGGACTCTCCGGCAGTCGGAGAGGATGACGTCCCCGAACGCGACGTTCTCCCCCGCCCCCGAGAGGAACTCGTGAAGCGAGTCCCACGTCCCGAGGTCGCTCCACCCGACGTTCGCGGGGAGGACGAGGATGCCCGCCTCCTTCTCCAGGATGCCGTAGTCGACCGAGATCGACGGCATCCGCCGGTACGCCCGCGCGAGCCGCTTCGGGAAACCGGCACGGTCCCCCCGGAACGCGCGACGGATTTCGCGATCGACCCCGGGGAGGAATTTCGCCAGCCGGTCGGCGAACGTCCCGGCGCTGAAAAGGAACAGGCCGCTGTTCCAGTCGAACCGGCCCGAACGGAGGAACCGCTTCGCCGTCGGAAGGTCCGGTTTCTCGGCGAACCGGGCGACATGGAAGGCGCCCCGCACCTTTCCGGGAAACGGTTTTCCCCGCTCGATGTATCCGTACCCGGTGGAAGCGTGCGTCGGAGGGACGCCGAGGGTCACGAACCGCCCCGTCTCCCGCGCCAGGCGAAGCCCCTTCCGGAGCACGGCCTGGAACGCCCCGACCCGGCCGATGGCGTGGTCGGCCGGGGTGGCCAGGACCACGGCGTCGGGATCCTCCCGGGCGATGGCCGCCGCCGCGTACGCCATCGCGGGGGCGGTGTTTCTCCCTTCCGGCTCAAGGAGGATGTTCCGTTTCGGGATGCCGAGGGCGCGGTGGGAGAGGTGCGGCGCGTCCTTGACGCCGGCGACGATCCAGACGCGCTCCGGGGGGACGACGGGGAAGAGGCGCAGGAGGGTCTCCCGGATCATCGGTCCCCCGCCGGTCAGGTCCAGGAACTGCTTCGATCGCCGCGCGCGGCTCTCCGGCCAGAACCGCGTTCCCGACCCCCCGGCCAACACTACCGCGTGATCCATGTGGCCCCCCCGGGAAAGTGTGCGAAGGTCGAAACCGGAATCCTCCGTGTCCACCCTAATATCTATCAATAAACCATGGAAAGGGGAACATCATGCCAAGCTATCACAAACTCTACACGCCGCAGGATAGCGCCGTCGTGTTCATCGACCACCAACCGCAGATGACCTTCGGCGTGGCGAACGTGGATCGTGCCTCATTGATCAACAACGTCACGCTTCTCGCCAAGTGCGCGAAGGAATACAGGGTGCCCGCCGTGCTCACCGCAGTGGAAACGGAGTCGTTCAGCGGATATATCTGGCCGCAGTTGCTCGACGTGTTTCCCGGCCAGCCCATCGTCGAGCGCTCCTCCATGAACGCCTGGGACGACGCCGGATTCCGAAAAGCCATCGAAGCGACCGGGCGGAAGAACATTCTCCTGACCGGGTTGTGGACGGAAGTTTGCGTTGCTTGGCCGACCATAGAGATGCTGGGTGCAGGGTACAACATCTATGTCGTGGAAGACTGCTGCGGCGCAACCTCTGTTGCTGCGCACGAGGCAGCTCTATCGCGCATGGTGCAGGCTGGCGCGGTGCGTTTGACGACCATCGCCGCTCTCCTCGAATGGCAGCGCGACTGGAAGAACAAGGAGCATTACGATGCCTTGATGGGACTGATCAAACAACACGGCGGCGCTTACGGCAATGGTGTCGAATACGCCTACACGATGGTTCACCACGCGCCGCAGTCCGCACAGAAACCGCAAGTCGTGCCGAAGAAAGCGGCTTGAGAAATGGCGCAAGATGATGCCATCACAGTCTGCATCTCGCGCACGGTAAAGCCAGGATGCGAAGCGGACTTCGAGCGGGCGCTGCACGACTTCGTGCAGCGCTCGCTCTCGCTGCCGGGCCAGCATGGCGTGCATATTATGCGACCCGCACCGGGGAGCGGTTCGCGCGAGTACGGCATCATCCGCAAGTTTGCCAATCGCGACGCACTCGCGACGTTTCACGATTCACCCGAATACCGGGTGTGGACGCAGGATGTGATGGATCTGACGGAGGGAAACGCGCGCACCGAGGAGCTCACCGGGCTGGAAAGCTGGTTCACATTGCCGGGCACGCCGCTGCGCGCATTTCCGAAATGGAAGATGGCCATCGCCACTTTTCTCGGAGTGTTTCCGGTGGTGGTGCTGTTGAATCTCACCTTCGGTCGCGTGATCGCGTCCTGGAATTTCCTCCTCGCAAATCTTGTCTTCAACGCCTGTGTCGTGGCGCTCCTGACATGGATTGTCATGCCGGTCATCACGCGCGCGCTGCACGGGTGGCTGTACGCCGAAGAAAGGAAAGCATCGCCATGAACACAAAACCATCTCCCGACCTGATTCTACGAAACGGAAAAATCAGCACGCTCGATTCGAAACATCCTGTGGCCACGAACCTCTCCGTCAAGGACGGTCGCATCACCGCTGTGGACGATGCAGAGGAATTCGAGCGCGGGCTGAACACGGAGGTCATCGACTTGAGGGGTCGCCGCGTCATTCCCGGCCTCGACGATTCCCATATCCACGTGATCCGAGGCGGCCTCAACTACAATATGGAGCTGCGATGGGACGGCGTGCCGTCGCTTTCCGACGCGCTGCGGATGCTGCGCGAACAGGCGCGGCGCACCCCACCTCCGCAGTGGGTACGCGTCGTGGGCGGGTGGACGGAGTTCCAGTTCGTGGAGCGTCGGATGCCTACGCTCGACGAACTCAATCGAGCGGCACCCGATACGCCCGTCTTCGTTCTGCACCTGTACCATAGCGCGCTCCTGAACGGTGCTGCGCTGCGCGCCGTCGGCTACACCAAGGACACCCCCGAACCGACAGGGGGCGAGATCCAGCGGGACAGGCACGGCAATCCCACCGGGCTCCTCATCGCCCGGCCGAACGCCCTGATCCTTTACGCAACATTGGCCAAGGGTCCGAAGCTCTCCTTCGAAGACCAGCACAACTCCACCCGGCATTTCATGCGAGAGCTGAACAGGCTGGGAATCACCAGCGTCATCGACGCGGGCGGCGGCTTCCAGAATTACCCCGGGGATTACGAGGTCATCGAGGACCTCGCGAAAAAGGGGCAACTCACGGTCCGCATCGCCTACAACCTGTTCACCCAACGCCCAAAGCAGGAGCTGGAGGACTTTTCGGGGTGGATCAAGATGACGAAACCGGGTTCGGGCGACGATTTCTACAGGATGAACGGTGCCGGGGAGATGCTGGTCTTCTCCGCTGCAGACTTCGAAGACTTCCCGGAGCCGCGCCCCGACCTGGCGCCCGGAATGGAGGGGGAGCTTTCGGCGGTCGTCAAGCTTCTGGTCGAGAACCGGTGGCCATTCCGGCTCCACGCCACCTACGACGAATCCATCACGCGATTCCTTGACGTATTCGAGGCGGTTAACCGCGAGGCTCCCTTCGGGGGGCTTCGGTGGTTCTTCGACCACGCGGAGACGATCTCTCCTCGCAACATCGAGCGGGTCAAGGCCCTTGGCGGCGGGATCGCCGTCCAGGACCGGATGGCCTTCCAGGGGGAATACTTCATCGACCGGTACGGGAAGCAGGCGGCCGAACAGGTCCCGCCGATCGCCCGAATGCTTTCGGCGGGCGTTCCGGTAGGCGCCGGATCCGACGCCACGAGGGTCGCGAGCTACAACCCCTGGGTGTCCCTGTTTTGGCTCACCGAGGGCAAGACGGTCGGGGGGACCCGGCTCTACCCGGAAGCCAATCGACTCGACCGTACGGAGGCGTTGCGGCTCTACACGTCCGGCAGCGCCTGGTTCTCCGGCGAGGAGGGAAGCAAGGGGTCCATCGAAGTCGGGAAGGCCGCGGATTTTTCCGTGCTCTCGGCGGACTATTTCTCCGTTCCGGCGGAGGAGATCAAGGGCATCGAATCCGTCCTGACCGTGGTGGCCGGCAAGGCGGTGTACGGAGCGGGGGAGTTTTCGCGTTATGCGTCGAACGTCCCGCCGGTGAGTCCGGGTTGGTCGCCGGCGGCCGTCTATGGAGGGTACGCAACCCCTGCCGGCGAAACCCCGGGACGGCTTGGCAAGATCGCGCGCGTCGCCTGCGCCCATCTCCACCACCGCGAGCGGATACAGGGGCGATCCCGGCTCTGGCTCCCGGGTTGCGACTGCTTCGCCTTCTGAAAGAAGGCAGGTGAAGGCCCATGTCCGGCGATGGAGGCCGGCCATCGAGCATTGGAAGGCGGCTGCCGGGGGATTGGGATTGCAACCCGACAAGCAGCGCTCCTGGATCTCGACTACGAGAAGCAGATGGACGTGCGGTGGGCGTGACAACAGGCCTGGTGGCGGTGAGGTGCGTATCACTTGCCCCCCTTCCAACGCCGCAGGCGGGCGGCCTCATCGTAGAGCTGACCCCATACACGTTCGGATTGTCGACGCAGCCTCTCGTCGTGACGTCGATCGTAGGCCTGAGCCTCCCGTTCGAGTTTCCGGTAGTGCTCCAGACGATCAGCGGCGAGGTCTCCTGACTTCATCGCCTCCTTCACCGCGCAACCCGGTTCGGTGTCGTGGTGGCAGTCTCCGAAACGGCATCGCGCAGAAAGTTCGGTGATGTCCTCGAATACCGAGTCGAGACCATCTTCGTCGACAAGTTGTAGCTCTCGCATGCCCGGCGTGTCGAGCAGCAGGCCGCCTCCGGTCAGCATGAAGAGCTGGCGGTGGGTCGTGACATGACAGCCACGGCCATCGCTTGCTCTAACCTCGCCGGTGGGCATCCGCTCTTCGCCGAGGAAGGTGTTGATCAGGGTTGATTTTCCCGCTCCCGATGAGCCGACGAAGGCCGCCGTCAAACCGTCGCGGATGCTTGCCCGAATCACTGCGAGGCCCTCCGATCGGAGAGCACTGGTCACGTGGACCGGCACCACGGGACAGTGGCTCTCGACCTCGGCCATGCGCGCGGCGGTGTTCTCGCAGATGTCAGCCTTGTTGAGGATCACCGCTGGCTGGGCTCCGCTCGCCCAGATTCGGGCGAGGTAACGTTCGATCCTGCGAACATTGAAGTCCGCGTCAAGACCGCAGACGGCGAACACTAGGTCGACATTGGCGGCGACAATTTGAATGCGTCCCTGGCGTCCAGCGGCTCCGCGGGTGAATACCGTGCGCCTTACAAGCACGTGGTCGATGATGGTGGTGCGATCAGGGCCGGGTGCGTCCTTGAGGACGACCCAATCGCCGACAGAAGGGAGTTTTTTATCCTCAAGCTGTGTGCGAAGTTTCCCGGAAAGCTGAGCACGGCCGGCACCTGAAGCGGACCAGACCACATACGCGCCGCGGTGCTCGGCGGCAATCCTGGCGGGGATGGCAACGGGGTGTTCCGAGTGTGACAGTTGTTCTTCGAAGAATGGGCCAAAGCCCAGGGCAGACAGTTGGTACACGATAACGTCCTCCATGGTGCACGGCGAAGGCGCGCACGGTCAGCCGCATGCCGTCACGTCGAGGCGGGCGGCAAGGCACGCGGGCAGGGATCAGCGGTTGAGGAGATGCAAGCGCGCTGTGGCGGTTAGCGTCTACGGCGCACTCGAATCCTCACACGATCCATATGGAGAACGATGGCAGTCATCAACCCTCTGGCGAGATCGTTGCACATCTACTAACGTGAAGAGAATAATCTTTCCGGAAGAATCGGTCAACGCAGCGGCCAGGGAAGCCAGCTGCGGTCATCAAGCGGACAGAGGGGGGTGGTGGGGAAACCCGCGCGGGTTCAAATCCCGCCTTCGGCACCATCGAAATTCTCAAAGGGAATCCGGCCTCCCGCCAAGTCCCCTTTTTCGTATGTCAGGGATCTTTGCCGATTTCCGCCGAATCTTATTACAAAAATATGGTTTGTATTTGGACCACGGAATGGCGTCGCGTAGCAACCTTCGGAGCGGGCGGATCGGAGGGCTTATGGCTTTCGAGGTGATGGTAGATCCCGAGACATTGCGCGAGCAGGTGAAGGAGAAGTACCGCGAGGTGGCCACGAATCCTCGCGGCAGTTTTCACTTCCACACCGGGCGGCCGCTCGCAGCCCGGGAAAGGATGCTCAGGGAAGCTGGATTCAAGGACATCGAGATCGGGGATTCCGTCGATACCTTCGGCGGTTCAAGGGGAGAGGAAGGCGCAAGGGAATTCGACGTTTACGGTTTTCCGTTTCTCGCCTGGAAGCACGGTTGACAGGATGACATGACACGCCGATCGGTTGGACGTCTGTTAACGGAGAGAACGACGCTGCCCCGCGACGGAGCAGCACGCGAAGGAGGCGACAATGCGCACATTCCATCTCGTCCGGATCGGAATTCTCCTGTCGACCTTGTTTCTCGTAAACCTGGTGCCATCGATTTCCGCACTTGCCGAGGAGAAGGCTCAAAAGTCACTGTACGAGCGACTTGGCGGAGTTTATAACATCGCCCCGGTTGTCGACGAGTTCCTGGAGGTCCTCTACAACGACGACATCCTGAACGCCAACCCGAAAATCAAGGAAGCCCGGGACCGGGTCCCCAAGGCGTATCTCAAGTACCACGTCACGTCCATGGTCTGCCAGGCGTCCGGCGGACCGGAGAAGTACACCGGCAGGGGGATGAAGGAGTCCCATCAACATCTCAACATCACCGAGAAGGAATGGCAGTCGATGGGGGCCGATTTCAAGAAGGTTTTGGACAAGTTCAAGGTCCCCGAGCAGGAGCAGAAGGAGCTCTTCGCGATCGTGGAGACCACGAAAAAGGATATCGTTATTTCCCCGGTGGGGAAAAAGCAGTAACCCGGCGGACGCCGGTCGGCAAAACCACCGAGGCGTCCGTCGCCCGTTGTATCTCTACGGGGTTTAAGGGGGGTGCGGAATCCCCTGGTTGGCGGATATAGGCAACAGGAGGGAGCCGCAAAGGACGTCGATTGGGCTCCCTCCTGAGGGGACCTCTTCCGAGCTGAAAGTTCTATTTCCTCTTCTTGGGCGCTTTCGCGTTTTCGGTCTTGACCTTCCTTTTCGCCGTCTTCCCCGGCGGAACACACCCGCAGCCGCAGTCCATCTTCTTGGCCATCATGTCACCCCCTTTCGTCCTTTCCGTTTTTCTACCGCTTGGGAACGTCTGCATCCGCAGATGCAACGCTTTGCGAAGTCCGGCGGGCGCTTTCATCCGATCGAGATCCTCCTCTCGATGGGGATCAAGACGGCTGCGTAGCCGCCCTGGGTCCGCCGCCGATTGCCTTCCTGCTCTTCGAGGTCCTCCTCAACGCTACCTCCATGTTCAACCATGGGAACGTCAGCCTCCCTCCTGCCGTTGACGGAGTTTTACGCTTCATGGTCGTTACGCCGGACATGCACCGGGTGCATCACTCCGTGATCCCGCGGGAGACAAACAGTAATTTCGGGTTCAACCTTCCCTGGTGGGATCGGATCGGGGGAACCTACCGGGACCAGCCGTCCATGGGGCACGACGCCATGACCATCGGCCTTACCCGATTTCTGGAGGAGAAAAGGCAGACCTTTCTATGGATGCTCCTTCTACCCTTCAGAGAGACCGGCGGCGGGTATCCGACAGGTGGGAGAGGGAATCGGAGTAAGGATCCAGGATGAATTCCAAATCGACGAGACACGTCGAGGAAACAGCCGCGAAGGGTCAAGGGTCATCGGGGGTCCAATGCTGAAAGTTTCCGTTTAGATTGCGATACCAAGACAGAGTTGACTCCGTTATCCCAATGAAAACCGAACGGACTGTAAACCCGGTGCAAACAACGGCCTTTTTCGGGGATTTAGATAGGTTGCGATCGACAGGATATGCCAGTGATCGGCACGATCAGACAGTACGACGCAACTATCCGCAACTTCGAAACCGGGAGGTTTGAAAAAGCCCGGCAGAATCGCGAGGTTCTATGGTTCGTTCAATTTGCGATAGAATACCTCCGTGTACGGCAACGTGAAAAAAAGTTT
>Ga0209211_10011249_pt1 | contig 11481 bp, 15 predicted proteins | sample RifGroA2_FD_183992 | JGI IMG/M metagenome (GOLD analysis project Ga0209211, IMG submission 183992) | Groundwater microbial communities from Rifle, Colorado, USA - Groundwater A2 (SPAdes) (version 2) | ecosystem: Environmental > Aquatic > Deep subsurface > Groundwater | place: Rifle, Colorado...
TATTGTGATGAGTCTGGTTTCATACAAACAATCTACTTGGATTGTCCAAATGGATGCAATGAAAAAGGATGCATAAAGGGGGAGGATATCACTGAAACAATCTCCTGTTATTTTAAAAATTCGAATAAAGAGCAAAAATGCTATACATCAGAAGATAATTCAAAAGCGAGTTGTACAGGCGTTGAAAGCTGTTCAAGCAAACTCACAGCAGAAAAAAGAGACAAAGTAACCTGGAAATCAAGCTGCGGAGGATATCAGTCTACTTTTCAAGATGGACAGGATGAAAAAGTCATTTTTGATTGCAGTGCTGGAGAAACAAATACAACTGAAATACTGAATAAAGGATTCAAAAATGCATACTGGCAATGCTATAACGGTAAAGAATGGAAATCTCAAGGCAAAGAATGCAAATCGGCTGAAAAATGGAAAGAAATGGCAGTTAATTTTTGCAATGGAAATTGCAAAGAAGTAGAAGAACAGAAATCATCCAACAGGAATATACTAGCAAAGGTAATTGAATCAAATAAGCCTTCAAAAGAAAAATGCGGAGTAAACAGCTTTTCAGTTGGTGAAGAATGTTATGTTGAAGATGAATCAACAATATGCAAAGGTCAGGACATACAAAAATGTTGTCAAAAAAAGGCAAACATCAATGGAAACCCTGACATATTATGCGAGGGCAAATGGAAAATAGACGATAATAAATGTTCTTGGGTATGCAAATCAGAAAGCAACCTGACTGATATCCCAGCAACTATATGCAAAGATTCCTGCCCCGCAGATAACAAATGCTATCCTTTTGGATATAGAAAATCCAGCCAGTTCTGTTCTGATTCGGGCTCTTTTGTCAAGCAATTAAATGGCGATGAAAAATGCGAAAACAATTTCGAATGTTCAAGCAATGTTTGTGTTTCAGGACAATGTATCTCAGAAGGCACGATTCAGAAGATATTGAACTGGTTCAAAAGATTATTTGGCAAAGATTAAAATGAAATTTAGCATCCTTCTTCAAACCAAATAAAAAGAAGCTTATTGTTTCAATTATTATGGTTATAGTTTTAATAATTTTAAATAACTTTTTTTTAGTTCAGACTCAATGCAAAATGTGCTCTGAATATGCAAAAGACAAGTGTATAGATTACTCGATGTATAGTTTAACTCCTCCTGATTGCTTATGTGGATGTTATCTTCTGCAAAAAGCATTGATTGATGATGTCAAGATAATATTCACACCTTTTATCATTGCATATATAACATATTCTTTATCTGAATTTATTTTTTCACGAATAAAAAATAAATAAATTACAATAATTTTACAACAGCAATACTTATAAATCCCTAAAGCATATAAAAAACATGGCTAATGTGCTCATTGAAAGAGAAGGTGTAGTTGATAACGAAATCGACCGCGAACTTGAAGAAATACTGCAAAAACAAGGTTCTAGGATAAAAGTAGTTGGCTGTGGCGGCGGAGGCGGAAATTCTGTTTCAAGAATGAAAGAGATTGGAATAAAAGGATGTGAAATCATTGCAATTAATACAGATGCTCAAGACTTATTATACTCAAATGTCGACTCAAAAATCCTCATAGGTCGTGAATTAACCCACGGTTTAGGTGCAGGAAGCAATCCAAAAATAGGCGAGCAGGCAGCCCGCGAATCGGAGCAGGAAATAAGAAAAAAGGTTTCCAATTCAGATATGGTTTTTATTACCTGCGGTCTTGGGGGAGGAACAGGAACCGGCGCCGCCCCTGTTGTGGCAGAAATGGCAAAAAAAGCGGGTGCATTGACAATAGGAGTTGTAACTCTTCCGTTTACAGTAGAGGGCCAGAAAAGAATTGAAAACGCTCAGATTGGATTGGACAAAATGGTCAGCGTTACAGATACATTAATAGTTATCCCAAACGATAAATTGCTGGAAATCGCCCCAGAACTGCCAATACACACTGCTTTTAAAGTCGCTGACGAAATTCTTACTAATTCTGTCAAGGGAATAACAGAATTAATAACCAAAACAGGTCTCGTTAATTTAGATTTTGCTGATGTAAAAGCAGTTATGTCAAATGGCGGCGTTTCTTTAATCGGTATCGGCGAGTCAGACACAAAAGACAGGGCAAAAGAAGCCGTAGAAAGAGCAATCAACAACCCTCTTCTCGACGTTGATATTACAAATGCGACTGGAGCTCTTGTAAATATTGTTGGAGGACTTGACATGTCTTTAGATGAATACAAAAAAATAATGGAGATTGTCAGCATAAAAATTGCACCCGATGCTAAATTAATATCTGGGGCGCAAATCTCTCCAGACATGGAAAAGACAATAAAAGTTCTTCTTATAGTAACTGGAGTAAAAAGCTCTCAGATTCTCGGATCAAGTGAAGAGCTGACAAACAAACAAAAAGGCGATTTGCAAGAAGAGTTAGGCATTGACTTCTTGGAAAACTAAGTGTGCAAATTAATTCACTTCTCTCATAGCATCGATAAACATGATTATTTCATATTATTCTTTAGTACAAGACATTAATCTTTCACCAAAAATAGTATATTTTTCAATACGATTATACTTAAAAACCCGCATCCTTTAAAAAATTAATGATAGATAATAAGTACACACCGTTGTTGAACAGCCTATCAGAATTAACTCGTAGCGTTGACAATTTTATATTGTATCCTGCAAGCCCACAAACAGCCCCCTTGGCTATGCAAGCAACATCTCTTGCTTTTTATGAACTCTTGAGAATTTATACACCTCAGAAAGAGATTTATGGAAATGCTGCAGAACGTTTCTTAACCGAAACGTCCAAGTTCCAAAATCAAATAAAGGCTCTTTGTTTTGTAGAAGAAAGAAATGAGCCAATAAGAGCAATACAAAAAAATCAAGGGGCATATGAAGAAAAAATTGAGGTAAGGAAAGATATTGTAACAAAAATGCAGGAAGGTGCCCATCCTGATGAACTAAGAGACATATTGCGTTCAGTAGTTCCAGAACAAATTTGAGCATAAACCTTAAAAACCCCCATTCTCTTTTCCAACTATGGACAATCAAAATTTAAGTAGTCAAAACCCGGAATATAAGCCAGGAATAGGCACAAAATTAAAATCTTTCTTCATTCAATCAAAAAGAGTATGGCATATTTTAAGAAAGCCCTCAAATGAAGAATTCAAATCGATTGCAAAAATATCTGCGCTTGGTATTTTAGCAATTGGAGTAATAGGGTTCATTATCGCCGACATAGTTAAGCTATTCAAATAACAATAAGATTTAATTTTACCTTCCGCCTCCGCCTCCACCACCTACCCCTCCTCCGCCAACCCCCCCACCAGAACCGGTGCCAGTTGAATTAGCAAAACTTCCTGAAAAATGAACAACTCCAACTGAAACCGCACACTCTTTATCATCAATCAACCCCTTGTTTCTCAATTGTTCAATTGCCCTGTCTGATATTCCCAGAGCTAATGCATAAACCATATATTTATCCCACAATTTTACAGCTTTATAATCTCCAGATTTTATTGAGGGTGCTGCTTCGAGATATTTTTTAAAAGACTGCCAATGCACATATTCCTTATAATATTCTCCTTTATGTTTAGTAAATAATCCTCCAAAAGATAACATGAGCATTGCAACATTTGCAAAAATAAAAATAAATGTAAACCATATTGGCATTAAATTACCAAACACAAAGAAATATAAAAATACAAATGCAAACAATAAAAATGTGAATAAATTTAAACCTGCATTTGACACATAATTTTTTCCAATTTTCCCTATTTCTTTTTGAAAATCAGAAAACTTTTTTGCCAATTCAGTTCTATAAAAGAAAGATTTTGAAGTTTTAATAATATCAAAATACCCCTCATCAAAATTCTTGGCATTCTTTTCAATATCTTCTAAAATGGATAAAAACTTGTTTTCAACTTCATCTAGACTTGTTTTATCTCTTTTAATTATTTTTACCCATAATTTAGAACCTAAGAACTTTTTTTCCACTTCAATGTCTATTACTTTTCTATGATAAAAATCAAGCATCATAGATGAATGAAAATTCTTGTCTATCTTATTAAAAGGAGGAGAGAAGAAAGCCGCAACTTCCCATGCTTTTCTTTCTGAAGGATAATAACTCAAAGATTCAGGCATATCTACATCTATATTCTCTTTTCCAAAATAATACCAAATTAAAAATGAAAATAGGGTGGGCAGTATTAATATCAAAATATAAAGATAAAATGAATTGTCATATTTGAAATCATCAAGTTTCTCAACTCTTTTGTTTGTAATATCTCCATTATAAGGAATATAGATTATTACATCATTATTGACAAAATAACGATTTTTATATTTTACATCGCCTTCAATATTCAAATTTTTGTTTTTTACAAGATAACCATGGTTATTTGAAGAATATGCCACAAACTTAACATAATACCCCCCACTTATATCAAATATAGTCGATGGATGAAGTATATATTCAGCAGAAATTGAATAATCCTCTCCAGTTTTAAAACCGAGTTCATATCCAAATCCGCACCCATACTCATTAGCTTCTGTGTATCCTAAGCAGGATATCGGATTCAAATCAACTTTTTCATTTTCAAATGAATAACACAGCCCCTGTATTTCTCTGAAATAAGCTCGACCATTGTTACATACAACATTTCTAATTTGCACATATTCAGAAAGATAATAATTTAAACTTTCAGAAACAGTAACAGGAGACTCAAAGTTTCTAAATAAAGTATGATAATCTTTATTTGGATTATAATGCAATGTCTCTTTAACATTCACACCATCAACTCTTAATTCTGTTTGATAAAAATTAAATCGGGTATAAAACAAACTTACACAAAATATTGACAAGCTAATAACAAATACAATAAAGCACACTATCGCAATTTTTAACTTTTCATTCATCATCATACTTATGAAATATGCTTAAAAAATGTTTGGTAATTGCCTTGAGCAAAACAGCATCTCCGCACATATGAAAAGCAGATGGTGAGAGGATAGAAAGCGGGAAAAACCGATACGGAGATACTGCAAAAACCGTATCTGTTTACCTTCCTGAAGTAAAAACCATTATTAACCTCTCCAGTATTAAATTTCATCGGAGATGAAATTAAAATTTTTATGATAATTAGCAAAGAACTTTTTGTTATACATTCAAGATTTATCCTTCGTAGCTTCAGAAAGCTAAGCTCTTACCAAAAACCGAATGATTTAAAAACCCCCCAACATAAATAAAATCGTTATCGGTAAACTACATACCTTCATCATAAATTCTATAGATGCAGGTCATTATGTAGGAGATAAACAAAATGGAACTAAAACAAGCAATAGAAGAATTGCACAAATTAGAGAAAAGAAAATTCGACCAAAGTATAGACTTGCTCATAAGCCTAAAGGGGCTTGATATCAAGAGAGACAATATTACAACAGTAGTTTCAATACCTCACAAAGTAAAAGATAAAAAAATCTGCGGTTTCTTGACAAAAAAATCTGACCTTGTAAAGACAATAACTCATCCAGATTTCATAAAATACAAAGACAAAAAACCACTGAAAGAGTTGATCAAAGAATATGATTTCTTTATTGCCAATGCATCACTCATGCCATCTGTAGCTACCACTTTTGGTAAATCCCTGGGCCCGACAGGTAAAATGCCTTCCCCGCAATTGGGAGTAATAATGAAAGAAGATGATGCAACAATAAAATCATTAATAGAAAAGGTAAACAAATCAGTAAAGATAAGAGTAAGAGAGCCGAGCGTCAAAATATCGGTAGGCAAAGAAAGCATGCCTGATTCAAACATTATAGAAAATGCTGAAGCGATATATCAAGGTCTTGTTAATGCATTGCCAACAAAAAAAGAAAACGTAAAAAAAGTTATGATAAAATTGACAATGTCCAAGCCAATCAAAGTGGAGATGAAATAATGCCGCCAAAAAAACAAAAAGCGAACAAAAAAAAGCAATCACGGGAAAAAGATATTCCTGAATATAAAATAAAATTAGTTCAAGAGATTGCTTCAAAGATAAAAAATCACAGAACTTTCCTGATAGCATCAACAAAAAATCTTCCTAGCTCACAATTTCACGAGATAAAGAAAAACCTCCGCGGAAAAGTTGAAATAAAAGTCGTAAAAAAGAATATTATCATTAGAGCAATTGATGAAGTTAAAAGTGCGGCGCTTGATTCATTAAAGCCTAAAATGGGAGCCGACATAGCATTATTCTTCTCAAATGAAGAGCCATTCACTCTTTCCGGAATTTTAGCTGAATCTAAAAGCTCATCAAAAGCAAAAGCAGGAGACATTGCTCCAGAAGATATTAATGTTGAACCTGGACCAACAGACCTAGTTCCAGGCCCAGCAATCTCAGAATTATCATCTGTTGGACTAAAGGTAGCAGTTGAATCCGGAAAGCTTGCAATCAAACTACCTCGTACAATAGCAAAAAAAGGCGAAGAAATAAAAGAAAATGTTGCAAGCGTCATGGCAAAGCTGAATATTGCCCCTATGTTAGTAGGATTCGAGCCAATAGCAGCATATGATAAGCAGGATGATAAAACATACATCGGAATTAAGATAGACAAAAAAGCGGTTTTAGAAAATTTGCGAATGTCTATAAGTAAATCTTTCAGTTTTGCAGTCAATATCAAACATATATCAAAGGAAACAGTGAAGCACTTCATCACCAAAGCAGGACTAGAAGAGTCTGTTTTGCTAAAAAAATTAAATACTCAACAATCACAAGGAGGATAAAATGGAATATATATACGGCGCTTTGCTTTTGCACAAACTTGGTCAGCCTGTAAATGCAGAAAATCTTACAAAAGTGATAAATGCAACAGGAATCAAAGCAGATGAAGCAAAAGTAAAAACTTTAATTGCCACATTGCAAGGAGTAGACATTGCATCTGAGCTCGCCAATGCAAGCGCAATAGCTGCCACTCCGGCACAAAGTGCACCTGCAGCAGCAAAGGAAGAACCAAAAGAAGAAAAAGTGTCTGAATCAGCCGCGGGCTTAGCTTCATTATTTGGTTAAATTCCAGTTTATCCAAATTGAAAATAAAAGCTGGCCTTGCTAGTTAGAACACCCCCCTTAGAAATAGAAAAAGATAGTTTTTTAAATCGCATCTTCTATTAGTGATTATGCCAAAAAGAACCAACCCAAAAAAGTCAGATGATAATACATTATCAATAATAACCCATTTATTGGGTTTATTCATCGGATTTCTTGGAGCATTAATAATAATGCTTGTCTCTAAAAGCAAAGAAGTAAAAAATCATGCCCGCCATGCATTAAACTGGCAATTAAGCTTTATTATTTATGTTATCATTGTATGTATCCTGGCCATAATTTCTTTTATTACAATAATCCTTATACCTCTGGCGATTTTGTTTTTCATAGCAGTGATATCTCTTTCTGTTCTAAATATAATTTTCTGCATAATTGCAGCCATAAAAGCATCTGAAGGGGCGTTGTGGAAATATCCTCTTGCAATTCCTTTTCTTAAGGTCGAGTAAGATATTCTCTAACTGCAGAAGATTGATAAAAAGCTTTTACACGAGAACGCACATTTCTTCCAAACAAATAAGAATTAGAAAATCTATTAGCCAAATCTTCAACAAATCCTGTAGTTTCACCAGAAACCCTTTCCATCCAAACCCTTCGCACATCTTCAGGCAATTCTTGTTTAAATTCACTTAATAAACGAGGATATTGTAACCACTGAGTATCTTTAAAGAGCATACTGTCTAATTTTATAGCTCTTCTCCTATTAAGATTATGCAAGGGTATCTTTGTATTTTTCATAACCCTAATCAAAGGGACAATTTTTTCAAATAAAACATATGAAAGCGTTACACCAAATGCACTTCCAAAAACAACCGAACTTACCGCATCGTAATCCATAATTTAGATAAATCTTTTACTTTTTTAAATATTTGTGTGAGTCAATGATTAGATTTATAAGTATCTATTTAATCTTAGTTTAAGTATGCCCGTGTGGGACAATGGTACTCCGTCGGTCTTGAGAACCGATTTCCGCAAGGATTTCCAGGTTCGATTCCTGGCGCGGGCGTATTTTTAAAATTGTGGAAAGCCTCTACCGTTCTGAAAACCTTATGTTCACAACTTTTTACGTTCAAAAAAGAGGCTTTGAACCTTAGAGTTAAAAGTCTCTGCAAAATGCTCATTTTTTACCTATTTTCCATAGAATATTAAAATATTCCATAAAACTATTTGCTACATCAATGGATTTGATATGGATCGCACTTATCTTCTTTCCAAATATAATCAAAATGGTTCTATCTTTGTAAATATTAATTGCAACTGGAGAGGCGTGTTCAATATATCTTGTAGAAGTACCAGGAAACTTTTTTGATGAATAAAGAGCATCTGTAGTGTCTTTCTGCTTTGAATTAAATAACAACTTAGTTTTTATCCCTTTTTCTTCTCTCATAACATGCACCTTTTCAAAAAAAGTTTGAATTAATTTTTCTGTAGATTCTCCTGTACCCCAAGTTCCACCAATGACATAGCAACAATCGCCCTTTTTTAAGATTTCAACTTGTTCTCGAAACAATACTTCCATCCCATGCATTCCAGATATTAATTCCACTTCTTGATATTCTTTTGAAGAATTGAACTTAGACAGTAATTCAGGCAAGATATTTTGAGTTTGCTTCTCTATTTCAAGAACCTTTCTCTTTTTATCTTCTAAATAAATAAGTAATTGTCTCGGATTTATTGGTTTAAAGTGCTTAACTTTATCTTTGACATATATTGAAACCAACCCCTTCTCTCTTAATCTTTCAAGCAGATCATATACTTTTGAGCCTGCAACACCGGACTTATTTACTATATCTCCTCTTGTAGAATCGCCCAAATCTAATAATGCAAGATAAATCTTATTTTCTGATTCTGTAAGTCCAATCTCTCTTAAAACATCATGTATCATAGGACTACTTAGGGGGGACCTAATATTTAAATATACCTAATTATAGTAACTACTATGAAGTTATATAACAGTTGTAAAGAGGAAAGATGCTTTATACTTACGAGGAAAGAAAATGAAAAACCTAAAAGAAAAGATAATTGAAAAAACGTTATTTTACATTGGAATGGTGGGCTTTGCTGGTTTCCTTTATACGAGTAAGCTAGCATTAGATAGCATGATAAACTATAAGCCTGAATCTCAAAAAACAGCCTTTAAAAATGTCTTAAATGTATCAAGCCATGCCTCAAAGAAGATTGCCGCAGACATGGATTATGATGGCAAAATGGATGTTTTGGAAAGAGAAGACTCCAGAGGTCATTTCCTATTCTATAAAAAAGGATATGGACCTTCACAAAGTACTGGAATAGAAGTTAAGACAGTAAACGAAAAATTCTTTGAAGATTATGATATTGCCCATTTTCAGAGAATGGCAGAGAGCTATTATGGCACCACAAATAGAGTAAAGTTAGAGAACAATAAATAACAATCCATTTATTTTTTATTTTTATTTAAGATATATATTAAATCTATATCTCGTCGTATACAAAATTAAGGCTTTTAACCTAAAGTTAAAAGCCTCTACCGGGACTTGAACCCGAGACCTCGACATTACCAATGTCGCGCTCTAACCAACTGAGCTATAGAGGCATAAGTATCTCAGAAAACAAGCCTATAAAAAAATAACTATTTTGTAATATTTTCAACAAATGTATTATTTTTGTTTGGCATCCACTCAAACTTTACTATATACCCAGTTGTCTTAATCAAATTTTCACCCATATTCAATAGCCAAGAATAATACAAATTAGCAAACTTTCTCGTCTCTATTTTCTCCTTTAAATGCAAATTTCCATTGCTAACAATGACTAAAGCACCAATAAACAAAAATAGCAATATGATTAGAAATATTCTCATTTTTTCAATGTATTATTGGTTATGTTTAACCCCCAATCCCGATGAATAGCATAACCCGCAATATTTCCAACATTCTTAAAAATATTTCCAAGCCATGAAAAATAAATCTTTCCCACCTTCGCCATACCATCAAAGCTCTTCAAATCCCCCTTGTTTGACTTATACACTTGAGTAAATGAAAATACTAAAAATATCAAAATCAATGCAATTGCAATCAACCCAATTTTGTGCCTTATTTCCTTGAATTTAAAAACTAAAAGTAAGACAAGCACTATTGCAACAATCCAAAACCATGTCCACATTTTGTTTACACCTCATCTTTATAAGGAAGAATGAAATATAAAAACCTTTCCAATTCAAAGCCAATGAGTGATAAGACATTTATTTGTATTCTATGAATTGAAAACTTTGAAAAACCCATTAATGGAAGCTTGTTTTGCTGTTTTACCATCAAGAATATTGCTGATTTGATTATAGACAATTCTGTCGATTATGCTGCATTTAAACAGAATTGTATAGACAGAGAATTCTGAACAAAACACAATCTAATCATCAGAATTCTCTGTAATTCATCACCTTTTCAATTAACAGCATCCCAATTCAAGAAAGCTTTAAAACCACCATCTTACTCAAATAACTACAGCCCCTTAGTCTAGCGGTCAAGGATCCGAGACTCTGGTTCGTAATGAACGAAGTGAAGCATCTGAGGAGCACTCTCGGGACCCAGGTTCGAATCCTGGAGGGGCTATAATTATCTATAATAACAGAAAAATTTCTAAATAATTCAAATTCTGCCTCAACTTATATTTGCACACCCGACTCTTTTGGATTCCTATTATGCTGGTCCATATCACCTTTCATCAAACAATCCCAGCAAGGACGAATAGTTCCATCCTTCTCCTGAATACGTTTTGTCCCCTTGCATTTCAGACATTTCTCACCAAATTCCATAATAAACAATCTAAAAAAGAGTATTAAAGCTTTATTATAATCCGTTGCTCATGTTTGCGAATTAAAGTATAATTAATTTCATAGATATTTAGCTATAGTGCAAAACATCAATCTTTCACCAAATAAACCCAGTCATTATCTATCAAAGTAAGAGATTAGCTTTCTAAAGCTGCTGAAGATAAATTTTGAATCCCCAATAAAAAAATTCACGAATAATTATCATAAAAATTTTAATTTCATCTCCGATGAAATTTAATACTGGAGAGGTTAATAATGGTTTTTACTTCAGGAAGGTAAGTAAATGCCTATTAAACTGATATCTCTTTGAATACTTGTCCTCATCAGATTAAATATTTATCATTATAGACAATTCGGTTGATTATACCTAATTTAAACAGAATTGTCTAGATTGATAATTCTAAACAAAACATAATCTAATCATCAGACTTCTCTGTAAATTAGGAAAATACGTATGTCCTTGGATATACTCTCAATAATATAGAGAGTTTTGAATAACCCCCTATTTATATACTACACCACCGAAAAGTATAAATTCTCGACGATATTATTATATTTATCGAGGTGAAAAAATGAGTTTTAATCAATTTATTCTTA
>Ga0209211_10011250_pt1 | contig 11481 bp, 15 predicted proteins | sample RifGroA2_FD_183992 | JGI IMG/M metagenome (GOLD analysis project Ga0209211, IMG submission 183992) | Groundwater microbial communities from Rifle, Colorado, USA - Groundwater A2 (SPAdes) (version 2) | ecosystem: Environmental > Aquatic > Deep subsurface > Groundwater | place: Rifle, Colorado...
AAAGTATTCTACCGCTGGCTTCTCACAGGCAGGACGGAGAAAGGCTCGCCCTTCCCGGGGATGGCCGCCTGGCTCAAGATAAACCGGAATAAGCTCCGGAAAATCCGCCCAGAAGACTGCCTGACAGCCGAGGAATTCAAGCAGATGCTGGCGGCCTACCTGGCCAGGCGCGTCTTGCGCAAGAAGCAATATTTACAAAAATAGGAATCGCCTAATCTATTTCAGCAGCCAGTCCATGAGAGGGGTGCACGTTATTTTCCTGCCATCCAATGTGCGGGTTCCGGAAAAGTCCCGCGTCAGCACTGCAAGCCTCGCGGGCTTCAATTCCTTTGCGCACTCGCTTATGCCGCGCAATTCCCGCTTTGCCGTTTTCTCATCGGACAGGTCGTAAACCACCTGGAGAGCCTCACTTGCCTTGTTCCCCTCTATCACAACAAGATCCGTTTCGAAGCCCAGCCTGTTCTTCCAGTAGCATATCCCGCTCCGTCCCTGCAGCCTGCGCCTGAGCTCCAGATATGCAAGCCCCTCATAGAGCCGCCCGAAGTCCATCTTTCCGCTCAGCGCGTAATGGAAGCCGGTGTCCCCTGCATAAGCCTTGCGCGGGTATTGCGAGCGGTCTTTTGCGCTGTAGGAAAATATCGGCGAGAAGAAGAACAGATAGCCTGCCTCGGAGAACTTTTCCAGCTGGAGTATCTTCTCCTTTCCTATTTTGTGCCCCAATGTCCTGAAGAAATTGAGGCACTTGGAGGCTGAAAAATACGGGCTTTGCAGAGCGTATTTCCCGAACGCGTCCACCACTGCAAGGTCCTCGTGCGACACTTCGGCAATGTCCAGGCCCACAATGTCCTTGAAGTACGAGCTGAGTATCCGCACCTTGTCCGTCTCTTCCCCTGCAAGCACCACTTCGGGGAATCCGCCGTATTTCAGGTATTCCGAGAAGGCGCGCTCCAGCTTTCCCCTGCCGGCAGTTGTTTTTTCCACGGCAAGGCCCCTGAACGAAAGAAACTCCTTGAACGAGAGCGGGAAAAGCTCGAACGGGAGAATCCTCCCGCGCAGCGGCTTGCTCGGCAGCACCAGCCCCCTTCTTGAAGAGCTGACTATGAGGCGCAGACGGCCTTTGAGGAGCTCGTGGTTTCTCGCCAGCCAGCCTTCCCAGTCATGCGCGCTTGTTATTTCGTCAAGGAAGAGGAAGCCGTCCTCGCCGAACCATTTGAGCGCGTCATCCAGCACCGCCCTGTTTTCCTTTATCCTGCTGTCCTCCAGGTTGACGTACGCCACCTTCCTGCCTTCCCTATCGAGTTTTTGCGCAAGGAGCATGAGCAGGCTGGTCTTGCCGCAGCGCCGGATGCCCGTTATTGCAACTATCTTGGAGGCTGAATTCGTGATTAGGGGCTCGAACGCAACGTTCCTTGGCAGCAGCGCCTTCTTTTTTGCATATGCGCTCCACTCTTCAAATACTTCTGTGCTGGCCATAAACTGTTCTACAGCAGAACAATTTATAACGATTTCTGTTCTGCCACAGAACGATTTACTGCATCTCACGCCGGAAGCGAATATTGGAAAACATATTAAAATATTAAAAAAGATGCGATTAATACAAATCTAATTCAAGTCATGCCGCTGGGGTTCCGAGGTGAGCCTGTCAAGTATCGAGGATGCTACTGATGCAATCATCTGTATCTCTTGACTTGACTCTGATGCCGAATCGCCTTCCCAGAAAGAGCTTCCGCTATCCCTAATCAGTTGCTGAAAAAAGCTCGCTTTGCCTACGCAGGCTGCCCGGTTATGCTGACAAGAAGCTCGTCCTTTTCCTTCTTCGAAAGCTTGGCATGGTTCTTAATGCCCTGCTTGAAGAGCCTGTATGCGTCCTCGTGCTGCTGGGACGAGCCCTCGTTCTTGGCATAGCGCCTGCTCTGCTGCTGGACGTAGCGGCTCCAGGCGTGCAATATCTGCGTCTTTATTTCCTCGCTCATAAAAATCCCTTACCAGCAAGAATCCTAATAGTAGAATGGCGTCTTAAGAAGGCGCAGTACTCTTTATGCCCGGACAACCTTAATAATCCCTATGTTTGCCCCGTGGGTGGCGCCTTCACTTCATGCCCGACAGGCGCACGCTCCAGAGGGCGAAAAGGGCGAGGCTTGCAGCCCCGAACAGGAACAGGGGGGCAAATCCGTAAGCAGATGCCACGAAGCCGGATACAGCCGAAAGGAAGAACACTGCGAAGCTGGATGGGACATGCAGGAGTGCCACCTCTGTGGAGCGCTTTTTCGCACCTGAAGCCTGCAGATAGATTATCTCCTCCCAGTTGATCCCAAGGTGCGCATCGCCGACTGCCATGAGCAGGAAGAGGAAGGGCGCGAACGCATTGCCCAGGAAAGCCATGCCAACCAGAGGCACCATGAAAAGCAGGGCGCCGACTGCGGCAGAAGTCCTGCTCGACACTTTGTGGTGGGAGAGGAAATTCATGACAGAGCCGAATACCAGGAAGTATGCCGCATAGATTAGCCCGATTTCCCATTCGCCAAAGCCGGACAATTTGAAAAAGACGGGCATCAGGAAGTAGATTATCACCATGTAGAATGAGGAGCCGACCGCAAGCGCGCCCGCAGTCTCGTAAAAGCGCCTGCCCCTGCCAAGCAAGCTGAAATCCGAAAGACTCGGTTTCTCTCTGTGGGGAGTGTTTTTCACCTGAAGGGAAAGGGCTGCCATTGCCATCCCTATTGCCGCGCAGAGCACAAGCGCAGACGAATAGCCTCCCAAATTGAAAAGCAGCCCCACTGACAGGCTCCCAAAGGCGAAATAGAGCGCCCTGCCTGAAACCATGCTGGCAGTTGCAAAGTGGGCCCTTTCAGGCGCCTGGTGCATGATGCTGCTCCGGTTGACCGCCCAGATGAACGACTCCCTTGCACCGTCGACAGCCTTGCCAAGCGCAAATCCAAAGGGCGAGCTTGAAACAATATAGGCAACTGACTGCGAGAAATTGGCAAGCCCGTTCAATAGGTAGAACCAGCGCTCCCCGGCTGCATCCGCAAGCGCAGCCGAAGAGAGCCTGACGAGCAGCTTGGCAATGGGCGCAAGGGAAAAGACAATTCCAATTGATGCAAGGTCGATCCCCCTCTCGAGCATGAGCAGGGGTATTGCAAGCGTGGTGACCCCGAACACGAACGAATCCAGGAAATTGAGGGTGAACACCCGCCTGAGCATGGCTAGGCTTGGAAGCGAAGAAATTAAAAAAAGAGGCTGGCTGCCTTGCCTTAGAGGGTCACGCCCAGATTCTCAGCAAGTTCCCTAAGAACCCCATTTGAGGATTCTGCAGATGTTTGGATAGTTTTGTTTTTGGATTCGTCCTTGATTTTCTCCAGGAGGTGGCGGTTCTTGTAAAGCTCACCCACGACTTGGGCTGCGAGCTTGTCCCCGCCCTGCTTGTCAAATACGTACCGGTCAGCCTCGCCAGGCGGGACCAGGGCCATGTAGAGAAACCAGATGGATTCTATCAGCGTGTTGCAGTCCTCGTCGCTGAATTTCCCGCCATTCATCCTCTGCATTGCTTTCCCCAGCTTCGTGAGCACTGCAGGGTCAGAATCGTCCTCTTCCTTCGAAGATGGCCAGGCTTCCCTGAGAAGCTTGACCAGTTTGCCCATCCTCTCCTTATCGTGCAGAATGTCTTTTTGGGCTGTCTTTTTTGTTACTAATAGCAGATTGACCGACTCGATGATTTCTGTCGCTTTGGTGCCAGAAAAGTGCCTAAGATTTACGCCGCCTCCCCTGGTGAAGTTTTGGACTGCGTCATCCTGCGTTTTCGTGCTTGGCGGAATTTTAAACTTGCTCATTTTTTCACCTTTCCGATAATGTGTATAAATGTGTTTTTAAATGATTTGGTGTGCCTTGTTGCACAATTCAGCAGCAAGGAGCAGCTCTACTTAATCCAAAACAAGAATCTTCTCAAAATCCATGCAGTTGGTTGAAGTAATGCACCTTCAGCCCAACTTCTGCCTTGATGTGCTGCATGCCTCTAGAATAGACATACTCTCCAAACGCACCCTTGAACCCAGAAGTAGACGTTTCAACCATCCACCTCTTGCCGTAGTGCCTGTTTTTTGCCCATTTTTTGTAGCCCCACCTCTGGAATTTTTCTGCCTCTCTGTGCCTTGCCATCACCTTGTCATTCTTGCCAGGAGGGCCAGTGCTGGCATTTGTCTTGATTTTCAGAGAGGACTTTATCTTTCTCTTCTGCAGCTCCTCATGGTTATCAAATGTATCAAAAGCCCCATCAGCGCCTACTCTGCCAATTTTCCTGTTCTTGGCGAGGCTGCGCAGCATCGGCTTGAACTTCTTGTTTTCCCCAGTCTTTTCTGTCGTTGCCCGAAACTCTAGTATCTCCCCTGTCTTGGCATTGACTGCCCAAGTGATGCGCACAAAGCCCTTTCTCTTGCCCTTGTGCTTGTAGCGCATCCACTCCCCTCTGTTATAGGTCTTCAATCCAGTGCCATCAAAGACTGCGTAGATTGGCTTGCCTCCCTGCACTTTCTTGCGCTTCATGTAATACCCCTCCCCAAGCCGCCGCAGGCGGCGGCAGATGCTGCTGTAATGAGGCGTGCCTGGCAATGATAAAGCTTCGCAGAAACAGTTGCCTATGCCCTGGCATTCCCGCAGTGGAAGCTGGCAGTGGCACTTCCAGAGGCCAAGGCACTCTATGAAAGCGTCAGGGTAATCAAACGGCGCTCCAACCTTGCCTTTGTTTTGACTTTTCAAATCTGTCTCCCAAATCTGCGAGATTTTCAACGGGATGAGCAATTCTCCCCTATGAACTATCTGCTTGTCATACTCTGCCCAATCCCTTTTCTGCTTCTTTCTCTTGCCCCAACGCTGTCTCTGAGCCATGGCTGCCACCCGCCAGCCACTGGTCGCACTGGGCTGACGGCAATATTGCGCACTTCAAGAATAAGATTACGTCAGAAGGAGACGGCAGTTATGCAACAAGGCAGATGCAGCATATGTTGGAAAACAGAGGTTGTTAGAAATGGCAATTACTTTCTTTGATAAAAATTCGGGTACGGATAAAATTGTGAAATTCAATGCAAACAAACATTCAGAGATAAGCCTGGTGAATCTCAACTCCCCTAGGGGGCTATTCCAGTTGCTGGTTGAAAAACATAACGGCGACCAGAAAGTTTTGGGCAAATTCAGGAGAGAGATCATAGACGGATCGAAACCTAAAATAGGCGTAAATCAGTATGCCCTTGAAACAAAGATCGGTGAGAAATCCGAATTTTATGTGTTTAAAGCCCTGACTGACCTCCAAAAAATATATGTGGAAAAGAACCTCATTGATACCGCACATACATTTTCCCATGATGGCGGGCACGTCTAGTTTTTTTCAGTTCCCTCTGAAAAGGTAGTAGGCGAGGATCAGGGAGAGGACCCCGACCACGAAGGTGGACGCTGGGGCAAGGGGCAGCACCACCGAGATTTTTACGTTCAGGAGCGGAAGTAAAAGTTCCACGCCCAAAAGCAAGAAGATGCCGGCAAGTAAGCTTCGCAGCTCCATTCTTCCACCAGCTGAAATTTAGCCGATGCAGTTTAAAAACTTTGATTGCGAATTTGGGAACGGGAGGTGAGAACATGAAGCTGGATATCAAGATAGGCCAGTGCATGACAGTTGGAGTGTTCACGCTTCCCGCCGACAAGCACGTCTCAGACGCTGCCAAGCTTCTCAAGAAAACCGGCGTGGGCTCGCTGATAATCACGCAGAAGGGCAAGGCAAAGGGCATAATCACCGAGCGGGACATTGTGCACAAGGTGGTTGCGGCCGGCAAGGACCCGAAAAAGATCAAGCTGAAAAGCGTGATGAGCAAGCCCCTCAAGGTCATCAAGGCATCTGACAAGATCGAGACCGCGGCATTGGCTCTCCGCAACAACCGGGTGAAAAGGCTGCCTGTTGTGGACAAGCAGGGCAGGCTGGTCGGGATTGTGACAGAAGGCGACCTGCTTCGCGTGTATCCGGGCGTGGTGGACGTGATATCGGAATTGCAGGAGCTCCGCTCAGCCAAGCCAAACGAGTATTACACCGGTGTGTGCGAAATCTGCGGCTGCTTTGCCGAGGACCTCAAGCGCGACGAGGGCAAGCTCAAGTGCGAGGAATGCCGCGAGGAAGAGGAAGTCTGAATCTCCTTAAACCGCGACGTTAAGCAAGCTACCTATAGCGTAGCCCGCGGCAGTGGCAAGCCCGCCTGCAAGCACCATTTCAAGGCCGGACAACACCCATTTTTCGCCGGTCTCCTTAGCCCTGAATATGCCGGTCACAAGAAGGGTGGCAAAGGCAAGGAGTAACGAAATGGGCAAAGCCCGCTCCACCCCGGTAAGCAGGTAGGGGGAAAGCGGTATGAAGGAGCCGAACATTGTGGAGAACCAGACCAGGGCGGCGCGCTTGAGCGGCTGGGCATGCCCCTCTGAGCCGTTCTTTGCCAAAAGCCCGCCAACAAGGGAAAGCTTTTTCTCGCTGATGCCTGCCCTTTTGCCAGCCGCAAGAAGAAGAGACGCGTCCTTTTGAGAAAACTCCGCATCCAGCCTGCTTTTTTTGTCGAACTTTGCCGCTGTCCTTGCGGTCGTATAGGCAACCGCGCCCATTGAAATAGATTCGGAAAGCATGGCAGCCACGCCGGCAACCAGCACCAGCTCCCTGCTGGAAGTGGCGCCAGCCATGCCGATGGAAAGCCCAAGCGCGTGCACCAGCCCGTCCTGGCCGCCAAGGATTATGTTCTGGAGAAGGTCCGAATAATCCTTTGGCATGCGGGATATATCTTGCAAATCATTCTTATTGCTTGCCGTTGATTTCTGAGCATGGCGTTTGGCACATACGCAAAGGGCTCCAGGGCAGAGCGCGAGCTGATTGCGTTTTTCTCCTCGCACGGATTCGAAGTCATCCGCGCGGCAGGCTCGGGGGTGAACTCCCTGTCTCCCGACCTCCTTGCTTTTCGGAAAGGCAGGCAGTATGCTGTTGAGTGCAAGTCCTGGGACAGAACCTCGCTTTCGTTCGAGAAGGAAAAGGTTGCGCAGATGAAGAATTGGGAGGAGGTCACGGGAATCACCTATTACGTTGGCTGGCGCGTTTCCCGCGAGGGCTGGCACATATTCCCAGTGCATTTATTGGAGGAAAAAGGGAAGAGCTACACGATAACGCTTGAAAAGGCAAGGCTCGCGGGAAGGAAGCCCGAAGAATTAGTCTGATTAGATTAATCCGGCAGATGATGACAAGTACGACGCTGACGCAAGGATGAAGACGTGACTTGACTCTGATGCCGAATGAATGATTACATCAGGCACAGTTTGCCTGTCCGAGGTTAGCTATGGCTACCTCCAGCCCCGAAGAGTTCGAGAATGCGAGGAGCGCATACGCCGTTATCTCAAAAGCCCCGAGCTGACGCCATCCCAAAGGGAGCAGCTCGCAGGCTTCAAGGCGGAGTTCTGCGCGCTTGTTGCGTCGTTTATGCAGGTATCGTATTCCGCGCCTGCGAAGTCCGCGCTTGCCGAGTGCTCCGCAGCTTTCGCCTTGGTGAGCAGGCTTTGCGCGCTGGTTGCGGCAGAGGAATAGTATGGGGAGGAGATTCCGTACTTGTTCGCGTCAGCAAGCTTGCTGTTCAGGGCGTCCATGGAAGACTGCGCGCCTTTGATGGCGGGGGACATGGTGGTTATGGCGTTGAGGCAGTCGTCATAGGTGGCGGCAGGATAAGCGGCGGGAAGAAGGAGCATAAGCCCGAAGGCAAAAACCGCCATTTTCGCTTGCCAGTCCATTTCACGCACCCCCAAGCAGCATTTTCACCAAATCCCCGTAGCCCTCTTTCAGTATCCTTTTCGGCTGGATGAAGAATGACTCAAGGCCGGAGATTGACTTCCCGTACTTGCGCCTGAACTCGGCAAGAAAATCGTTGTATTCCTCGAAGTCAGGGAATGCCATCTTGGCAATGTATTTGCTGTTCGGGCTGGAGCCCTCGGCGAAATAGGTCGTGTGCGGCGTCGAGGTGAAATCGTCCTCCATCTTCTTTGTGAGCTTCTTGTCCGCAAAGGCGTTCCACTGGAAGACAAGCACAAAATAGAAACAGACGCCAAGCTTTTCAAGGTCAAACGCTTGGGTGTTGCCGGTGAGGATGCCCGCGCGTTCGAGCTTCGCCCTCATGTATGAAATCATGGGTTTGCTGATTCCTGTTTCCTTTGCTATGTCAGAGTCGCGCTTGATGCCGCCCTTTGACAGGATGGTTAGGAATTGCTTCTCCTTCGCCGTTAGCTTGATTGAATTCTGTTCCATAGTCTATGTTTAGGATGGAACATTATTTAAATAGATAGGACTACGACGAAGGCTTACGCTTCGCCACAATCAGAACTTCCAGCCTTCCTCCACAAACATATCATGCAGGTTCAGGTGCTTGATTCCGTACTCCTGGCACACGCTCGGGATTTTGAGGCGCTCTGGGTCTGCACTCTCTTCAGTAACCACAACGATTTGGTAGTCTATCACTTTTTTCTGCTTGCACTGCTTGAGCGCCAGGGCAAGCGCCACCACATACGGGTCTGCGTCGTTCTTGTCAGCTTCGGGGTTCACCCAGTTCGGATGCTTTCGGATAATGCCCTTGAGCGCGATTAGCTGGTCAGCATCGATTTCGCGGAATATCGCCTGCTTGTGGCTTTCGACCCACTTCCTGACCTCATCCTTTTCCTTGTCGGTTTCAGGGTTCAATTCGTCAAAAACCTTCATCGGAGCGCAAAGCTGCCCGCTGTTGGCAAGCTGCTCCATGCTTTTCCAAAGGGAGACGACCACGTCCTTGTACTTGCCGAATTTCCTGCCAAGCTCAATGAAGGAACTCGTGTCCATCACGTAAAGGTTCTCGGGCACGCATTCACCTTCCGATTTCAGCCCCGACCTTGTCCAGGTTGTTCAGTTTTATCGACAGGTAGCCCAGCGCATCGGCAGTGGTTATCCTGCCCCTCTTTTCACTGTCTATGACCAATGAGACGAACTTCTTCCCCTTTTCTGAAATGCAGGTTTTTGACTGTGGGGGGCCGCCGCCGGGCTTTTTCTGCCCATCAGTTTTCTTGGCCTTTTTCTCAGGCTCCTTCCACTTTCCGAACTTTTCCTCAAGGTTCGCAAGATTGGCATTCGGCACAAGCCCGTTTACCTTCATCCGCACAAATACCATGTGCTTGCTTACCCTATACTTGTTTGCAATGGCTCCTATGGCAGCATAATCCAATTTGCCAGAGGGGATGCTTTCCTCCTTTAGCTTCTCAGATGGAAGCAGGAACTCGCCAGCAAACCTGTTGCACCAAACCTCAGTTATATCATCGATTGCGCCCTCCCCTACATCCGCGCATATTGATGATTTTCCAAGCAGCACGTGGGCATACTCATGGAAAAGCGTGAACATCTTCCTTTCAATCGAAGCATCCTTCTTGTTAAGGGCAATCACCGGGGTTGTTGTGTCTGGCAGAGAAAAGCCGAGAGCCGCTTCCTTGGGCATCTTAATCTGGAAGACAAAGACGTTCCGCTTCTCAATCGCATCCCTGAACATCTTAAGCGCGCCTCTTGCATCCTTGCAGCCGCTTTGGGCGTCAATGCCTACGCCAAGCCTTTCCCTTTCGCGCCTTGCGATTTTTTCAGGGCTGTCCTCCAAAGCGGCGGTCTTGACAATGCCGCTGCCATTCTCGTTGCCCTCCAGGTCAGCTGCCACGCCCTGCAAATACCTCGCCTTGCGTATCGCAAACCTTATCTCCGGGGGCATCCCTGCCTTGCCGCCCTTCTTCCTGAAGTAAGGCGGCATCGCCTGCTCTGCAGGCGGCTTGTCAAGGAGAAGCGCAGTGGTCGGGCGCCTGTAAGCCTTTGCCAGCCTTTCAAGGTCGGAGAACTGGATTTTTGCAGCCGCGCGCTCCCAATCGGCGATGCTCTCCTGCTTAAGCTGGGCGTGCTTTGCCGCCTCCTCTAGGGAATAGCCGCTCGTATCGCGCGCCCACTTCAGCACTTCGGGGCTGACCTCGATTTCAGGAGATGATGCCATAATAACCCCCTATTTTGCTTTTCTTATTGATTTCGAAGTTTGTTAATCCGAGCTTTTCCTTAATATGTGTGTTCTGTCTCTTCCCCTTCCGGGTCCGTTTTTGTCATCATACATATACGCTCACCACCAATGAAGTCAATCCTACAAAAAGAACGATGAGGGAAATATCAAACTGTTTGCTCTTCTCTTCTTGAACAGATGTGTTGTGCGTCAGAGCAATTCGTAAAGATTCGATAACATCCAACCGAATCTGCGCGTCTTTTTCTAAATACGTTTCCGGTACAGGCACGTCCTTAACTTTTTTTGTCTTGTATGCCGCAACGCACAGCCCCAAAGAAACCAAAATCAAAGTCAAACCTGCAAAAAATAGTGGTGGAGATCTGGCCACGTAAACCTTGTCGAAAATGAAGCTCACGACAAGAGTATTTGCAGCAATGGCTTGAGCGATTTTCTGGTCAAGGGCATCGATATGGCTAAGATATCTTGCATGCTGCACCTTTAGATAATCGAGATTTTCTTTATTCATTGCCATCAACAGCCAAATTATTCGTTTTTTCTTTATTAAAGCCTTCCACTATCTCGATTTCCTTGTCTTTCAGCCCATAAAGGTCGTAAACAAGCTGGTCGATTTTTTCTTCGTAAACTTTGGCTTCACGCTCCAGAAGCTCTTTTTTTGACAAATCTGGAGTTTGTACTTGCTTTTGGTGAAGCTCCACAACTTTTAGTACCCATTTTTCAATTTCGTTTTGAATACTAACATCTGGAATCAAAATTGGAAGGCGTTCTAGATACTGAGGGAACGCCCTGAAAAATCCCCCTCTAAGTGGCGTACTTATGTGCTTAAAGTAAAAATTCAGAACGGAGGAATTTATTAGACCTAAAACAAAACTGGGTCGAACCCCATCTTTAAACGTTAGCCCATACCCCGTGACCATCACATATTTTCCTTCAAAATCAGGAGAGAACGAAAGGCTTTCTACTATATCTCGGGTCAGCGTTTTTTGTTTGAGCATTATCTCAAGGTTTTTCGGGTAGACATAACCATACCATTTGCTTCCCTTCATTTTTCCTTTTTCCCGATTTTCTAAGTGTTTTTTACAGTTAACTAAGTATTCCCATGTTTTCGGATATCTTTGCAAGAATGCTTTTTCCGAAATCAATTCCGCGTGTCCATTTTCTATAGTGTACGGGATCAAAACATAAAGATCGCTTGGAAGGATTTTCCATTTTCGGATTTCCTGACCTTTGAGGAAAGGAAACATAATATCTGGTTCTAGCTCCACATTCTTTTGGAGAAAAACTGAAAAGAACGTCCCCTTCGCTCTCATTTTCTTTAAAACATAAACTTCGTTTGCGCTTGTACGGATGCCCTGAAACATTCTCATGGTTACATCGCCAAGCTTTAATGGAATTTTGTTTAGTTTGCCCAACCCGC
>Ga0209211_10011255_pt1 | contig 11477 bp, 11 predicted proteins | sample RifGroA2_FD_183992 | JGI IMG/M metagenome (GOLD analysis project Ga0209211, IMG submission 183992) | Groundwater microbial communities from Rifle, Colorado, USA - Groundwater A2 (SPAdes) (version 2) | ecosystem: Environmental > Aquatic > Deep subsurface > Groundwater | place: Rifle, Colorado...
CAACTCCGGAGATTCTTGGCATGTTATTAATGCGTTGATGCGTTAATGCGTTGATGCGTTAATGGATTAACGTATTAACGTATTAACGAATTAACTTATTTTTTCATCCTTGTCTTTGTTTATGGCGGGGGTTGGTTTTGCAGCTGATATAGAGCCGGCCGCGGCGGCGGATAATTTTGCAGTTTTGGCAACGGGGTTTGATGGATGGACGGACTTTCATTGATAAATGCGTTAATGCGTTAATTATTTAATGCGTTGATGCGTTGATGCGTTGATGCGTTAATGCGTTGATGCGTTAATGCGTTGATGGATTAACGTATTAACGTATTAACGAATTAACTAATTATTTATTACGATATGTAATCCGGCCGCGGGACAGGTCGTAAGGAGAAACCTCAACCTTGACCCGGTCGCCGGGCATAACAGAAATGCGGTACATCCGCATCTTTCCGGAGAGGGTACAAAGAAGCGTTTTGTGTTTCACCTGGTCCGGGGCGGCGGCGTCAACTTGGACGCGGAACATGGTGTTGGGTAACGCTTCAATAATTTCGCCTTCTGCCGTGATAATGTTCTGTCCGGGCATGATTACAAAACGTATTTTACCATAAATTAAGAAATTCGAAATCCGAATATCATTAAAACACTAGAACACTAGAACATTAAAACACCAAAACCAGACTGTTTTAATGTTTTCATGCTTTAATGTTTTAATGAAAATAGATTTGTTTCCAGTTTCAAATTTGATAATTTATCTGGTCAATATTTCCGGACCTGACGGGGTTACTAGAATTGTGTGCTCCAGCTGGAGAAACCGGGAGCCGTCGCCGGTGCGGGAGCTGACGCCGTCGGAGTCGAATTTTAATTCCCAGCCGCCTTCGGTCATCATGACTTCAATAGCCAAGGTCATTCCGGCTTCGATAAGGGGAGTTTTTTCAATCGGTTGGTCGAGGAAGCAGGGGATTTGGGGATCCTGGTGAATTTGGCGGCCGATGGCGTGGCCGCAAAATTGGCGGACCGGACTGTAGCCAGCAGCTTCGATAATTTGTTGCAAAACTTTGGAAATATGGCCGACGCGGCGGCCGGGAGCGGCCATGGAGATAGCTTTTTTGAGGGCGTGGCGGCCGGTGGATAGGAAGCGGTCGTCGGGGAGGCCGACCAGGCGGGAATCGGAGGTATCAAGCTGCCAGTTGCGCCACTCCAGGCCGACGTCGAGGGTGACCAAGTCGCCTTTATTTAAATAGTAGTGGCGGGGGCGGGAGTGGACGGCTTGGTCGTTGACCGCCAGACAGGTGGCAAAGCCATAGTTGTTAACAAAAGCGAAGTTGGGAATGGCGCCGGCAGTGCGGATAAGTTTCTGGGCCAGAAGTTCAATTTCAAATAAATCGAGACCGGGCTTTAGCGAGGCGATCAGGCGGCGGCGGATATCGGCCAGGATGCGGCCGCCTTGACGCATAGATGCGATTTTTTCTGTAGCCGTTGTCAAACAAGAAAAAGAAACGAACAAACGAACAAAAAATCAAACGAACAAAAAAACTAAAAAAGCAAACCAAACTAAAAAAACAGAAAAAATGCTTTGTTGTTTTTTGGGGTTTGCGGGTTTATTTGTTAGTTTGTAAGTTTGTTAGTTTGTAAGTTTGCTGTTAATGTTACTTGTGTCCGTTTCCCTTCATGTACCAGCGGATTTTACTCAATAGATCTTCAAGAATTGCCGCGATTTTTCTTTCGCCGTTGACTTCGACCAAGATGTCTGTTTGGCGGTAATAATCCAGCACCGGTTCGGTTTCCCGGTGGAATAGAGAAATCCGTTTTCTTAAGGCCAGCAGAGTTTCGTCCTCGCGAATATTGCCGGTTTCGTCAACCCGGAAAGACAGCCGCCACAGGGCTTCTTTATCGGAAACGGTTAAGTAAAAGGCGACAGCGATTTTTTGTTTGAAAGTTTTGGCTTGGTGGAGAGTCCGGGGAAAACCGTCCAGAATCCAGCCCTTTTTATATTCTTGGCGGCTTAGGTATTTTTCGACGACGGGAATAGCGATGTCGTCGGGAATCAAAATTCCGGCGGCCAGAGTTTCCTTGATATAGCGGCCCTGGCGGGTTGGCTGTTTGGCCATTTCGCGGAAGATGTGGCCGGTGGACAAATATGGCAGATGAAGATGGTGGGATAACAGTTTTCCCTGGGTGGATTTGCCCGAGCCCTGGATGCCGTAGAGAATTATTTTCATAGATTCATGAAAGCATGAAAACAAATGTTTTCCTTGGCGTGCTTTAATGTTCTAGTGTTTTAATGTTTTAATGCAAGCGTATTTTACTACAGAAACTTATCATAGTTTCTCATCACCAAAGTGGCTTCGAGTTGTTTGGCGGTTTCCAGGACGACGGAGACGACGATTAAAATTCCGGTGCCGCCGATGGTCAGGGTGGCGACGCCGGAGACGGATTGGGCGATAGACGGCAAGATGGCGACCAGGCCCAAGAACAGGGCGCCGGCGACGGTGATCCGGGTCAGGATATAATTTAGGTAGTCGGCGGTGGGCTTGCCGGGGCGGATTCCCGGAATGAAGCCGCCGTATTTCTTGATCTCATCGGCGATTTTAGCGGGGTCAAAAATGACGGCGGTGTAGAAATAAGTGAAGGCGATGACTAAAATGAAATAGGTCAGGTTATAACCGAGGGAATTGGGGTTCATGGCCGATGACAGCCACAGGGCGAAAGCAGAGACGGCCGGGTTGGGGAGAGTGGACAGAAACCGGCCGGCCATGGAGGGGAGAAGCACCAGGGAAACGGCGAAGATAATCGGGATGACGCCGGCCTGGTTGACGCGGAGAGGCAAATGAGTGGTTTGGCCGCCGACCAGGCGGGAACCGCGGACGCGCTTGGCGTATTGGACGGAAACTTTGCGGATGGCTTCGTTGACCAGGACGACGCCGGCGATGACGGCGACTGACATGATAAAAAATAATAAAATGTTTTGAAAATTGGCGGTGTCGGCGATTGAGGCGGTTTGGGCCAAGCTGATGGGGAGACGGCCGATGATACCGGCAAAAATAATCATGGAAATGCCGTTGCCGATGCCATATTCGGTCAAAAGTTCCCCGAGCCACATCAACAGCATGGTGCCGGCGACCATGGTGATGACCATGCCGATAACGGATAGGGGACTTTGGGCGATTAAAATTTGCTGATTTTTTAATAGGGCCAGGATGCCGAAGGCCTGGAGGGCGGCCAAAGGGACGGTGATGACCCGGGTAATCTGGTTGATGCGGTTGCGGCCGTATTCGCCTTCTTTGGACAGGGTTTCAAGAGACGGGACGATAATAGTGAGCATTTGGAGCATGATGGAAGCGTTGATGTAGGGGTTTAAGCCGAGGGCCATAACGGAAAAGTTGGCCAGGGTGCCGCCGGAGAAAATGTCCAGTAGACCAAGAAGCTGGGAACCGGAGAAAAGTTCCAGCATTTTTTGGCGGTCGATGCCGGGGGCGGGAATGTGGGCGATGAAGCGGAAAACTGCCAGAATGGCCAGAGTGATCAGGAGTTTGCGGCGAAGCTCCGGGATTTTCCAGGCTTGGATGAGGGGAGAGAGGAGGCGGGAGAGCATAGAGTAAGATTATTGTAGCATTAGCGGGGGCGGCTGGCGGCGGTCTCTCCGGCGGTCGACGTCGGTTAATAATTTTTTTCTTAACCGCAGGGACAGGGGAGTGATTTCCAACAGTTCATCCGGTTCCAGAAAATCCAGGGATTGCTCCAGACTCATGTCGACGTCGGGAGCGAAGTCGGTGATGCCTTGGTGAGCTTTTGTCCGATGATTGGTTAAATTTTTTTCCTTACAAACATTGATTTCCATGTCGGTTTCTTGGGAATTTTGGCCGATGATCATGCCTTGATAAACTCTTTCGCCGGGCCGGATAAAAGTTATGCCGCGGCCCTTAATTATTTTTAAGCTATAAGCGACGGATTTGCCGTTGGTTAAGGAAATGATGGCTCCGGAGCGGAATTTTGGCAGAGGTTTTCCGGCCGGCTGAAAACCGAAGATTTGGGAGTTAATTACCAGCGTGCCTTGGGTCAGAGTTAAAAGCTGGTTGCGAAGTCCGATCAGGGCCCGGGTGGGGATATGATAAATAAATTCGGTTTCGGTGTCGGAGACGGGTGCCATTTTGACCAGATTGCCGAGGCGCCGGCCCATTTCTTGGTTGATAACTCCGGTATATTGGGCGGGGACGATAATATCTACTTCTTCGACGGGCTCTTGGTCAACGCCGTCAGTTATTTTGGTAACCACTTCGGGTTTGGCGACTTCCATTTCGTAACCCTCGCGGCGCAGGGTTTCCAATAAAATTGACAAATGGAGCTCGCCGCGGCCGGAAACTTTAAATTTTCCACCGGGCAATTCTTCCACCCGGAGACTCAAATTTGTTTCCAATTCTTTATTAAGCCGAGCGCCAATCTGGCGGCCGGTAGTGAATTTTCCTTCCCGGCCGGCAAAAGGCGAAGTGTTGGGGCCGATGGTGATATGGATAATTGGGTCGCCGATGGGGTTAACCGGCAAGGGGGTTTGGTCAGTTTGGTCAAATATAGTTTCGCCGATTTTAACTCCCGCCGCGCCGGAGAGGGCGGCCAAGTCGCCGGCCGGGACTTGGCCGGAATTAATTTTGGCGAGGCCCTGCCAGGTCATTATCCGCTGCGCGGTCCAAGTTTTTTCCGGATGAGCCGATGATTTAAATTTCATCCCGGTTTGAGCAATTCCGCGGTAAACCCGGCCGATGATGATTTGGCCCAGGTGGTCGTCGCGGTCAAGCGAAGATACCAGCATTTTAAACGGGCCGGAAATCCGGTTGGGCGGCGGGGGAACGAATGCCAAAATTGCGTCTAAAAGCGGTTTGACGGTACCGGATGTTTCCCAATCGCCGGGGTTTTGGGCAAAGACGGTCCCGTTTCTACCAACGGAGTAGAGGAGAGGGAAATCCAGCTGGGATTCATTGCTGGCCAGTTCTAAAAACAAGTCGCCGACGCGCTTGACCGATTCGTCTATCCGGGCCAGCCTTTTATCAATTTTATTGATAACTACGATTATTTTTAATCCCAGTTCCAGGGCTTTTCTGAGAACGAAACGGGTTTGGGGCATCGGGCCCTCCTGGGCGTCGATAATCAGCAGGGCGCCGTCGGCCATTCCCAGGGTTCTCTCGACTTCGCCGGAAAAGTCGGCGTGGCCGGGGGTGTCGATAATATTGATTTTGACGCCGTTATAAGTGATGGAACAATGCTTGGCCATGATGGTGATGCCGCGTTCCCGTTCCAGGGCGCCGGAATCAAGAATTTGCTCCTGAAGCATTTCCGGCTGGTTTTCCCGAAAAACGTGGGTTTGTTTTAGGAGGGCGTCGACCAGGGTGGTCTTGCCATGATCCACATGGGCTATTACGGCAATATTGCGGATATTCATAGTTATAAGTTATAAGTTACAAGCCACAAGCAGTTTACATGCTTGTGGCGAGCAACAAGTTACAAGTTGGGGACAAAACTGTGAGCATAAAAAAAGGCCTGTCGTCAGGCCGTGATGATGGCAGAACAAATGATATTTTACCAGTTTTAGCCTAAATTAGCCAATTTCAACGGTTCATTCCTTAGAAGCTGTTTGTTTCTCGATTCCGTCGCCGGTGACGGCGGCGGTTTTCAAGATTTGGTAGCGGGTGCTTCTTCCCAGTCCAATCAGTTTTACTAATTTACAAGGTTCGCACTTGCTATATCGTTGGCGGAAATTTGCTCATTCGCCATCAGCCGTTCTCCTTCAACTGCGCTCGGGATCGGGTTAGCTTCAGACGTCCGCCGGTTGGCGAATCATTCGCAAATAAATGCTCATTAAACATCGGCGATCGCTTGTCTATAATGAGCATTTAAATGATAATCAGAGTTATTTAACTGTCTCCGTTAACGTTTCATTTTGATAAGCGATCGCCGGTGATTATGAAATGTTATTGAATTATCCCTTCACCTAGGACAACTCCGCTTTGGAAATAAAAGACGACACTTCGGCCGGGGCGGGGGCGCTAAAATAAGTAGACCGGGAAGGAACCGGAATAAGATAGGACCTTGAGTTTAAAATTCGGCAAAAACTAATTTCGGATGTTTCTTCACTCAATTAGTGTATCAAACAGGATAAGATTTTCTTATATATGGAATATATAAGATTGTATAAGATTAGTCAAACGGTTACCGGCGGCGGTTTTGTTTTGGAGTTTCATATAAATCATCGCGATTGTATCAAAACCAGGCTAAGAAACATAATGCTAGAATGAAAAATATGGGCTGGAGGGTGAAGTTTTTTCAAACATCCAGAGGTGATTATCCTGTCAAGGAGTTTATTGGTGAACAGAATGAAGCGACTTATGCCAAAATTATCCATGCAATCGGGCTTTTGGCAACTAATGGGCCATATCTCAAACCGCCTTATATCAAGAAATTCTATCAGAAACTATACGAACTTAGGATTTCCGGAAAGATTGCGGTGAGAATTTTCTATAGCGTTTTCAAAGGTGAGTATTACTTATTGCACGCATTTAAAAAGAAAACCGAGAAAACTCCTAAAAAGGAGCTTAAAATCGCACTTGACAGAATGAAGGAGTTAATATAGCATATAAGCTATATGATTAAACCTAAAGATAGAAAACATCTTGATTTCCAGGTTTGGAAGAAGGAGGCCCTGAAAAATCCCAAGATTAAAGCGGAGTATGACAGATTGCAGCCTGAATTTGCCATGATTCAAGCAGTAATTGACGCTAGGATGAAAACAGGCGTAACCCAGAAAGAATTAGCCAAGAGAAATTGGAATCCGGCAAGGCCAATCCTTCGGTAGCTTTTCTAAAAAGATTTGCCCAAGCTCTTAACGCTCGTTTGGAGATCCGGTTTGCTTTTCAATAACCATTTATTGTTGAGCGGGCCGGGCTAGGACCTTGGGCGTTAATTTTAATTCCTCTTCTTCTTAGGTCTTTTTCTGCCTCAAATTCGAGATAATTTTGAATAAGTTCTTCACCTTTATTTACTTTCCTCTTCCATGAACCTTTGACTTGTCTAGTTTGTACTTAATATAAATCATAATTTTGGCTGGGAGGCAGGGAGTCGGACCCCGATGAACTGGTTCAGAGCCAGCTATCCTACCATTAGATGACCTCCCAATTTATGGTTGTATTGTACCAGCTTGGGGGGTTAGGTGGGCTTATATATATAAATAGTACAAATGAGGTCAAAAAAGGCCAGGCCTTTCCAGTTTCGGTTCTTTCCTTGCGATCACTTACAGAAATTATTCGCCGGCGTTACGCCATCCCAAGTCAATCCTGTAACAGCCACGCCCGTAACCGTCGTAGTGTAGCATCCCGATGGCGCGTTTTTCAAGCCGAATGTTACGGTGCCGTCCGTTCCCGTGGTTCCGGTTCCATTCCATGATGTTCCCGAATCGTGGCTCAAGGTAATTGAAACCGAGGCGTTCGCTACCGGATTTCCGAGATCATCCACAATGGTAACAGCGACAGAAAGATGTTTATCGCTGTTCTTCCCGCCTCCCGTTGTATAAGTAATAGAACTTACGCTTGCGGTTGTCGGCTCAACGGGTGCGGGACCTACGGTAAATGACGCCGAGCCGCTGCCGGAAACGCTTCGCGTATCAGTCACCGTAACTTCAACCGTATAAGTTCCATCGGCAAGAGCGGAAATATCCAAATTTCCCGTATAAGTTCCCGCAGTGGGGGTTTCGGCAAAGGTTACAGGCGCCGAAGTTCCGTTAAGTGTAGCGGCAAAAGCGGAAGAAGTAAGTCCGCTAATAGCGGCCCCGTTCTCGTCGGTAACTACCGCGGTAAGAACCACCGTGGTGTCCGTGCCGGAAACATAGTTTGATTTGTCGGTGGAGAGCGAAACATTGACCGCAGGATCGGGCGGAGGCGGAGGAACGGTGGCCGCAACCGCTGCGGCAGCTGCCACTAAACCGTAACCGTAGAGATTGTCTTTCCCCGTAGCGCCGAGATCCTCGGCCGTGGCATTCATAATATCGCGCACCTCGTCGTTAACCCGGCCATTGCCATTGGCATCCGATACGCCGGCTTTCAGAACCAAAGCCGCGACTCCGGCTACATGAGGGGAAGCCATTGAGGTGCCGTTGAATTCAACATAACCGCCGCCAAGCTTGGTGGAGTTGATGGAAACACCGGGCGCTGAAAGCTCTACCGCGGGACCGGTGCTTGAAAAACACGGCCGCGAATCGCTTTTGTTCGTTGCGGCAACCGCGATTACCGAGGCAAATTTCGCCGGATATCCCACGCTATCATTCTTACCCGCGCAGTTGCCGGAATTGCCGGCAGCTGCCGCATGGTAAATCCCCGCGGCTTCCGCGGCGTTAAACGCGGCCTCCACCACCCCTCCCGGGTTTGAACCGCTTCCGTAGCTATTATTAGTTGCCTGAATTCCATTAGTTACCGCCCAGTCAAGTGCGGCAATTACGTCGCTCCAACTTCCGCTTCCGCTGGAATTAAGAACTTTAAGCGCATAAATAGAAATTTCGGGGCCGACACCCACCACGCCAACGTCATTGTCCAACGCCGCAACGGTTCCGGCAACGTGCGTTCCATGGCCGTTGTCGTCCAGCGGGTCAGTATCGCTATTTACAAAATCATATCCGCCAACTACGCGTCCGGCAAGATCGGGGTGATTATAGTCTACGCCAGAATCAATCACGGCAACTTTAACACCCGTTCCTTTGTTTCCGCCGTCGTGCACCGTTCCCGCGCCAATCCGCTTCACTCCCCAGGTGTTGTCCAGTTCCGCGTCAATGGCGTGCACCTCGCCGTCACTGGTGCAGATAAGAACATGAGGATTTCGTGAGAGGCCCGCGCAGGCGGTGCTTGGCACATCCGCTATGGCAAGGCCGGGGATGATATGGAAACTGTATTTAACTCTGCCGCCGAGATTTTTTACAAGATCATGCTCCTTCGGCCCCGGAGCACGGTCAAAGAGGACCAATATACCGGACCCGCCCGTATTTTCTGCGGCCTGCGTTATAGGTACAGTGACGCCGACCAGCGTTAAAATAAAAACCGCGATAACAAATCCGCTAAAAATCGCAATATTTTTTTGTGAAATTATATTTAACATAAGCTTAGATTTGATCACTAATTTTAAATTTAATCACTAATTATTATTCCTCCTCCTCCTACCACTTGTCAAGGGGTAAATATTGTGGAGTATCTCTATCGCTAACGCTAGATCCCTCGACTCTCCCGATGTGACATCGGGGTCGTTCGGGATGACGGAGGGTTAGTTTACAGCCACTGGATGAAAGTACAGCCGGTGGGCTGGCGGGTGGTTTTATCCCAGCCGGAAGTGGAGCATTTTTTCATTTTTTTGCCTTTGGCGGTGGTGTAAATCACCAATTTTTGGCCGCACTCTGGGCAGGTTTCGTCTGTGGTTTCGGTGGAGCCGTTGATCCACTGGATGTAATCGCAGCCCTCGGCTTGTTTGGTTTCCGGATTCCATTTATTAGTGCTGCAGGTTTTAAGTTTTTTGCCGAATTTGGTGGTTTTCAAAATCAGCGGAGAACCGCACTTGGGGCATTTTTCATCCAGAGTTTGGGGTTCGACGTCCAGCCACTGGACGTAGTCGCAGCCCTCGGCTTTGCGGGTGTCGGGATTCCAGACATTGGTGCTGCAGCGGCGAAGCTTGCGGCCGGTCTTGGTTTCGACGACGTCGCCCAGAGGCGAACCGCATTTGGGACAGGTATCTTGAGAGGATTCCATTTGGAACAGGATACCATGTTTTCAGGAAAAGCAATAGGGGAAATTTTCAATGACGAGATTGCCACGGTCGCCTAAGGCGACCTCGCAATGACGGAAATTCGTAGTACAATTGGGAGCATGAGAACTTTGGCGATTGAGACGGTGAAAAAGGTGGGCGAGAAAGTGACGCTTCAGGGATGGGTGGAGACTATTCGGGATCACGGGAAAATTACATTTTTGGATTTGCGGGACAGGTCGGGGAAAGTCCAGTGCGTCGGCCGGGACTTGGCGAAAGTGACGGCGGAAAGCGTGGTGGAAATTTTAGGGACGGCGGCGGCCCGGCCGGAGAAATTGGTGAATCCGAAATTGGCAACAGGAACTGTGGAGGTGCAAATTGACAAGCTGACGGTTCTGTCGCCGGCCAGGGAATTGCCGTTTCCGATTGACAGCGATGGTTACGACATTGACGAGTCAGTGCGGCTGAAGTATCGGTATTTGGACATGAGGCGGCCGCGGATGAGACAGAATATTTTGGTTAGATCAAAAGTAACGCGATTTATCAGGGAATATTTATTAGAAAGAGATTTCGTGGAAGTGGAGACGCCGATTTTGACCAAGACCACGCCGGAAGGGGCGCGGGATTTTTTGGTGCCGGCGCGGCTGCATCCGGGAAAATTTTACGCCCTGCCGCAGTCGCCGCAGCAGTATAAGCAGTTATTGATGGTGGCGGGGCTGGAGAGGTATTTTCAAATCGCGCGGTGTTTCCGCGACGAGGCCCAGCGGGCGGACCGGGCTTACGGCGAGTTTACCCAGCTGGACATGGAGATGTCGTTTATCAGCCAAGATGATATTTTGCGGCTGGTAGAGGAAATGTTTACCACTTTAATACACGAAATTTTTCCGGAAAAGAGAATTTTAGAGTCGCCGTGGCCGCGGATTCCCCATCGGGAAACGGTAGAAAAATACGGGACCGATAAACCGGATTTGAGAAAAGACAAAGAAGATAAGGACGAACTAGCATTTTCGTGGACTGTGGATTTTCCATTGTTTACCGAGCAAACCAAAGAGGATTTTTATTTTGGCTCCGGCAGCGCCAAATTCGCGCCATCACATCACATGTTTACCGCGCCGCATCCTGACGACATTAAATTATTGAATTCTGATCCAATGAAAATTAGGGGCTTGCAGCATGATTTGGTGTTGAATGGTTTTGAGATCGGCGGCGGCAGCATCAGAATTCATCAGCGGGAAATTCAGGAAAAAGTGTTTGAGTTGATTGGATTTTCGGCGGAGCAGAAAAAGCAATTCGAGCACATGTTGACGGCGTTTAGTTACGGGGTGCCGCCGCATGGGGGAATCGCGCCGGGAATTGACCGGCTGGTGATGGCGGTTTTGGGCGAGCCGAGCGTCAGGGAGGTGATGGCGTTTCCGGCCAATGCCAACGGGGTGACGGCGGTGATGGAGGCGCCGTCAGCGGCCAGCGATGAACAGCTTAAAGAGTTGGGGATTTCGATACGGAAAATTCTTAAGGGGAAAACCAAGTAGCTGGCTGGTGGCGGCTTTTTTGGTGATGCTGCCTTTTCCCGGAGATTATCTTCGGTTTGAAGGCTCGGGTGTGATTTTTTCGGGGGACGCTCGCCAACAGGGCGATGAGTCTCGACAGCATTTTCTCAACGCGCTCGGCTCGGTGTCCTCGCTCCCTTCGTCGTCGCCACTTGGTTGGTTTAAGGG
>Ga0209211_10011262_pt1 | contig 11471 bp, 11 predicted proteins | sample RifGroA2_FD_183992 | JGI IMG/M metagenome (GOLD analysis project Ga0209211, IMG submission 183992) | Groundwater microbial communities from Rifle, Colorado, USA - Groundwater A2 (SPAdes) (version 2) | ecosystem: Environmental > Aquatic > Deep subsurface > Groundwater | place: Rifle, Colorado...
CAATTACTCCGTCTTTGAGAGGTCTATAAGCGATAATTTCATCCGGTGTTTTGCCAATCATTTCTTTGGCCTCGTTGCCCACGGCCAAAACCTTTTTTTCCGGCATGGAAATCGCCACCACCGACGGCTCGTTTAAAACTACGCCCCGACCGGGAATAAAAACCAGAGTGTTGGTGGTTCCCAAATCAATACCAAGTTTTTTTCCAAAAATCGCCATAATCTATAAGTCCCAGTATGGCCTAGAAAATCCCAATAGTCAATTTTGACTATTCTGGCGGGCTTATGCTACGCTTTTTTTGATGAATTGGGAAGAAAATTTATCAGAGTACGGAAAAAATCTTTTAAAATTCATCCAAGAGTACGGAGGAACGGTTGACGCTCACACCCATCTTGACCGATGCTACACCTTGGACCCAAATTACTGGCGGGATGCCGGCATTGACCCTTTTGAAGCCGCCACCCTTCCCTTGTCGGTTAAACAGGATTTAATCGGCGAGCTTCATAAAAGTCCGGCTTACACTAAAGAAGATTTGGAACGCCGGATGACGCTCGCTTTGGAAAAAGCCATTATTTTTAAAACAAAAAAAATAATCACCTTTGTTGATGTTACTCCGGACATCGGCTTGACGGCGGTTGAAGCCGCTCTTTCCGTCAAAGAAAAATTTAAAGACAAAATTGAGCTTCAAATAGGAGTTCATCCGATTTTCGGATTTAAAAATCCTAAAGAAAATCCTGACCGCTGGGAAATTTTTGCCGAAGCGGCGGAGAAAGAAAAAATTGAGATTATCGGCGGCCTGCCGGAAAAAGACGACGAACAAGGAAAAATCGGTTTTGACGAACATGTCCAACGAATCATCAATCTGGGAATCAAGCTTAACAAAGAAGTTCATATCCATATTGACCAAGGTAACGACCCGAGAGAAAAAGGAACGGAAACGGTGTTAGAGGCGGTCCGGTGGCTGGGTTCGCCGAAAATAAAAAACTCCGGCACGCCGACGATTTGGCTGATTCACGCCATCTCTCCTTCCTGCTACGAAGAAAATCGTTTTAAAGAAATTCTGGGAAAAATCAAAAAATTCAATCTTGGAGTAATTATTTGTCCTCGGGCGGCCATTTCCATGAATCAGCTTCGGCCTCTTTCCGCTCCCATTCACAACAGCATCGCCCGAATTTTGGAGATGGTCAGATTCGAAATTCATCTCCGGTTCGGAACGGATAACATCTCCGATATTTTTATTCCGGCCGGCGAGGGAAGCATTTTGGAGGAGATGGAAATGGTATCTAACATTTGCCGCTATTACGAGCCGAAATTTTGGGCAAAACTGGGATGCGACGAACGATTGAATAATATGGACAAGGAACTTGGTGCCCGAGTCCTTTACCAAAGCAAGAAAGTTTTTGAGCAAATCAAGCTTTGACTCGTTTAATGTCCGCCCCCAGTTTTTGCAAACGCTCTTCCAGTTTTTCATAGCCGCGGTCAACCTGGTAAATGTCGCTGATTTCGGTTTGGCCGTAGGCAGTCAAAGCGGCAATAATCAAGCTGGCGCCGGCTCTTAAATCAAACGAGGAAATGGAAGTGCCTTTAAGAGGCGTTGGTCCGGTAATCAAAACCCGATGAGGGTCGCAAACCACGGCATTGGCTCCCATTTTTATTAAATCGTCAATGTATTTCAGCCGGCCGTCAAACATCCAATCGTGAATCAAACTCGTTCCTTCGGCTTGGGTCATCAAAACCGCGAAGGGCTGAATCAGGTCGGCGGCAAATCCCGGATAAGGCATATTATGAACTTTTTTCACCGCCCTCAACTGCAAAGACGGTTCAATTTTAATATCAGCCAATTTATAGCCCCAGCCTTTTTTGGAACTTTTTTCATTGATAATTTCAAAATTGACATTGGCTTCTTTGAATTTTAATAATTCAAATTCCAAAAATTCAGGAGCGATATTTTTTATCTTTCCCCGGCTCTTGGTGCTGGCTAAAAGAGCCAAAAAAGTGCCGGTTTCGATCGGGTCGGGCATAATAAAATGCTTTGCTCCTTTAAGTTGTTTTTTGCCTTCAATTATAAGCTCGTGAGTGGCGATGCCGGAAATCTTCGCTCCCATTTTTCGCAAAAAATGACACAAATCCTGAATATAATGCTCCGAGGCGGCGCATTTGATTATAGTTTTTCCTTGGGCCAGAACCGCGGCCATCACGGCGTTTTCCGTGGGCGTCACTCCCATTTCCGGCATCACGATTTTTACCCCCTTTAATTTTTTTCGCTTTAAATAAAAAAATTCTTGGTCAAAATCAATCTCCGTTCCCAATTTTTTCAAAACATCCAGATGCGGGTCAATGATTCTGGCGCCTATCTGGCAGCCGCCCGGGTAAGGAATTTTAAACTCAGCGAATCTGGCAATCAAAGGGCCCATCAGCAAAACCGAGGCCCGAAGTTTTTTTACCTGCTTGTAATCCATTAGCTCCGGATTCAAATTTTTCGCTTCAATTTTCAAAGCGCGCTCTCCGATAAACTCCGTCTTCACTCCCAAACTTTTGAAAATCTCCAAAATTCTGAAAACATCCTCAATTAAAGGAACGTTTTCAATCAAACAGGGTTCTTTTGTCAAAAGGCAGGCCGAAAGAATCGCCGCCGCCGAATTTTTGGCTCCCCTGACTTCAATCTCGCCGGCTAAAGATTTTCCTCCTTGAATTATGAATTTTTCGCTCATCTTATTTTTACTCTAGACTTTTACGTTTTTTTTTGCAAATAATATAAGTATGACCAAACGAACAAGAAAAATGCTTTTTATCGCGTCAGCGGCGATTTTTGTCGCGGCCGTAGTGCCTCTTTTGATGTATACCGCCGGCTACCGGCTGACCTCGGAGCTTAAAATCACCAAAACCGGCGGCTTGTTTATAACCGCTCCCCAAGTCAACTCCGATATTTTCGTGGACAATATCTTTAAAAAGAAAACCAATTTTCTCCAAAATAATCTCTTTATTCAAAATCTCACTCCCCGTTCCTATTCGGTGCTGGTGGCTAAAGAAGGATACTGGCCCTGGTTTAAAAAAATAGAAGTGGAGCCGAAGATGGTGGCCGAAGCCCGCGCTTTTATGGTGCCTCAAGACCCGAAGTGGGACATCATCGCCAACGGCCGCAAATTCGTCTCCATTCAAATTTCTCCTGACCAAAAAACAATCGCCGTTCTGGATGAAAAAGGAAACGGAAATTATCACCTGATTTTCTATCTAGCCGAAACCAATTCCATCCTGGCGGAAGACGACGGTCAAACAAAAAGCGCTCTTTCTTTTCCTTCAAAAAACATTAATCTCTTATGGCTTGACAATAAGACCTTCGTTCAAAGCCGAACAAAAATCGCCGAAGCTGCTCTGGATTTTGAAAAAAAGACGGTTAAAGCGTCTTTAATCGCAAAACTGCCCCAAGAATTCCAAACCGGCGAACCATCTCAATTGGAAGAGAAAAAAATAATTTCCTCCAGCGAAAAAACAGCCGTAACTGTAAATTCTCAAAACAACGAAATCCAAGCCCAATGGCTGGATAAAGAAACTCGCCTGCCTTACTATTTTGAAGGTAAAGAAATGACTCTTTTAAAATCGCAGTTTCACATAGATAAAATCGCCTTCTTTCCTTACCGTGAAGACGTGATTATTTTCGCGGCCGATACCCAAGGTATTTTTGCTTTGGAATTTGACAATCGCAACAACAGCCGGCTGGTTCAGCCGGTCTACAAAGGTAAAAAACCTAATTTTGTCGTCTCGGAAAAAGACGGGAAAATCTATCTTATTGACGAGAGCGTGTTTTTCAGCACAAAATTATGAATCTGATAAATGTTGTTCCCATCGCCAGAAACGCCCCTCAAAAAGAAATTTCGTATTTCAGCTCAGGACCTCTTCCCAAAGGCGCGATTATTTTTGTTGAATTGAAAAAAAAGAAAGTTCCGGCTCTAGTGACGCTTTCCGAAGATATTAAAACGAAAAAGGCGGAAATAAAAAGCTCGTCTTTCGTTTTGAAAAAAATTAAATCTCCAGAGCCCAAAATTTTTCTGGCGCCGGAGCTGGTGGAAGCGGCGAAAAAAGCGGCCGCTTTTTTTGCCGCTCCTTTGGGCGTGATTTTAAAAAACATCATCCCGGCAAAAATTCTCGCCTTAGAACAAAACATTCAAACAAAATCTCCCGAAAACCTCTCTAAAAATCATCATCAAGAAATTTTCTTTCAAGCCGAAAAAAAAGACCGCATTAAATACTATAAAAATATCATCCGGGAGGAATTCGCTAAAAATAAATCGGTTTTTCTCTGCTTGCCGACCGGCCTGGAAATGGAAAAATCCGTTTCTTTGCTAAAACAAGGCGTGGAAAAACATACGATTACGCTCCATTCAAAACTTAACAAAAAAATGCTCCTTCAATCCTTAACCGCCATTAGCCAAAAAACCCATCCTGTGCTTGTTATAGCCAGCGCTTTATTTTTATGCTTAATTGACGCTGATTTCGGCACGATTATCATAGAACGGGAAAATTCGCCTCATTACAAGCTTAAAAATCGGCCCTTTATTGATTTTCGCGTATTTGCTTCCCGGCTGGCCGAAATTCTTAAAATCCGACTTTTATCGGGAGATTTGGTGCCGCGCGCCGAAACTCATTGGGAAAAAGAACAAAATCTGATATCAAATATTGACAGCTCCCCGAGGATTTTAACAAAAGCCGAAAACATCTTTGTGAATATGCGAGAATGGCAGGGAGATAAATTTAAAATCATCGGCGATGAGCTGAAAGAAATGGTGCTTGACGCCCAAAAAAATCAAGAAAAAGTTTTACTTTTCGTAAATCGCCGAGGCCACAGCCCGACGACCATCTGTGGCGACTGTGGCCGGACAATAATCTGCCCGAATTGTTCCTCGCCTTTAGTGCTTCACGCCGATAAACAGCGAAAAATGCTCTGTCATAAATGCCTGGCGATGCACGCGGCCATTGAATCATGCCCTTATTGTCAAAGCTGGCGCCTCCAATCGTTTGGAATCGGCATCCAAAAAACAGCCGAAGAGCTGGAAAAAATCATCCCCGGTATAAAAATTTCCAGATTTGACAGCGACGCCGTAAAAACGGAAAAACAAGCCAGGGAATTCGTTAAAAAATTCATCAGCCAAAAAAACGGAGCGCTTCTGACCACCGAACTTTTCTTCGGCTATTTCGGAGAAAAATATTCTTTTGACCGCGTGGCCGTAGTTTCTGCGGACAATGTTCTGGCCCTGCCTGACTTCCGAGCAAACGAACACCTTTTTTACACCTTTATTAATCTTAAACTCACGGCCAAAAAAACTTTTTTGATTCAAACCCGCGTTCCCGAACAGCCGCTTTTTGAATTTGCCATTAAAGGCAATGTCACCGGCTTTCTCAATAAAGAATTAGAATCCAGAAAAAAATTCGGCTACCCTCCCTTTACCACTCTGATTAAAATCACCAAAGAAGACAAAAACAGCGCCAAGCTCCAGACGGAAATAACAGCTTTGGCCAGCCGCCTTAAAAATTTTTCGCCAATTGAATTTCCCTCCTTTATCGCTAAAATAAAAGGCAATTACCGCCAGAACATTCTTTTGAAACTGAAGCCCGAGAACTGGCCCCATCCGCAATTAAACGAAATTCTTTCTGGGCTCAATCCCAATTGGAAAGTTAATGTTAACCCAGATAATCTATTATGAAAAAAATATTGCAAAAAGAAAATTCCATTTTGCGAAAAGTCGCCCAAGAAGTTCCGATAAAAGAAATCGGCTCGGCTAAAATAAAAAAGATTATCAAAGAGATGACTGAAGCTTTGGCTAATGAGCCGGAAGGCGTGGCTTTGGCCGCGCCTCAAATCGGCTATGGGTTGCGGCTTTTTATCGTGGCCAAACATAAATTAAGCCAAGAGGAAAATCCGCTGGCTGGCGGACCGCCGGCTGGCGGAGAATTTTTGATTTTTATCAATCCGAAAATTTTAAAAACCTCGCAAAAAAAAGTTTTTTTGAAAGAAGGTTGTTTGAGTTTAACCGGAATTTACAAAGAAATCTGGCGAAAAGAAAAAGCGCTGATTGAGGCCTATGACGAAAACGGAAAAAAATTCCGGCGCGGCGCTTCCGGTCTTCTGGCTGAAATAATACAACATGAAATTGACCACTTAAACGGCATTTTATTCATTGACAAAAAATGATTAATATACTATTCTAGCAAAAAGCTTGTTCTTATTTTTAAAAACTTTAGAGGAGGCAAAAAATGGCCACTCACAGGATAAAGAAAATCTACGAGGTTAGTTTTGAGATTGAAGGATTTGCTAACCAAACATTTTCCAGGGTTGTTTCGGCAAAAAGTAAAAAGGATGCTCACCGAAAATTCTTAAAACAAGAAAAGAAAACGAAAGCCGTGACTGCAATAAAGGAATTAAAATAAACAAAACGCTCTCCCACAATTTATACCGGGCCCACAAAGCCCGGTTTTTTATTTTTAAAAAATTAGTTAAAATTAAATATCATGAAAAACAAACCATTAATTGTGTTTTTTGGAACTCCTGATTTTGCCACGCCGATCCTTAAAATCCTGGAAAACGCTGAAATGGCTCCAAAGCTGATAGTAACCTCTCCAGAAAAACCGCTTAACTACGGATCTCGCAGTTCCGTAGTGAGACCGGAAAAATTAAAAGACGAAAAATTTTTAAATCAACTCTGCGCCTTAAATCCGGATTTGTTTGTTATCGCCTCCTACGGAAAAATTCTTTCAAAGGAAATTTTGGATATTCCCAAATACGGCACTTTAAATATGCATCCCTCATTGCTTCCCAAATATCGCGGCCCATCGCCGATTCAATCTGCCATACTCAACGGCGATAAAGAAACCGGAGTGACAATAATGCTGACGGATGAGAAAATGGACCACGGGCCAATACTGGCAAATTTCAAATTACAAATAACAAATCCCAAAATTACTTATAAAGAACTGGAAAAAGAGTTAGCGGAGTTGGGTGGTGAATTATTAGTTAAAACAATTCCTGACTGGTTATCGGGAAAAATAAAACCCAAAGAACAAAACCATTCAAAAGCAACCTACACCAGAAAAATTATCAAAGAAGACGGGTTAATAAACTGGAGCGAGCCAGCCGAGGTCATTGAAAGAAAAATTCGGGCTTATAATCTCTGGCCCGGCGCTTATTCTTTTTGGCTAAAAAACAACAAAAAACAAAGGATGATATTTTTTAAAGCCGAGATTGTCGGAGCTCCGACCTCCGACAAAACCTCCGTTGGGAAGGTTTTTGAAACGACAGATGGAAGCTTGGCGGTTCAAACCGGAAAAGGAGCGTTAAAAATAGAAATTCTCAAACCCGAAGGAAAAAAAGAAATGCCGACTTCGGCATTTCTTAAAGGAAATTCAGAAATTATTGGACAGGTTTTAGATTAGCGAAGAAACAATTGGATAAACGGCGCGAGCACCGCGCCGAGCAAAGATGGCCCACGGGATGTCGGTTGAGTTTCAGCCGGCGGAACCATCATTTCTTGAATTTGTTCTTGAATTTGCTGTTCCATCTGCTGCTGTATCTGTTGCTGAATTTGTTCTTCCATATCTTCGGGCGACATCATGCCCTCTTGCGGAGTCATTTGTTCTCTTTGTTGCTCAAATTGCTCTTGAAATTCTTCCGGTGTTTCTCCCTCAAAACCCTCTGACGACATGCCCTCTGGCATTAACTTTTGAGTGCAAGATTGAATTTTATCCTGAATCTCTGTATTCTGTCCACCGCCTTCTGTCGGCTCCCCCTGCTCCATTGGCGAGTATTGAGATAAGCCCTGCAGACAAGCAAGAGCTTCCGGACAAGGCATTGCTAAACACTCTTGTTGCGCCTGCTCTGTCTCTTTAATGCAAGATTCAACTTTAGCCTGAATCTCCGGGCTCGGCCCATTACCTTCTGTTGGCTCCCCTTGTTCCATTGGCGCGCCCTGAGATAAACTTTCCAGACAAGCAAAAACTTCTGAACAAGGCATTGCCAGACACTCTTTCGTTTGCGTCATCCTTTGCTTCCCCTGACGCATCTGCTCTGCTTCTTCGAGAGTCATATCGCCTATCTGAACTGCAAAATTTATACAGGTTTCCATATTTGCCTGGTCTTGGCAAAAAGCTTGGCATTCTTCCTCACCTTTGCATCCTCCTGGTCCTCCGCTAATTCCCATTTCCGCCATTTTTCTGGCTCGAGCCGCATCTTCAGCCGACATAAATCCGGCTTTCTCGGCAAAATCCACGCATTCTTCCATATGGGAAATATCGTCGCAATAGGATTCGCATTCCTCTTTTCCCTTACATCCTCCGGGGCCGGAAGTAAAACCGGCTTTAAACATTTTTAAGGCGTTTTCCGCTTCTTCAGCCGGCATAAAGCCGTTTTCTACCGCAAAGTTAATACATTCCTCGCCATTAGCCGGGTCGTCGCAAAAAGCTTCGCAGACTTCTTTGCCTCGACAACCCCCTGGCCCCTTGCCTCCGGTTCTTCTTGCCATAGCCGCCTCTTCCGGAGAAATAAATCCGGCCGCCTCGGCAAAAGCCAAACATTGTTCCAAATTTTCCGGAGCGGAGCAATACTCATCGCATTCATCTTTTCCTCCACAAGGAGGAGGAATGGCGCCTTTTTCAATGGCTGCTAAAACCTTTTCCGCTTCTTCCAATTCTTCCGGCGGCATCAAACCCGCCTCTTTGGCAAAGGCAATGCAGGTTTTCATATTTTCCGGTTTTTTGCAGACTTGGTCGCATTCAGACTTGCTGTTACAGGGCGGCGGAGTTATTCCTCTTTCTATGGCTGAAATCACTTTTTTTGCTTCGGCCAGCTCATCGGGAGGAATAAGATTATTTTTTTCCGCAAAAGCCACACATTCTTTAATGTTGGAGATGTCGTCGCAGTAAGCCTCGCATTCGGCTTGACCCTGACAGCCGCCCGGCCCTTCGGTCTCTCCCAATTCCAGCATTTTTCTGGCCAGCGTAATGTCTTCTTTTGGCATCAAATCGTTGGCCTCGGCAAAATCAAGACAAACCGGCATATTTTCCGGCTTATCGCAAAAATCTTCGCAAGCCTCGCGACTTTGGCAATTTCCCAACTCTTTAACCGGATAGGTTATGTCGGAAAAAGGGTCTTGTTCTTGAGCAAAAATAAAAAAAGCAAGAGCAAAGAAACTGACAATCGCAATAAGATAATAAACTTTTCTCATTTAAACGGGTTTTTGTATAACTCCTTAAAAGGATTAACCGCCTTTTCAAACGGATTGACAGAGGGCATTGCTTCCAAAGGATTAGTCACCGCTTGGCCGGCGGTTGTTTTACTGGCGGCAATGCCGGCTTCTTTGCCCGCTTCAAAACCGGTTTTGTATCCTTTCTGGTAGCTGAAATAATACACTCCGACTGCGACCGCCGCAATCGCAATTATAAAAATAATTAAATTTTTTCTGTCCATATTTTAATTATAAATAAATTTCTAAAATAAGAAAATCTAAGTTATCCACAATTTAAAAAAAACACTCCCCCGCCAAGGCGGGGGAGTGTTTTTTTAGTTTTTACCGACGAAAGTCTCTTCTGGGAGGCCGCTTGTTGCGGTAGCAGTCCCGGCAGAAAATCGGCCGGTCGCCTGACGGCTCAAAAGGGAGTTGGGTGATGGCCGCTCCGCATTCGGAACACTGCCAGTTGCCTTCCACCATTGGCCGGTCAAAGCCTGAATTGCCGGCATTTCTGCCTCCAAACTGCTTTCTGTCTTGAGAAGCTCCTTCGTCTCTATTCTCGTCTTCCACTGATTTTTTATGACAAATTTAATAATATTGCTTAAATACACGCCGACTACCGTATAATAACGCACTTCAAGCATACACCCGTCCCAAAATTTTGTCAACCATTTCAATTTCTTCCAAAAGACCTTCCACCAAATCGTATTTTTTCGCTTCCTCATAATTCACCCAGGCAAAATTAATGCTGTCTTCATCAAGCTTAACTTCGCCGGATTGACAGGGGCAGTAAAAACTTAAAATAAAAATATTTTATTTTCCGGGAAAATTTTTCTTTTTGCGGCTTCTTTGAGTTATTAAAAACTTACCCTCGTTATTGTAAATGATGGCGGTGGAAGTTATCCGATGCAGTTCTTTGTTTTCCATATTTTTATTTTGCTCATTAGCTTTTTTATTATATATATCAAAAAATCAAATTGTTTTTTAGTTTGAGCCATATTGCTATTCTACTCCTCCGGTAAACCCAACGCAAACTCCTCTTTCAAGAAATTGACAGAAAAGTAAAAATTTGCTATATTGCAAAAAGTGAATGTCTTTGACAATGGAATAATTTTGAAACCGCGAAAAAGAAAGATTGTTTTTTGCTCTAAGAAGTTGGTGTAAATCAAAATTAAATTAATAATAAAAAGGAGTGGATATGAGAAAAGGGGCGGTGCTTTAAAACACCGCCCTTTAAATTTATCGCCAAACTTGGAGTTTTTCAAAAATAAAGCCACCCAACATTTCTGATGGGTGGCGAGATTCCGCTTAGCAAGCGACGTAATCAGTTTTCAAGAATTGGGTTTGAAATTTGCGGGTCGAAGATGTGCATTACCGTTACTAGTTCTACTTCGTCACTGCCGAATGTCAGATGTTTTATCCGGGACGGATAATTTAGCCGGAACCAATCAGCCGCTCCTGGAAATTTTTTCTCCAACACCTCCAAGGCTATATCTTTAGGAACCATATAGGTTTTCCCTCTAAAAAGCATGTCGCCAGTCGTGAAGTCTGCTTCGGGTTCTTCAAGCTGGTTTATCTCTGCGAGAAACTTCAGGCCAACCCAGGCTTTTCTTACTTCTTCCGGCGCCGGACCTTCGGGAATCTTAACTATCTGAATAACCAAAGCGCTTCTTCCAAGAAGTCCGCAGACCGGGCACCAAAAATTACCCACTTCATTAGTTTCAAAGGAAGGTATTTGGGAATGACAGCCTGGGCATTCTTGGGGTTGTTTAACATTGTTAAGGTGCTCACGAATAATATCTTCGTCCATTGTTCGTTTCCTCCTCTTTTTCTGTTTTTATCAATAAGCTCTGTTTTTTAAAATTCTACATCAATCAAATCCAAATGTAAACTCAAAGAAAACTTAACTAGGCTATCGGATAGCCTAGTTTTGTCCCGCACCAGTTGGCGCGGGACTTTTCTTTAATTTAAGCAAAACAAAAAACCGCCGTTCGGAATTCCTACTGGGCGGTTTTTATCGAAGTCCCACTTCGATACGATAATATCAACTAACCAAAACAAAGTCAAAATTCCTTTCTTTCTTTCCGCCTGGCTTTATCGCGCTCGGTTTTAGTGAGATATTGTTTGCGCAACCGCACGGCTTTCGGGGTGATTTCCAGATATTCGTCTTCGGCCATAATTTCAATCCCCCGTTCAATCGTAAGTTCAAACGGCGGCGTAAGATTAATGGCTTCGTCCGAACCGGACGCGCGCATATT
>Ga0209211_10011263_pt1 | contig 11471 bp, 11 predicted proteins | sample RifGroA2_FD_183992 | JGI IMG/M metagenome (GOLD analysis project Ga0209211, IMG submission 183992) | Groundwater microbial communities from Rifle, Colorado, USA - Groundwater A2 (SPAdes) (version 2) | ecosystem: Environmental > Aquatic > Deep subsurface > Groundwater | place: Rifle, Colorado...
TATAGAGAACTTTGAAAAATTCGCTTTTCAAGCGAATTTTTCAATATTAGTCAGCGCCTTTAAAGACGATTCTCGTCTATAATGGCGCCAGCATAATTGAAAAAATACGCCTGATTTTCAAATCAGGCGTATTTTTTCAAAGTTCTCTTAAGTTAAATGGTTTGCGTGAGAAACCCCCAGCTTTAGCTGGATTTATTTTGGGAGTATGTCATGTGTGAAAATAATTCAAATTCTGCAATTTTTCACCGCATTTGCCCTTTTTCCTCCCTTTTTCTCAGCAATTCCAGCCAGGCGCATCGCTGGCAATTTCCTCTATTTATACTACTGTAATACTTAATGTATGTAAATAAATAATAAAAGAAAGAAAGCTTTATATACTTAAATAATAAAATACCACTAAATGCCCAGGAAAACCACCAGCATTAAGATTGACATCGACCTGTGGAAGCAGGCCAGGAAGAAGTGCATAGACATAGACTCTGAAATCTCAACTTACCTTGAAAACCTGATAAGAAAGGACTTGGGGGTAAAAAAATGAGCCTTAGAAATAAGAATCCTCAAAAAAGTGCATTTTTGGAGAAAATGCGCTTTTTTGTCTATGTACTCGCAATAGCTATTGTAATTTCAGCCTTTAATGTCCATGCTGCAGGAACTACTAACGTATCTATTCTGTATGGGTGGGACGGCACGCAGTTTTCACCTGTGCAGATTGACTCAGGCGGGGCATTAAAGACGACAATTAATCTCACAGAGAGCATTGGCATACTCCCAAAAGACAATGCAATGTATGACGTAGGAAGCTCGTCATTGAAATGGCGCGCAGGCTATTTCTATAATTTAATAATCGATGGCAATATCACATTAGCAGGCAATCTGAATATTTCCGGGATTACTTTTGCAAACGGCACCGTAATAGTGCAGAATGGCTTTAATGTAACTAACACAGATAAGAACGCAACATTCCATGGAGATGTAAAAATCATCGGAACATTATACGGCGGAAGCCCATTAAAAGTCGGAGGTGGGATAAATATTTCAGCAGCCTCTGGGCAGGATGCATTATTCGTCTCAGATTCTGCCGGAAATAAGCTCTTCAGGATTACTGACACAGGAATGCTCAACATCACTTCATCCGCAGGGAATACGAGCTTTGATGACAGCACTTTGTTTGTGGATGTTACTAATAATCTTGTAGGAGTCGGTACTTTGATTCCGTATAATGCTTTGACGGTTGTTGGAAGCGCTTCAGTATCAGGGACATTGAATGCTTCTTCTATCAATTCTACCGGAAATGCGTATTTTGCGGTTAATTCCGGCAGGGTCGGAATTGGCGCAGTTTCTCCAAATGTCACTTTCCATGTTTCGGGAAATGCGAATGTTACCGGGACTTTAAGCACTGGAAGCTTTGAGATTACTAATGCAGGAGTTGGAACAATGAACATTTCAGGGCAGACTTTGTTGGCTACTGATGCCGGATTGGTAGGGATAAGGACAAAAACGCCGGACAGCTTATTAACAATTTTGGGAAACGAAATAACAGGCAACGCTATATTGCATATCAATGCTTCAGACAACTACAACTCTTCAATTATAAATGCCATCACTCTGGATCATATATTGAAATCAGCAAATTCAACTAATGGAATAGGATTAAGCATACTATTCAGGGCATCGGACAACAATTCGGAAATAGAGGATATAGCCAACATTACTGCTGTCTTGTATAATGCCACTAACGGAAGCGAATTAAGCGCAATTACTTTTGCAACAAGGCAGGAAGGAATAAATATCGCAGAAGGGGGCTTGATTGAGAGATTGAGGATTGATGGGAGGGGCAGACTGGGAGTGAATGATTCAACTCCTTCAGAGACTTTGGATTTGACTGGGACATTAAGGGTTGTTAGTGGTTCAGGAACAGAAGGATTGTTTGTAGGCTCTAATGGAAGAATCGGAGTTGGCGCTTTGTCACCTAATGTCACTTTCCATGTCTCGGGAAATGCAAATGTTACAGGGACTTTATCTACTGGAAGCTTTGAAATCCAGAATGCAGGAGCCGGCACAATGAACATATCGGGACAGACATTATTGGCGACTGATGCAGGGAATGTGGGGATTGGAAATAGGAATCCTAATTCCACTCTGCATGTTACAGGAGAAGCAAATATTACTGGGTATCTGGAGGTTGGAAAGGGGCTGAATGTGAGCAATGGGATGAACGTAATTTCAGGCAACGTCGGCATCGGGACAAATTCGCCGCAAAACAAGCTAGAGGTTATAGGCGCAACAACTTTAGCCGGCGGCGTAAATGCCTCTTCATTAAATGTTACCGGCTTCAGCATAACTGATGACAGCTTAGTAACACTTGCAGATGGCTCTAAAAAGAAAATAAAAGACATTATAGCGGGAGAGTATGTATTGACATTGGAAGAAAAAACAGGAAAATTAGTTCCAAGAAAAGTAAATGCCCTGCTCGACCACGGCATTAAGCCGATTTATGAAATGGCTACGGAAGATGGCAGAAGCATAAATACTACTGGAGAGCATCCTTATTTTGTTCGAATAGATCAATCTGCTGCTGAAAAGCCATCTTCTTCGATTATCCAAGTCTTGCCTTTCATTTCTTTAGAAAATTTTTCTAGAAATTGCAATACTAATGGCTCTAGCTTATACCATACAGGCGGATGCGCGCGCACTACTACAATGGCAGGCAATTTTGACGGCGGAAACAATGAAGTCTTTAAAAAATCTTTATCTCTGGATAATATAGCCCTGGACTCTTCGCATGCTAACAGGTATAATTTAGAATTTCTAACGCCTTTTGCCGCATACTTAATGTCAACACCCTTAGATGATAGAGACTTAATTAATCTTGCATCAACGTCTTCATCTGCAAAAAATTTAAATTTTGGCATGGACAAATCTTTCACCAGCCAGCCTTTCAGCAGCGTAGTGCAAGGCAGCCTTGATATGCGCCTCAGTCAAGGAGGGATAAGCTTCGAGAATATCATTAAAGCTTTCTCCGGCTTCGAGCATTTCCAGCACGGAATGGACCATAATTCTAGTGCCTTTAAAAGTTGGCTTTCCGTGGCAGATTTCACTGTCCGCAACGATGTACTTGTTGATTTCGACTCTCATGAAGCTAATAATGATAATGCAGTATTTAAAGATATCGCACAATGGCTCGAAGTCAGATACCTAAAAGTCGGAGATGAGATAGCAGTTCCTGATTATGAAAATTGTGATGATAACAAAAATGAAAAAGAAAACGGGTCCCATAGCCTGACCATAGCACCCAGACAAACTCTACTGTCTTCACGAACAGAGGCTATAAAACAAAACCTATTTAAATATCTTTCCAATGAGATGGAATTCCCGCCCCCAGCGTCAAAAGACAGTTCTGATACATATAATGGTTGCGGCATTAAATTCGTAAAAATATCTTCAATCAAAGCTTTAGGTCCGCAGCACGTCTATGACTTAAGCATAGAAGGCACTAGAAACTTCATAGCAAATGACATAGTTGCGCATAATACGTATCTTGCTACTGCGAGTGGGAATGTCGGCATAGGAAATACACAGCCAAATGTTACGCTGCATATTTCCGGTGCTGCAAATATTACCGGGTATCTTGAGGTTGGGAAAGGATTGAATGTTTCCAATGGGATGAATGTTTTAAGCGGGAGTGTTGGGATTGGGACAGCAGCGCCGTATAACACATTGGTTGTGATTGGAAGCGTTGGCGTTTCCGGCTCTTTGAATGCTTCTTCCATTAATACAACAGGAGGGGCTTATTTTGCATTGAACTCTGGAAGTGTTGGAATAGGGGCAGCAAGCCCTAATTTCAAATTAGATGTTGCAGGAACAATTAATGCTTCTGGATTGTTGATTACTAATAGCACCGCACTTACAATAACATCTGCAGGCGGTGGAAGAGTAGGTATTGGAAAGAATAATCCAATTTCAAAACTTGATGTTACAGGAGGCGCAGTGTATGTAAACAGCTCTATATTCCAAGCAGTTTATGGAACTGATGACAGCCTAGTATTCTATATGCCCTTCAATGAGCCAAATGGCAGCATGCAATATGACAGGAGCCCTTATGGCAATGATGGTTATCAATATAACAACGTCACTATCAATTCTTCCTTTGGGAAGTATGGCGCAGGCGCTAATTTATCAGGCAAAGCGGGATATATACAGATAGCTGATGACAACTCATTGGATATAATTTATCCATTAACTTTAGAATTCTGGGTTTATCCTACCGGAGGAGGAGTATTATTGCAGAAAGGCGATGGTGATTCATCATACAATTATTACGTGAACCTAGGGACAACAATTCAGTTCCAGCAGACAGGCGGAATTTCAGTCACATCTGGAAGTATAATCACATTAAACCAATGGTCTCATGTGGTCATAACTTTTGACGGCTCAACTGCGATTTTCTACGTTAATGGAGAGATTGCTTTTTCGAGTTCGGGCAATACTCCAGGAAGCACAAATACTTTCCCATTATACATTGGCTGGGACGCCTATGGTGGAGGAACCAATTACTTTGATGGACTGGTAGATGAAGTCAGAATATACAAAAAAGTATTATCGGGTGATGAAGTAAATACACATTACTTAAGAGGAAATAAGTTTAATTCATTGGGCGCAATAACCGCAGACAAGTTCAGGATTGTAAACACAACAGGCGGGAGAAAATTAGAGTTGAATGATTCTGCTTTTGCTGTTCATACAGCAGGAAGCGAGAGATTCAAGATTGATTCATCAGGCAACGTCGGCATCGGGACGACGGCGCCGGGGTATAAATTAGATATCAAGGGTTCAGCATCAAATACAGTTAGTCTGGCAAATCTTGGATTTGGCGATACTAATAGTCCAGATTTCACTATGGGTGCGAGCGCTGCTAATTATGGTTTAGTATCCGAACCTACTGCTACTTTGACTGGTAATGCCGCGGCGCTGACTGGTATATATGTTTATGCAGGAGCTACTGCCGGGTCTGCGCAAACGCTGGATAATCTGTATGGTGTTCGTGTAGTGGCATTAGGAAAGGCTGGTTCGGCGACAGTCACAAATGCTTATGGTCTTCATGTTGCAGCACCCACCGCGGGGTCAAACAATGTGGCAGCATATTTCGGCGGCAACGTCGGCATCGGGGTAACGGGTCCAAAGGCAACTCTTCATGTTGTCGGCGATGAATATCACAACTTATCAACAGTAAGCCAGGACTTCAATATTGTGAATGCAACGGGGGATAGCAGGTTCTTCGTCGATAATTCAAACGGCAACGTCGGCATCGGGACGACGGGGCCGGGATATAAATTAGACATTAAAGAAGCAGTTGCAACTGCTTACGATTCCAGTGATGCCTTCAGGGCAGCAATGAGGATATACAACAATGATGATACCCAATATGCCCATTCTACTTTGTTTTTTGGAATTGGCGACGGCTCTTGGGATGGATTGGCATCCATAAATGCAGTTCACATGGAAACCGGAGGTGCCAACACAGGAGATACAGATTTGACCTTTGCTACAAGAAATAACGCGGGTTCAGTTGCTGAAGCAATGAGAATTGCAAGCACAGGCAACGTCGGCATCGGCGAAACAAGCCCGGGAGAGGAGTTAGTTATAAAATCCGCCACTCCCGAAATAAGGTTCAACGACTCCGACCAATCAGTTAATTTCTTTGACGTCGGCGTTTCAACTGATGACTTTAAGATTGCATTAAACGACTCAAGTACTGATATTCTGGTAATGGATCAGGACGGCAACGTCGGCATCGGGACGACGGCTCCTAACGCTAATTCCAAACTTCATGTTCAGATGGCAACAGCCAATACTCAAATGTCTCCAAACTTTGAACATACAGACAACACTGACCCAGACTCCGATGTTAGGTTATCTATTGCGACAGGAGGGGCGTCTGGTGGTGACCCATATATACTATTTGATATTGCAGGAACTTCCGGATGGCATATGGGACTGCAAAATAATGCAAGCGATATTTTCCTGATAGGCACAGGAGGCAACGACCCCGGGGATAGCGGAAATACTGAATTGGTGTCAATAACAACAGCCGGCAACGTCGGCATCGGGACGACAACGCCTGCCCCATACAAACTCGCGGTGATTACCGCCACAGATGGAAATTATGCTATGCGTATTGAGAATACAGATGCAGATAATGGGTATGGGCTGTATATTAAAGCAGGGGATGATGGGAATGTTGAGCCATTTGCTGTTGATGATATAAATGCCAATGGATTAGTAAGAATCATGGGTAATGGCAACGTCGGCATCGGGACGACGGGGCCTGGAACTGATATTGTAGGGACTTACGATTACACCGCAACCCCTATACTACAAGCTGATGGTGCTACCCCAAGATTAATAGCTCGCGGTTCTACTAGCGGTGGCTTGGATTTAGTAGATACTGGAGCCGCAACTAATGAAAAATGGATGCAGTTAATTACAGATGGAGGCATTACATACTTTAGGTCATTATCTGATGTTGGGGACATACAAGCAAATAATATTTTGGTATTGAACAATTCCAACGGCAACGTCGGCATCGGGACGACGGGGCCGAATCTTGGCTCTTATCCCGCGGGAAATTCAATTCTTACAATCGCAGGTGCGACAACCACTCAATCAGGAAGGATAGAATTGGCTAATAGTGCGGTAAGAACTGTGGATGATAATGGATTATCTTCAATTGATTTTAAAAATGGAGCAAATACAATAGCTTATATTCAAGCAGTTACTGAAGGAACGGCTGGAACTGCGGGACATCTTCTGCTTATGCCAAGTTCAGGCAATGTCGGCATCGGGACGACGAATCCAACAAGATTGTTGACTGTTGTGAATAGTGCTGTAGATTCTTTACCAAGAATTGCTTTGCATAATGACGCACGAAACTGGTCATTTGTAGTCAGAGGAGATGATTCTGATAAATTTGAATTGTCAGACGACACAGCAGGGGCAATCAGGATGGCAGTAGACAGCTCCGGCAACGTCGGCATCGGGACGACGGCTCCAACCGAGACTTTAGTCGTAGCAGGAGACACTAACATTACTGGGAATTTAGTTGTAGGAACTGGTGTTGGAGCAGCAAATGGAATTCTGGATGTTTTTCAGGCTGGCGCAACTGATACAACTCCAAACCTCTACCTAAAAAGGTCAAACAGCAACCGTGAAATGCCCTTGATAGAAGGAGACCACGGCCCTGGAAATGCCACTGCCAAAATCTTATTTGGAGGCATAGATGGCATGGGCGATGATACCGCTTTCACGATAATCGGCAACTATTATGTCGGGACAATGACATTAAGCATAGAAGACCCAGTCAACGACAAAAGCAGTAGCTGGATTGTGGATATAAATGCAAGAGCAGCTGGATTTGGAGGCACAACAATTGCAAGCGGAGGGGATTTCACATTGGCATTGACAACAGCAGACGTAGCAGGAGGACAAGGAGTAGATGGTCAAATCACTCTCTCAGTCAGAAGCGGTAATGTAGAGATAGAAAACCGCGCAGGCGCTGGCATTAACATCAGGTGGTTCATGCTTGGACAGGACACAGGGCTGAACGTATGAGCAGAATGAACAGAATCAGGGGCAATGCAACCGCTAAAACCAAATCAGAGTATAATTCAGCCAAAAACCCCAGTACCTAACTACTTCAATTTCAACCCCCACCACCCAATTTTCAGCCATCCTTATTAGTTTCATGTATGAAAACAATTCATCACCCCTCATTTCCTGCCAGAAACCGCCATTTTCTTTAGTAATTTCAGGTTGCTGCATTAATAGTAATTTTGTGTTGCTCTTTTAGTAAAATCATGTTGCTCAGCCAAAAGCAAAATCCCAAAAATAAACCTTTAAATAGTCAATAGATTTAATATGCCATAGTGATGCCAAAATGGAGCAAAAACTGTTAGACCGAATTGTAATCAACCCAAAGATTATGGTAGGCAAGCCTGTAATAAAAGGCACAAGAATTCCTGTAGAGCACATTCTAAAAAAGCTGGCCCGGAACATTGATGTTGAAGAAATTTTTAAAGACTATCCAAGATTAACAAAGGAAGATATACAAGCTGCAATAATGTATGCAGAGTCTTTAGTGGAAAATACAGAGATATTCCCGCTTCAAACAGCATGAACTGCTATAATGGCTAAGATAAAATTCATTGTAGATGAGAGTGTTGATTTTCCTGTTGTCAAATATCTCAGAAGCAAAGGTTTTGATACCACATCAATAGTAGAAGATTATCCATCATTAGAGGATATAGAAATTCTTAAAATAGCATTCAAAGAGAACAGAATTTTGATAACCAACGATAAGGACTTTGGCACTCTAATTTTCAAAGAAAAACTAAATTCTAAAGGAGTAATATTTTTAAGATTGTGGGATCAGACATCAAACGCTAAAATAAGATTTCTAGAAAAAGCAATTAAAAACTATGACGATAAACTTTTAGGAAATTTTGTTGTTGTTACAGAAAACAAAATAAGGATAAGAAAATTATGAGGCAATGCCGGCAGCGTGAGCAATAGGGACAAATAGGCTGCAGGCAGTTATCGTCGGGAATTTAACATCAGGCAACGTCGGCATCGGGACGACGGGACCGACCGAACTTTTAGTAGTCGCAGGCAACGCCAACATCACCGGCACTTTATACAAAGGCACATCCGCCTACACCAACCCAGATATTGCAGAAATGATGCTCTCAACCCAATCACTCGAAGAAGGTGACATAGTCATTGTAGACCAAAATAATGATAACAAAGTCACAAAATCCAGCGCCAGATACCAAACCGCAATCGGAGTGGTAAGCCCTAACGCAACAATGGTCATAGGCGATTGGAAAGGGGGCTTTTCAGGCGAGAAAATCGCAATGTTTGGAAGAGTAATGGTTAAAGTAACTGATGAAAACGGCTTGATAAAGCGTGGAGACCTCTTGACAACTTCCTCAACTCTAGGAAGAGCCATGAAATGCCAAAATAGGGAAGATTGTCACTATGAGGTTTTGGGAGTTGCTATGGAAAACCAAAAAGCAGAAAAGGATAAGATTCTGATGGTAATAAAAAGATGAATTTACTAAAGCATAATAGTAAAAACTCATGCCCCGAATTTTTCATGCACTCCTTAAAATCGGAAGAATTCGTGGCTTTTTCAATTCCAGAACCCATTAAACCCACCCACATTTCCAGTCAAATCCTCCAGTTTTATATAGGAAAATAATTCAATTCCTTGCTTTTCTACCAAAAATCCTAGTAAAATCCTGTTGCTCCATTACTAGTAATATTCCGTGGGTCTTTTAGTAATATTTCGTGTTAAATTCAAAAGCTTTAAATAAAATAAATCTCTAAAGGGGTAATATGCCTCCAAAAAACCCAAACAAAAATCAAGATACTTTCTGCCCTTACTGTCACTCAATAAGTGTCAGAAAGCACGGAATCCAGAAGAACAAGCTCCAAACAATCCAGCGTTACATCTGCAATTCCTGTAAAAAGGCATTCACTCTTCAAAATGGAAAAAACAAAACCTACCCCATAAGCATTATTTTAAATTCCGTCTCTTATTATAATATTGGCCATAGTCAATCAGAAATCCAAAATATAATCTCAAAAAAATTCAAGTTTAAACCATCCCAAAAATCAATAAGCAACTGGCTTAATGAATACAAAACCATCTGCGCTTTCAGCAGATTAAGAGAAGAAGCAACAAGCCTTTACAAGCCAGAGGATTTAATCCACACCCAAACCCTCAGCCACATCCAGCCCTACACCTTCAAATGCCACAATGCAAAACTAGAAATCCTAACAAAAGAAAATCCAAAATTCACGGCATTAAAGGATTACATCAATAAAATCACCTCCAATAATGCTCGAAAACCAAAGGAGTTGGTGCCGAAAACCGATTCAAGTTTGTCTGTTGGTTTTCGAGCATCAATTATTTTCCATAGAGAAAATAAACCATAAATTAATAAAAAATTAAATCAAAAATGTATAAAAAGAGAGAACTGCCAACTGATAGCCTAAGAGAAATAAGGCAATTAAGATTAGAGAAGTATAAACTGGGGCTCAACTTAGCATCAGATATTTATAAGGGATTTATCTCAGTATTTTTTACTGCATTGATTTTTATTATGGTATTCTATCTAAATGAGTTTAGAGAATTATATTTATATTCTGAAGTGGCGTTATCAGACGCATTACTCATCTTAACCTTATTATTTTTCTTTATTTCATCCTTCTACTTTATAGTATATGTCACTTTAATGAAATCTATTGATGCATTGATTTCAGGGATAGAAGGATATATTAAGCCAAAATCTAATTTGTTTGGCAAACTAAAAAAAGAGGTGCGAAAATGGAGTACAGCAAATACCGCGTAAAAAGCCCTGTCAAATCCTTTAGAGACTTGGAAGTCTATCAGAAAACCTTCATCCTAAACCCAGCCAATCCACCCCACATCATAGAGCACTAACCCCACCTTGATTTCCGCACTTTTATCTTATTTTATATATGAAGATAATTCAAAAGCCCAAAAATTTGCCCTTTTCTTTAGTAAAATTGTGTTGCTGCATTACTAGTAATTCTGTGTTGCTTCTCTAGTAATATCGTGTTTGTGATAATTCCCGCCAGTTAAATATTTAAACCTGAATGATTTGATAGGGATGGGTGAGCCAAAATGGAGCAACAATTAAAAGAATTTTTTAAGGAAGACAAATGGGCTATGGAGCACTATAAGGAACTTCAAGAGAAGTATCCAGATGAATGGGTTATGATTAAAGGCAATAAAGTAATCAAACATGGCATTGATATAGAGCAAAAAAGTGATGAATATAGCCTTTTTGTAAGTTCAGGAGCTGAAATTCTATAATAATGGCTAAGATAAACTTGAAAGTAGTTGATATAGAAGATATAGAATTAAAAAGAATTGGCAAAGTGCCTTATAATTTTACCAGAATATTTGTCTTCGTTGGCTACAAAAATAAAGAAAGTAATTTCTTCATAAGAAGAGCAATAGTTGACACAGGAGCTATAGTTTCATTATTGCCTATTGCAATATGGAAGCAATTGGACATAGAATTTATTGGTTATCACACTATAAAGGGCATCGTAAAAAAGCAATCGTGCTCCGTGCCAGTAAAAATAGGATTTGTAAAAACTAAGCTTATTGATGAGACGAAGAATGAGACTCCGACTTTCAGAAGCCTTGTTTATTGTGCGGACTCAAATGAAGTGCCGGTAATCTTTGGCATGAAAGAAGCATTGGATAAATTCAAAATAGAGATAAACACAAAACAAAAGCAAGGTTATTTGGAATTTTTAGAGAACTTTGAAAAAATCAATTTTTCAATGAAAAAATAAAAATTTGAGTAAACTATTTTCAGATTATTTTTTTTCCTTCTCTTTTCTTGCTTTTTTCTCATTTTTTTTGTTTTTATTGA
>Ga0209211_10011265_pt1 | contig 11471 bp, 12 predicted proteins | sample RifGroA2_FD_183992 | JGI IMG/M metagenome (GOLD analysis project Ga0209211, IMG submission 183992) | Groundwater microbial communities from Rifle, Colorado, USA - Groundwater A2 (SPAdes) (version 2) | ecosystem: Environmental > Aquatic > Deep subsurface > Groundwater | place: Rifle, Colorado...
CTTTTAGATTCTTCGCGAGGTGTATTTGTATTAGTTAACGCGAGGTGCATTAGTTAAATCGAAAGCCCTATTGGCTTTAGACAATCTTTTACTGCGAAGATTGTTTTTATTCCAAAATCCTCCATTTCAATGGAGATGGTGGACTCAAATGCCCGTCCCAGAAATCCAATTTTCCACAAATTTTTCTGAAAATAGACAATCGCAAGACAGTTGTCGTTGCGATAGCGTTGCAGGAAATATTCACTGGCATTGCAACGCATATGATTGGCTAGGACTATTATTGGCATATCTAGCTCAATCTTATACCAGCGATTTGGCACTTTGTTTTTCACTAGCATATTTTCGATTGCTTCTCTTACCCTAGAATCGTGTTCATACAAAACCACCAAAGACACTCTCGGTCTGTTAGGCACGATTCTGAACTCAGCATGCATAAAAAAGTTATTTCTATGCCGTAAGATGCCCGAGTCAAAAGTAGTTGTACGACCGCGCCTTACAACTGTCAGCTGAAGTAAGCTGTTGGGAGTAATTTTTTTTTCAAAGATGAGCATTTCTTTAATCTCGTCCACTTGATAATTTTCTGGTACGCCATTGAGACGCACCACGCATAAATTGTCCGTTTGATTTTTGCCGCCATCGTAATAAATGATGGGGCACTCAAATTCTTTCCATTCCATGATGACTCCTCTTTTTTTGATTTATAAATGTTAGTTAGTTGTTATAAGTATAACATATTCTTAATTTTTTGTCAAGGGTATAGTCAAATATGGCGAAAAGTGCCTAAAATAAGCATAATTTAGCATATTTTTATGATAATGTTGATTATCAATCAAAACGCGCGAATTGAAATAATTGTCTAAATAAGCTAGTGTGTATCAATATGAAATACCAAATTATTGGCAGTTCTTTAGTCATTACATCTGCGCTTGAGCAACACATTCAAAAACATTTTGGCAAATTGGAAAAACATTCGGCGCCATCGTTGGCGCATGTGGAATTAATTGACCATCTGCATAAAAAGCATGGCGATAAATTCTCGTGCAAAGTTGAGTGGGAAACATTATCTAAAAATTATAATGTGGATGCGCACGGCGAAGATATGTATAAAGTAATTATAGAGGCTTCAAAAAAATTAAATGTTCTGTTGTCTAAAGCCCACAGCCGTAAAGCTAGCTTGTAGTTTTTTAGCTTCTTAACTTTTTAGGAATGTCCTGCCTCGTTTCTCGGTTTTCTCCCTCACTACTAATTATTCACTACTCACTACTGTACTATGGCTTGGCTTAATACGATATTCGGCGACGCCAACGCGCGTTATCTTAAAACACTCGCGTCTCAAGTTAAAAAGGTGGAGGCGCTGGAGGGAGAATATAAAAATTTTTCTGACGAGCAAATCAAAACATCCGCGCAAACTTTACGCGCTCAATTTGACGCCGGCAAAACATTAGACGACTTGTTGTCGGAAATGTTTGCTCTGACGCGCGAAGCGGCGCGCCGGCAACTTCAGCAATTTCACTTTCCCGTGCAAATTTTGGGCGGCATAGTTTTGCATCAAGGTATGATCGCTGAAATGAGAACCGGTGAAGGTAAAACTTTAACCGCGACTTTGCCGGTCGCGCTCAACGCGCTGGCGGGCGAAGGCGTGCATGTGGTGACGGTTAACGATTATTTAGCCGGCCGCGACGCCGCTTGGATGGGACAAGTATATTATGTGCTCGGTTTGTCGACGGCCGTGATTCAACACGAAGCCAGTTTTATTTTTGATCCCAGTTATGAGCCGGCTGAAGATGAGCAGGGTAAAAAATTTTTGCGTCCGTGCTCGCGCCAAGACGCTTACCGCGCCGATATTGCCTACGGCACGAACAATGAATTCGGCTTTGATTATTTGCGCGACAATTTGGCGCCGACGGCAGAACAAAAAGTTCAACGGCCTCTACACTACGCGATCGTGGACGAAGTCGACTCAATTTTAATTGACGAAGCGCGCACGCCTTTGATTATTTCCCAGCCTGCCGAACAGTCGGCCGAACTTTATAAAACGCTCGCTCGCATTATGCCGCTCCTGCGCGAGGAAGTGCATTTTAAAAAAGATGAGAAAATAAAAGCCATTTATTACACGGAAGAGGGCATGCAATTGGTGGAGCAGAGAATGGGTAAAAAATTATACACCGACGGTGATGTCAAAGATGTTTTTCACGCCGAGCAAGCCCTTAAGGCCTATGGTCTGTTTCACAAAGATAAAGATTATGTGGTTAAAGACGGCGAAATTATTATCGTGGATGAATTTACCGGCCGTTTGATGCCAGGTCGGCGATATTCAGAAGGCCTACATCAAGCCATTGAAGCTAAAGAAGGGGTGGTAGTGAAAGAGGAAAGTCAAACGCTTGCCACAATTTCTTTTCAAAATTTATTCCGTCTCTATAAAAAACTTTCTGGTATGACCGGCACCGCCGCGACCGAAGCGGAAGAATTTCATAAAATTTATAAATTGGAAACCGTCGTCGTGCCGACCAACAAACCGATGATTAGAATTGATAGATCAGACGCGATGTTTGGTTCGGAAGAAGCCAAGTGGCAAGCGGTGATTAAAACCATTCGCGAGCGGCATGAAGTCGGCCAGCCGATTTTGGTTGGCACCACTTCCATTGAAAAAAATGAGAAGCTGTCGTTTTTGCTGTCGCAAGCCGGTTTGCCTTTTAATATGCTCAATGCCAAACAGCACGAACGGGAAGCGGGCGTGATTGCCGACGCGGGTAAAAAAGGCGCGATTACGGTGGCGACCAATATGGCAGGAAGAGGTGTGGATATTATTTTGGGCGGCCGTGAAGCGACTGTTGAAGAACAAGCGGAAATAAAAGCGTTGGGAGGTTTGCATATTATTGGTACTGAACGGCACGAGTCGCGACGGATTGATAATCAGTTGCGGGGCCGCGCCGGTCGTCAGGGCGATCCGGGCAGTAGCCAATTTTTCTTGTCGCTGGATGACGACTTGTTGCGCTTATTCGGCTCCGAGCGTTTGCGCCGAATGTTTAATTCGTTGGGTCTGCCGGAGGACACGCCGATTGAACATAAAATGGTTAATAAATTTTTGGCCAGCGCGCAGAGAAAAGTGGAAGCGCACAATTTTGACTTGCGCAAACATTTAGTGGAATACGACGATGTCGTCAACAAGCACCGTACTGTTTTTTACGAAAAACGCAATGAAGTGCTGGAGCGCGCGGCGCGCGACTTACAACAAATAACAGGCAACACACGACCTCCTGAAGATAACTTAAAACTTAAAACTTTAAACTTAGAACTTTCTAAGTTGCATCAGCTTATTTCCGATTACATTGTTAATTTCATTGCGCAATTTGTGAACGCGCAAACTGCGGGCGAAGTTGAAGCGGACTGGAATTATCGGGAATTGGCTGATGTTTTTGCCAATGTTTCAGGTTTAACCAATATTTCGCCGGACACTTTAAAAAATTTAGAAAACGCGGGCGGGTTGGCCGGTAAGCGGGAAGCTATTAGAGAATACTTGGAAATTTTGGCGCTCGCCGAATTAAATGCCACAGCCGAAAAATTAGACGCGCAAACTTTGGTTTATGTGGAACGAAGCGTAATTTTGCGCGTGATGGATATGTTGTGGATCGACCATTTGGAATCAATGGATCATTTGCGCCATGGCATCGGTTTGCGCGGTTACGGCCAAAAAGATCCGCTGGTGGAATATCAGCGCGAAGGCTACGGCTTTTTTCAACAGCTATTAATGATGGTGGAACAGCAAGTCGCGCAAATGATTACGCGCGTGATCAAGGCGCAAGCCGAAGCCAATCAAAATCCTGCGGGACAAAATGTCAGTTTGTCGGGCGAAGCTCCCCCCCCGCTACCTCCTGGTGATTATTCTAAAATCGGCCGCAACGACCCTTGCCCCTGTGGCGGTGGCAAGAAGTGGAAAAAATGCCACGGAATTAGCTTGTAGCTTTTTAGCTTCTTAGCTTTTTAGGCTCGTCATTCCCGCGGAGGCGGGAATCCACTAAAATAATTCTATGGAAAATGATGAACTATTTACTAAAGTCAGAGATTTGAAATTATCAAGTAGTAAATATATTTTATTTGGAAGCGCGCCTATGGGAATTAGGGGACCAAAGGTTTGCCATGATATTGACATTGTAGTTACTGAGGATTTGTGGAATGGTTATAAAAATAAAGGTTGGAAAATTAAAATGATGCCACATGGCAGTCAATATCTTTCAAAAGAAGATATAGAATTGTGGGCAGATTGGATACCTGGCGAATGGAATATCCAGAAATTAATTGCCGAAGCAGAAATGATAAAGGGGCTACCATTTGTAAAATTAGCAGAGGTTGTTAAGTGGGAAAAAATACTGGGGAGAAAAAAGGATTTGGAAGATATCGTTTATAATAGAAAAATTTTTACAAACGAAATAATTTAACAAATTTATGAAATACATATTACGATTTCGGGCGGGGAATAAAGATATTTGGCTGGCGATTAAAAATGGCAAGAAAAAAGTAGAAACGCGCGCTGGCACGCCCAAATATCAAAAAGTCGTGGTCGGCGACGAGCTGGAATTTGTGTGCGACGGCAAGAAATTTATAAAGAAATTAAAAAGGTTGAACATTCCTCTTCTGTCGGCGTTATGCTCAAAAAATATCGCGCCAGCCAAATCAACCCAAACACAAAAACTGCGGATGAGCTTATTAAAATGTACTCAAAATTTTTTCGGCTACACCGAAAAAATAAAACTACACGGCCTCATAGCTTGGAATTTATAATAATTATCTATTCTAATGTTCTCAAGAACATTAGAATAGATTTTCCGCGGGGAGTGAGCTTGTGACGGACAGACGGCGAATGTGTTCGGAAGCGGTTTTCATATTAATTTTTAAAGCTTTACTGACATCCAACACCGATAACTCGGGCGACCTGTAAAATAAATCCAAAATTTGTATTCGACGGTGGTTGCTAAATCCGCGGACAATTCGCTCTAATTGATGAAAATTAATTTTTTCCATACTTAAAATTTATAAGACATTGATTTATATCTATTCTAATGTTCTCAAGAACATTAGAATAGTTGATAAGTGGTGGAGCGTATGAGGTATAATAATAAAGTGAAGAAAGTTTGGATTTTAACATTTTTATTATTAATCCCGCTGGCGGCGAGGGCGGGGGAGGTGAGTGTGTCGCTGGGAAATTTGGGCACGAGCGGGTTTGAGCAGGTAGAACAAAAGCAATTTAATCTGGAAGGCGTAGCTTTTAATTGGGTTATGTCCGATTTGGGAAATGACAATATTGATGAGTTAATAGTGGCGCGTTTTGGTTCTGGCGGGGCGACATATATTTCAGTTTTACGGCAAGACGGCTCGGTTATTTCAGATTTCGCGCCATTCCCAAAAAATAACGGCCCCGTGGATTATTGCCTATTAAATAAAAAAATATTCGCTACCACCTTAACCTATCCTTACGAGCTGGGTATTTTTGAACCTGCCGGCAAAAAAATAAGCGCCTTAAAATGGCCGGTGACAGCGCCTAAAGATATTTTTGTGGCGTGCCATAATAATGACGCCGTTGTTACGGTCGGCCAAAAGATTTTTTATTATCGCGCTAACATATGGACGGAAATAAAATCCAGAGATAAAATTACGGGGCGAATAAAATTATACAGTTTGGATTTAGGCACGGATGAAATTCCGGAATTAATCGCGAGCAATGAAAAGGGCGAAGCGTGGATTTGGGATAATAATTATCAATACATAAAAAAGACAAATTTGCCGTTAGCATTTGTTAATGCCGAACCGGTGTCGGTCAATGTGGCGATTTTGGATAATCAAAGAGTTTGGTTGATTGCCTCTGGTGCGGGACAAGATAATCTCACACTTTGGCGACCTAGTGTAGGAACACAAACTCTACCGGTGCCGGATCAAAGCGGTTGGCAGATCGTTGAACAAAAAAGTACAGGCAAAATTTGGCTTTTGCCTAGCCGTCAAAAAAATCCAGTCTACGTCGGTGAAAATAAACAAATCGTGGTTAATATCAAAAATCAAACCCTAATTGCGTATCAGGTCGGCGTGCCGATTATCGTGACCAAAGTTTCCACGGGCATTTGGAATTTGCCGACGCCGATTGGCGACTTTAATATTTTAAATAAAAAACCGCGCGCCTATTCCAAAAAATATAATTTGTATATGCCGTGGTGGATGATATTCCAGTCGCAGGGGTATGGCCTGCATGAGTTGCCCGAATGGGCCAATGGCTACAAAGAAGGGGAAAATCATCTTGGCGTGCGCGTGTCGCACGGCTGTATCCGTTTGGGCGTCGGCCCCGCCAAAGCTCTTTATGATTGGGCAGAGGTCGGGACGAAGGTGAAAGTAATGAAAGAATGAATAGTAGTTATAAATTTTGAATTATGAATTCTGAGTTACTTTCATCCCGAGCGTAGTCGAGGGATCCCTCTGTATTTTAAGTTAATCACTTTATTTGATGTGAATGAATGATATTATTAATATATTATGATGAAAACAAAAACATCCAGTGCGAGTTTAGTTTTTATTGAAGTAGCGGGTTGGTATGGCGCGTTCGCGGTCATCGCCGCCTATATTTTAATTCAGTTCAGCTTTTTTCAAACAGACAATTTATATTATCAATTGCTGAATTTAACCGGCTCTATTGGCATTATTGCCGATACTATTAGAAAAAAGGATTTTCAGCCGTTTATTATAAATGTGATGTGGTTGCTGGTAGCGATGGCGGCTATAGTCAGCTCAATAGTGAGATTTATAAAATAGGTTAGTGTCCCTACTCCCTAATCCCTAAAACTAGCCTAGGGTTGACGCTTTAGGCGGTTTTTGATAGCATATAGAAACTTATTAAATTTATGACTACTTTACCTACACTTCAAGAAATGATGACAGCGGGGGTGCATTTTGGCCATCGCGCCAGCAAATGGTATCCCAAAATGGCGCAGTATATTTTTGGCGTTAAATCCGGCGTGCACGTGATGGATTTGGAAAAAACGCAGGCCGCGCTGACCAAAGCAACCAAGGCCGTGACGGAGGTCGTGGCCGAAGGCGGTCAAGTGGTTTTTGTCTGTACCAAAAAACAATGCAATGATGTCGTAAAAAAGAATGCCGAGTCGTGCCACATGCCTTATGTCAGAAATCGTTGGTTGGGCGGAACGCTCACCAATTACGGCATTATTAAAAAACAAATTGAAAGATTAGCACAGATTAAAGCCGACCAAGCCAGTGGCGGACTCGACAAATATACCAAGAAAGAGCGCTTGGGTTTTGAAGAGGAAAAGAATCGTTTGGAAAGTTTGTTTGGCGGTTTGAGCGTGCTCAAGGGTTTGCCGAAATTAATTTTTGTAGTAGATATCAAACATGAAGAAACTGTGATGCGCGAAGCCAAGCAACTAAACATTCCGGTGATCGCGATTGTTGATACCAATGTGGATCCGACCGGTATTGCCTTTCCGATTCCGGGCAACGATGATTCCGTGAAGTCGGTTGATTTAATTTCAAAAGTGATTGCGGATGCGGTTCTTGACGCGACGCCGAAAAATTAGCTAAACAAATTTTTCATAGTTATGAATTCTGAATTATGAGTTCTGAGTTAGCATTTTATATTATTTTTTGATACAATTTTAATATGACAATTGAAATAAATGCACAACAAGTTAAAGAATTGCGAGAAGCCACGGGCGTCGGCTTGATGGAGGCGAAGAACGCTTTGGTGGCGGTGAATGGCAATATGGATGAGGCGATTAAGGCCTTGCGGGAATCAGGCAAAAAAATCGCCGCGAAAAAAAGCAACCGCGTGACCAATGCCGGCACGGTGGCATCTTACATCCACGGCGGCGGCAAAGTGGGCGCGATGGTTCAGATTGCCTGCGAGACCGACTTCGTGGCCAAGACCGATGTCTTTCAAAATTTTGCCAAAGATATAGCCATGCATATTGCCGCGATGAACCCCAGTTATATTGCCGAAGCCGACATTCCGGCAGGCACACTCGCGGAAGAAAAGGAGATCGCTTTGAAACAATTGGAAGGCGACAATAAGCCGGATGAAATCAAAGAAAAAATCGTCGCCGGTAAAATCGCGAAATATGCCGAAGAAAATTGTTTGTTGAATCAGCCGTTTTTTAAAGATGACACGAAAAAAGTTTCCGATATTTTAACGGAAGTTATCGCGCAAGTCGGGGAGAATATAAAAGTGATCGACTTCATTCGTTATAAAATTGGTTAGTTTTTTTCTCGTCATTGAGAGGAACGAAGTGACGAAGCAATCCCGACTTGCGTGCCTGCACTCCAGAGCTTTAGCATAGGAGTGTCATCCCGACCTGATCGGGAATCCATTTTGTATTAACTTAAAACTTATAACTTTGAACTAATTAAATTATTCACTTCCACAAACCGCTAAAATCGTTAAAATATAATTATATGATAAAGCTTGCAATTAATGGTTTTGGGCGGATTGGACGGGCCGCTTTTAAAATCGCCGTAGAACGCCCTGACCTAGAAATCGTCGCCATTAACGACCTGATGCCGCCCGATGTTTTGGCGCATCTTTTGCAGTATGATTCTGTTTTTGGAAAATTTCAGCAGCCGGTCGCAAGCGACGACAAACATATTATCGTGAACGGCAAAGAGTTTTTAGTTGTCTCTGAAAAAGAGCCCGAAAAGTTGCCGTGGAAAGATTTGGCAGTGGATGTGGTTTTGGAATGCACCGGCCGTATGACTCAAGCTGAAGAAGCCAAAAAACATATTAACGCCGGCGCCAAGCGCGTCATTATTTCCGCGCCTGCCAAAGGCGATGATGTGATGACTTTTTTAATGGGTGTGAATTCTGACGCGTATCAAACTCAAGAAATAATTTCCAACGCTTCCTGCACGACTAATTCTTTGGGACCGGTTGTGGAAATTATGCAACGGACTTTTGGCATAGACAAAATGATGATGACGACCATTCACAGCTATACGACCGAGCAAAATTTGGTTGATGGTCCGCCGCCGGCGCTTCATAAAGATATGCGTCGGGCGCGCGCGGCCGCCATTAATATTGTGCCGACTTCTACCGGCGCGGCGACCGCGACCACCAAAGTTATTCCGGAACTTTTAGGCAAGTTTGATGGCCTCGCCATTCGCGTGCCGACTCCTTGCGGCTCTTTATCAGACATTACTATGGTGTTAAAAAAGCCAGCGACTAAAGAAGAAATCAACCGCGCTTTTGCCAACGAAGCGCAAACTCCGCGTTATTCGGGCATTTTATCCTATACCAATTTGCCTTTGGTATCTTCTGATATTGTTGGTTTGCCTTTTTCGGCGATTGTGGACGGCTCATTGACGCAAGTGGTGGAGGGGACTTTGGCCAAAGTCGTGGCGTGGTATGACAACGAATGGGGCTACGCGAATCGGCTGGTGGAACTGGCAGTATTAATAGGAGCGAGCTTGTAGCTTCTTAGCTTTTTAGGCAGTATCGTCATTGCGAGCGTAGCGAAGCAATCTCTAAATAATATGAAACTTTTATCTCAATTAAAAAATTTAAAAGGCAAGACGATTCTCGTCAGAGTGGATTGGAATGTGGCTTCCGCAAAAGAGGCGCGATTTTTAAATTCCATTCCGACTTTAAAATATTTATTAAAAAAAGGCGCGCGGATAATTATTTTATCGCACAAAGGCGCTCCCAAAAAATCCGATCCCAAATTATCATTGTCAAATTTTTTGACGGCCGTCAAAAAAGCGGTCGGCGTGCCGGTGAAGTTTTGGGCGGGCGATATTGTGGATATTAGAGTAATTCTGGTGGAAAATATTCGTTTCTACGAAAATGCGGCTAAGGGTCAGCTCGCCAAACAACTGGCGGCCTTGGCGGACGCGTTCGTGTTTGAGGCGTTTTCCGTGGCGCATCACGGCGCGCCGTCCGTTAATGGCGTGGCTAAACTTTTACCGACCTATTTGGGTCCGGCATTTATAAAGGAAATTAAATTTTTGAATAAAATTAAAAAGCCAAAAGCGCCATGGGTGGTGATTTTGGGCGGAATAAAAATTTCAGATAAATTAAAGAATATTAAACTGTGGCTGGATCAAGGCGCGTATTTATTTTTGGGCGGGGGAGCGGCTAATACATTTTTAAAAGCCACCGGGGCGGAAGTTGGCAAATCTCTTGTTGACGATGGCGCCGTTAAAACAGCCAAGAAATTATTGGCTGATTATCCGGATCAAATTCATTTGCCTGATGATCTGGTAGTTTCGGGCAAGAAACCTCAAATTATTGACAAGGAAAAGCTTGGCAAAAAAGATGCTATTTTAGATCTAGGACCATTTACGGTTGCCAAATATACCCGCGCTGTCATGGTAGCCAAAACCATTTTTTGGGTTGGAAGTCTTGGCAAAACAGAAGATCCTTTGTATCAAGCGTCGTCTTTAGCTATGGCTGACTTTTTAGGACAAGCCAAAAAACGCGGGGCAAATGTGGTCATTGGCGGGGGCGATACGGGAGCGCTTCTAATTGAAAAAAAATTAACCAAATGCGCCACCTACATTTCAACCGGCGGCGGCGCCTTTTTATCCTATCTGGCAGGTGAGAAGTGGAAAATTCTAAGTTAGGGATTAGGGATTAGCTTAAGAATAAAAAAGGGGAGGCTATGAAACCTCCGCTTTGTTTTGACACGAGCATTTAATGCACGCTGAATTTGTAATTTTCCGTTACGGATTTGACACCGTCAGATGCTGTCATTGACATTTTAGCTTCAATGCAGGCCCAAATGCCGTAGTAACTCTTCTTAACAACTTCATAGGGCAAAGTAAAAATTGAAAAATTATCTTCAGAAGTCCAAAATGGTCCCGCAGGCGATATACAACATAAACCGGAAATTCCATAATTGTACATAAGGTTTTCTTTCATTGGAAATTCCAGATCCAGTCTGTCATACCATTCAAGATCGGTCCATGTGTTGTATTTGGTAGTGACGATTTTTCTGTTCCATATAACATTTATCTCGTATCCAGTGTTGGCGAAGAATATATGAGATGTTATAGTCGTGTCCGAATTGGTTGATGATAGAAATATTGAATGGGTATTATCGGGCTCATTTGGTGTAACTGAATTGTCACAGCCAATGAAAACGATTGTAAACAAACAGACAAAAAGCATTAAACATGCCGATTTCATCAGAATCTCCTTTTAAAGTGAATTTTGAAGGGTTTTAGTAATTTGTCAGTATTATAGCGGATAATTGAATTTTTGTCAAGCCCATTGACAAATTTTTAGAGATATGCTACTTCCATTCAAAAATCTAACGCAAAGAAACTAGCTCTGTAAAGCACTCATAAGGAGTGCGCCAATTATTGACCTTTCTAGGACGGGTATTAAGCAAAGACTCCGCCTTTTTAATTTGCGTTCTGGAAACTTTATTGAAGTCCGTGCCTTTGGGAAAGAACTGCCGGATTAAACCATTGGTATTTTCATT
>Ga0209211_10011266_pt1 | contig 11471 bp, 16 predicted proteins | sample RifGroA2_FD_183992 | JGI IMG/M metagenome (GOLD analysis project Ga0209211, IMG submission 183992) | Groundwater microbial communities from Rifle, Colorado, USA - Groundwater A2 (SPAdes) (version 2) | ecosystem: Environmental > Aquatic > Deep subsurface > Groundwater | place: Rifle, Colorado...
CATCATCATTCATCAGGGGTGCAGACATCACCGGACGGGGAGCCATCCGTGCTGGTCCGGGCATGGCCGGAGCACCCATGGTATGCTGCATGGAGGCAAAGGAAGGTGGCGCCATCGGTGCTGGCGAGGCCATACCATTGTCTTTCATAAAGGCATCCAACTTATCGGAAATGGCAATCATGCCTTGGGCGATGGTCTCGTTCTGGCTCACCACTGCCTGTAATTTTTCAGTTATGATTCTCATGGCTTTAGAGGAGTCATCGTCTTTCAGGTCTTCCAGTGCCTTGGTAAAAATAACCGTTAATTCGTGAATGGAATCTTTGAGGCTTTCAATCTCCAGAATGAGCTCTTCCGACTTGGCATCGGGCTGGACCAACTTTTTCTTTAACCCCTCTACTTGAGACTTTAAATCAATCAATACCTGATGCGGTAGAATTTCATAATCTTCCTCAGCCATAGTCACCACCTTTTTAGAGGCTATGAATGTAAATTTGTTTATAAATGTTTTGATGGGCTGTAATACTTCAGTATTGTGAAGCAAAGTCGTCGTCTAGGCCAAGATGTTAGCGATGCTAAGCAATTTTACTGGAACAGATACGATTTCTTTCTGTAAAATTTTCTTTTTTCTAGCCATAAACATGTCGAGAAATCGTCATCGCTAACGGCCAAGACAACTTTGCTGAACTTCAGGATACTGAAGTATTACGATAGGCTGCGGAGGTGCTATCCCGAAACGGTTAGACCTTATGAAACAACAAGATACTTTTCTGATTAATAATTAAGAACTTATCCTACTAAATAGTTTTGGGACGGCACAACCCACCTACTTTTTCGTAAGCTTTATAAAGAAAACGCGTCCCCGCTGTTTAAGTAAATACAGTATATGTATTTTGGAGGGACTTAAACATGTTAACATTAACACGAAAAGAAGGGGAAAGCATCTATCTGGTTCGCGTAGAGGGGTATGACCTTGTTGAAGCAGAAATGGTTATACGAGAAGTGCGGGGAAGACAAGTGCGAATGGGAATCACTGCTGCTCAGGACACTGGAATATATCGAAAAGAAGTCTATAATCGGATAAAACCTGACTTAGCGCTCTTAAGAGTTGCCTACACAACATCGGAAGGATACGAGCAGGCTGCAAGACAACTTTTACTGGGAAGAAATCTGGGGGCACCTCACGCAATTGACATCGAAGTACCCTTTGAGCCGGCTAGGGTCATTCGTCGTGGACCTCAAGATGATAGCTTAGACCAGAGAGTATAAGATTTTTTCAATACTTTAATATACTCCTTTTTTTTCTTTCATTTTATGATTGAAACCATTCTTGTTATTATTACCTTTCTGGTTCTTTTCTGTGCGTCCTATACTGATTTAAAAACGAGGGAAGTTCCTGATTTTCTCAATTATGGGTTTATTATTGCTGTCTTAGGAATTCGGGCTATTTTTGCGGTTGATTTAGGCTGGCAGGTTTTCTGGGCGGGAGTTATTGGTCTGGGAGTTTGTTTGGTGCTGGCGTCATTCTTTTATTATTCCCATCAATGGGGTGGAGGCGATAGTAAATTGCTGATGGGGATGGGGGCAGCAATTGGTATAGCATATCCTCTGAGCAACCAGAGCTTGGAATTACTATGGTTTTTTCTGCTCTTGTTGTTTGTTGGGGCGCTGTATGGAGTGGTGTGGATGATGGTGCTGGCGATACGGAAACGCGCTATGTTTGTGCCTCTGTTTGCCACCAAAGTTGCGGAGTATAAAACGCTTCATTGGGGTGTTGGAGGTCTTTCACTGCTCTTACTTTTTGCGTTTGGATATCTGTATCTGCCTTATTTCTTCCTAGGCATATTCCCTCTAGCACTCTTCTACTTGTTTCTTTTTGTGAGCGCAGTGGAACAGAGCTGTTTTATTAAAGATATTCCCATCGAGCGAGTGACCGAGGGGGATTGGCTGGCCAAGGGGGTGGTTATTCAAGGAAAAACTATTATTTCGGCAAAGACCTTGGAAAGGGAGGATCTACAGAAATTGCATAGTTTGAAATTATCGGGTAAAGCCAGTATGGTTACGGTGAAAGAAGGGGTTCCATTTATCCCTAGTTTCTTGCTGGCGTATCTGCTTTTGATGTGGGGTTATTCCTGGTGGACTACCTGGCTGGGGAGAATTTTTGGGTAAGGTGGTAGAAAGCTTTTTAAACTCAAAAAGATTGCTTGGAATATCATAGTAAAAAGAGGTGTCAGGCAATGATGAAGAAAGGTTCTCTTAACTTATCCATAGAAGCTATCGTTATTGTGGTTATTGCTTTTGTTGTTCTGGGGCTTGGTCTTGGTTTTGTGCGCGGTCAGTTTAAATCTATCACGGAAACGACGACTTCGATTCAAGATCAAATTAGGCAGCAAATAACGGAGGATTTACGAACTGGTGATAAAAAATTAAGTTTTCCAACTAATGAGTTTACCATCAATAAAAAGGAATCGACGGTGACGGCCATTGGTATTAAGAATACTCAGCAAGGTACCTTAAAATATAAAATTGATGTTCAGAGAACCGAAGGAGGCAATCTTATTTTTGGTGAGGATGTGAGTGATAATTTCTTATATGTTCGTGATCCGGAAGAACTTTTGCCAACGGAAACGAGAATTATTCCCATTCGAATTACCTCTGAAACCAGCGCAGGAACTGGTCAGTTTAAGATTGTGGTGAAAGATGTGAACAACGCTGATGCAGTTTATGATTCTAAAACGTTCTTTATAACGGTGGTGGGCTAGGTTAATAGAATGGTAAAATCAAACAAACGGCGCATGACTGAGGATCAGGAATTTCAGATCATGAAGTTAGTCCTTGATAAATTTCTGTGGCTGGGATTTATCATCATGGGCTGGGGAATGTATCAGTCACTGAGCCAATCAAATATTCTTGCCGGGCTGTGGTATATGATTGCTGGAGCGATTGTATTACTGTTGTTTGTGATTATTATTGTGAAAGAATATGAGATTTGGAAGTAGAGTATGAAAAAGAATAGCTTCCCGTGGGATTTCCTGGGATATATTGGCATTATTCTAGGCATTGTAGGAATTATTTTAGTTATTCTGAAAATTTTAGGTGTTTTCTAGACAATGAGGGTGAAAGAAACCTTAGATCTTATTGCTTTTCTCTTTACGATTTTAATGGTTTTATACGGTTTAACCAAAGGATTTGATGCTATTGAACTTTTTATAAACCTTATTTACTTTACAGTATTAATCTTGTCACAACTTGAAAATCTTAAAGATGCTTTAGGTGGACAAGCATAATCTAAATTACTTTATGATAGTTTTAAGGTTGAATCTAATCGTCGCGTACACATCTCACGATAGGATTCTGATAATTTAAAAGACTATATGTAATTATCCCACGTTGATAATTAAGAGCCCATACTCCAACTTCAAATGGTCCACCTCCTCCCTGAGATGATGACCAAGTGCCTCCACATGGCCCTTGGACAGAAATAGTCATGTAGCATCCATTATCACCAGGACCACTCGCCTCTGGACATCCATTGGTACAATCTCCATTCCAGTCAACATCAGGACCGGAATATACCGGGCAGGCGCCTCCTATTTCTATATCAGGACAACCACGCACCAACGTTCGTAACTCCCTAATTGTTGGTACTCTCCAATCTGAAAAATTAGCATATGCTAAGTTCTCACAATGTTGAATTGCTTGTCTGGAAGTCATTTGTTGATTCGTTGGAACTTTCTGCCAGCAGAGATTTCCTTCAACATAAGTCTCCTGATTATTTATACAAGATCTCCTTACACAGCTGTTATCAGTACAGGATTCATTTTCCAAACAATCTTGAGCGATTCCTTCTAAATTTCCACAACTATTTACCCAATAGACATCTGATTGATAACAGCGTTGAGAAGCGTGAGAATCACAAGGTACCGCATTTTCATTGTTCCCAGCATCATATTGAGATGGAGAAAAATTTTCATTGTTACTCGCATCATTTTGATTAGGATAAGCACATTGATGATTTAGACAGAGACGATCACCCTTACAATCACTATCTTTGGTACATCCAACGGAAGATGCACTGGTTGGAGCCTTATTACCATTTTCACTTCCACAGGAATAGAGAGAACCAGCACTTAAACTTAGAACCAAGCTAGCGAGGCCAAGTGTTCGCGCAAAAGAACTACGAAAGCGAGATAGGTTCTTGGTTAACTCTTCCAATGCCATAACTCCTTAATAGTAAGTGAAATTTATAAACCTTTCTCCATTTAATGATGCCTATGAAGAATACCAAAGGGGCAATTGAACTGTCGATGAATATGCTGGTGATGATCATTATTTCCATTGTTATTCTAGCGGGGGGAATGGTCTTGCTGTACAAATTCATCGGAGGGGCAGAGGATATTAAAAGTCAGCTGGATACGCGAACCGATTCTGAGTTAGAGCGATTGCTGGTAGATCAAGGTAAGCAAGTTGCCCTTCCATTGCACACGGCAACCGTTACTCGGGGTGGAAGCCATGTCTTTGGTATTGGAATTTTAAATACTGGAAATGAAAATACTCAATTCAATTTACAGGCAAAACTGGCGAAGTTTGTGGATGAACAGGGAGTTGATCAAACCAGTACCTTTAATGCTCTGGAGATTCAAGAGTGGTTATTGTATGACCATGATATGTTAACGGTGAAAGAAAACGAACATCGCAAAGAATCAATTCTGGTACATATTCCTACCACTGCGGCCAAAGGACAGTACATCTTTATGGCAGAATTCATGACTCCGATGCGGGATGAGCAGGGAAATCAGATGCAATATGGCAATACCCAGACTTTTACGGTGACGGTGACGTAGAAAAGGTGAACCGGTTCAATAACAGATCTACTTCAACATCTCTCTCAGGAACTTTTTTGGATCTTTAGCTTTGACCACGGCATGGGCAAGCAGTACTCCCGATGCACCTAATTTCAAAGCAGTTATTACATCTTCACGAGTTTGCACCCCGGCTCCTACCAAGAGCTTGGTGTGGGGGCTTCGTCTCCTGACACTGCGAACAGTTTTGGCAATAATATCTGGCTCGGCACTGGTGACGGATGTCTCTCCACCGATCAGTTCCGGCGGCTCATAGGCAATATAATCTGGCTGCAAACGAGCGACTTTCTTTGCTTCTTTCAACGATGCCGCGCAGACGACGGTAATGAGTTTGTCCTTCCGACATTCTTTTACCGTTCTTTCAAGCATCAGAAAAGGCAGCTTGCGCTCGGAATGATTGAGAATTGCTCCCCGTGCGCCTAGCTTCCTGACGTCTTGGGCAGTAATTTGTCCGGTGTGCGCCCCTGGTGTTTGTGCATCAACATGCTGGGCGAAGACTTTCAGGTTTACCGTATTGCACATATGCTCAAGTTCCAAAAGCGGCGGGGCCAGGGCAAGGTCATATTTTTTACTTTTGACGGAGGCAATCCTCCTGGCTAGAAGCAGTGCTTTCTTTCCGGATGATTCCGGATAGGTCTTGAAATTGATTACGATGAGAGGCTTCACTCTTTCACCTGATAGTCAACATCGATTATTTTTTTTTCTTTTTTCTCTTTTTGTTTCCTTCTGCGAAAGATATAGCTGAGGATACCTAGGATAATTAAAATGGGAAAGATTACCAGGAATCCAAAGGCGATGGCGAAAAAAGCGATAGCTAAAAAGATGAGAACTGCTACCAGGATGACTACGGCAAGAATCCAGCCTTTAAGCCCTCGGGCGATGACGACCATATAGGTAGAAAAGGGGCAGGAGTATAAAAAGATTGCTTAAGCGGTGAGTTAGCGCTCTACCTGCAATTTTTTCAGGGAGATATAAATTCTGTAACCGGAGAGGGTATCGCCAGCCATTTCCTCCCAATACTATGTAAATAATCAGAGGGAATGGCAACTCGGGGATGGGCATTGATGGTAAAAGTCAGCCGATGATTATTTCTACCAAAGTAAAGTTGGGCTAAATCAAAACTACCTAGAATTCCAGGTTCATCCACAACTTCGGTTCTCAAGGTTAGGGTTCTCCGGTCCCTTTCACCTCTCAGTCCACAAAAAGGTGCTACAGCGCCAGGATTATCTTCCTGTGCTTGGGATACTAACAGTTCTAAGCAGTTGCCCATATCAGCAACAACCTCAAATAATCGGGTAGGATTTAATTCATATCGATATGCGGTTGATGCATAAGTTATTCTTTGGTTTGGCATTTTAATATCTCCTTTATTTGCTCAAATGAGAGCTGGTATTTAAACTTTTTTTTTCTTCTGAGGTATGGAGATTAATTACTATTTACAAGGTGCTCATCTTGGCTTTTGAATAAGGAATTTTGAAAGAATGAACATCCCCATTCCCAATCCTAAACTAAGCCCAAATATAGACAGACTGATGGTCACAAAAAATTCCAGAGGAAAAGTCTGGATCAATACCGAATCAGCGGGAAACTGCCAATTGCCTTGAGGGAAAAAAATTTGGTGGAAAGCTGCAAAAATAGTGTTAAAACTGAGAAGTAAGCCTAGAAAAAACAAGCCAATGACGGCAACGGTGCTTATGCCCCCATATTTTAATAGGCGTTGAAGCTGTTCTTTATCTCTTTTAGTGTAGATGATGCACCAGGCAGCTAGCAGGAGCAAGGCATAGAAGAGGTAATTAGCATACTTCATGACTTTTTGTACGTCTTGAAGATGGGAGAGTTCTAAAGGGACATACTTTACTGTTAGTTCTTCTTTGCCTTGCAGGTAGGCAATAGTGTTGTGCTGGGCAGGAGTGAGAGGAAGTAAGGATAAGGTTATGCTATAAGAGAGAAGTAATACTAAGAAAGGGAAAATAAGGCAAAAAAGTACGCCGATCAATTTTTTCTGTTCCATCAAGAATGAAAAAACGTACCGAGATATAAAGCTTTAGTTGACGATCTTTTTGAGAACGTAGATAGCTTTTATGGTACTCGTCCAGGCCATCCCTTCAGTTCCTCGAAATGCTGGTTGGTGGTCTAAGAAATCGTAAATCTTCGTTACTGGTTTTAAACCATCATCAGTTTTTACGTTGGCAACTTCAACCCTTTCTCTCTTAAAGAAAATCCACCAACGGGGGCGACCAAAAGCACGTTTTTTCTCTTCAACTTCATAAAAACTTCCGCTTTCGGTCTTAAGAACGTAGAAAGTTTCCATTATTAAATACTATCTTCTGCTCTTTTATAAATTTATCTAACTCTCTGTTCTCTTATCCTTTATGCCCTTTCTCCAGCAGCCGTTTTAGTTCCTGGGATATAAATTCGCCGGAGGCTTTGCCGGCTAATTGTTTCATGGATATGCCCATCAAAGCGGGAAAGGGCGCAGTAGGGTTTTTGTGAATAATATCTTGCAGTATTTTATGAATTTCTTCAGTTCCTAGACGGGCGTATTTATCAACTGAAAATTTGCCGGTAATCATATCAATGAGGACATCTACGACAATATCTTTGTGTATCTTTCCCTGAGAGAGATATAAGAATAACTTTCGGAAGTCATCATCAGTTAATTTTTCGGGATCCTGAAAGTACTGCCGTTTAATATCGAGCAATCGGGAGGTGAGAGTTTCAGCGATAAATGCTGGTTTTTGGGCAGGGTAGGATGTAACAATCTCTTCAAACAAGGGCATCTTATCAGATTTGGCAACAAACTCGGCTAAATCTTTGCTGATACCATAGTCTTGTTGATATCGTCCTATTTTCGCATCTAAGGTCTCTGGCAAGGTGAGGTGGGATATATCTGGACGAATCAAAGGCACATCGGTTTCGGGGTACATCCGCGCGGCTCCGGGCATGGAACGCATGAATGAGGTGGTTCCATCAGCATTGGCTTTGCGCACTTCAGCGGGCACACCTTTGTATAATTCCAGAACCCGGGTATAGACAACTTCCAAGGCTTTTTTGGCGCGTGACTCAACATCAGCAACGAGAATATAAGCATCACGAGTACTTACCTGTAAAGCGTCTTCCAATTGACAAATAATTCCTACATTTAAACCATATTTCTTCGGCTCATCACGATCGTATTCATCAGAATGAATAATCCCACCAACTCCTGCGAGAATTTTTGCTCTGCCGGCTAATTCCGATCCAACACGATATCCCGGGACTAATTCTTTTCCGAGTATCCCGGCAAAGCCGGCTAATTTTAGGCCTAAGACTTTACCTTTTTTTTCAAGAGTGCTTTTGATTATTTTAGAATCAGCAGTTTTCATAATTTCGGTGACGTCAACGATGTTGAATGATCCTACCCGGGCTATCAGTTGTTCTTTTAATCGGAGCAATTCAGTTTGCCTTTTTGCTTCGAGTTCTACCAACAGGGGAAGCTGGTGTAAATCTTGGGCGCCTTTAATTTCAATTCTGGTTCCACCGGAAATAGAGACGTTGACGTCTTGGCGGATGGTGCCAAGGCCGCGCTTGACGCCGGGCAGGGAGCGTAACAGCAGCCCGATTTTTTTAGCGGCTTCCTGGCATTGCTGGGGGCTTTTGATATCGGGAGCGGTGCCAATTTCAATAAGGGGAATGCCTAAGCGATCAAGGCGGTAGATTTTTTGCTCCGGTGTTTCGGAGATGATTTTACAGGCGTCTTCTTCCAGAGAGATGTTGGTAATTCGAACCTGCCCTTCGCTGGTGTCAAGGCTTCCGTTGCGGGCAATTAAGCCGGTGCGTTGAAATCCGGAGGTATTGGAGCCATCGACAACAGTCTTGCGCATCATTTGTACTATCGGGGAAATGGTGGCATTGACTAAAGTAGAAAATTGCAGAGCAGTGTACATCGCCTCAGGGTTTACTTCATGGGGGGGCTCAGAGTCGGTTTCTACCAGACAGGTAGTGTCATGATATCCCTCATAACAAAAAGTCTTGTCTTTTCCCTGCTCCTGATGGGCAGCGATATCAACTATTCCTCCTTCACCGGCTACGGCACGGATTTTCCGGCAGATAGTAAAATGAGGAGCATCATCCCGAAGCTTGGTGGGACAGGAACAGAACAGCTTTTTCCCTTCCAGCTGCTGATGAATTTCAATACCGCACTTAAGGCCTTCCATGACACGAAGGAAAGAAAGGAGGTTTAAAAAGGTTATTGAGGGGTTTTGGGGGTTAGGCACCTAGTTGTGAAGACAAACCTTTATATACTACTAGTTTATATATAAAAACTGTGAGTTTATATGAAAGAAATAACGAAAGCGGAAATGGACGTTGTACTTGCCCTGGTAAAAAGCCCTGAAGTCATCTATAATGCTAATAGTCTTTCTAAAGTTATTGGAATTACTCCTATGGGGACGCTCAAGATCCTCAAAAGATTAGAGCAAGAATCAATTGTAAAATCAAAGAAAATTGGTAAGGCAATTACATATAAAGTTAATGTTGAAGATCCCTACGCTCACCAATACGTTTCTCTTATTTTGGCTAGAGAAGCGCATTATGCAAATCCTCAAATTAAAAGATGGATTCATGAGATAAAGAGAATAAAAGGTGCTGAGGTTATTGTTCTCTTTGGCTCGGTTTTAGAGAAGTCTAATCCCAATGATATCGATGTTCTTTTGGTGACAGACCAAAAACGATTCCCAAAACTTCACCAAGAGATAGAAGAACTAAGGGTAATGAATATCAAAAAAATTCATCCGATGTATCAAACCTATGGAGATATAATCAAAAATATTAAAAAGAGAGATAAACCCCTTCTCAATGCTATTAAAGGCATAGTTGTACTTGGTCAAGAAAAATTCATGGAGATATATAATGAGTCACGCAAAGAATAAAGTAAACTGGTGCTTGAACAAAGCCACGAAAGAACTTCAAGAAGGAAAGAAACACCGGGGACTGGTTAAAGTCGATGTTGATCTTGAAAAAGCAAGAGAACATGTAACTAAAGCTGAACGAAATTTGAAAGTAACGATTTATCTTGAGAGTGGAGGATATACTGATTGGTGCTCAAGCAGTCTATTTTATATGATTTATCATTGCTTTCTGGCCATGGCAGCAAAATATGGGTATGAGACGCGAAATCAGGAATACACTTTTGCACTGATGGCTAGTTTTATCGAAGACAAAATGATAACCATAAGTCAGGAAGATTTGGAAAAAGTGTGTACTTTGAACATACCAGAAACGCATGAATCCCCCGAAACAGCGGTAAGCATTCGTGAAGATTATCAATACAGCACTAAAGTATCGCTCAGAAACAAAGAATACCAAGATCTACTGCAATTAGCAAAAGGTATTCTTGATAAAACAAAAGAAACTTTGGAGATGTAGCTCTCAACCATGTCCAAGAAAAAACATAGCATTGACTTTCGGTATAATCTCAGCATCTATTTCAGCCTGCTGAAGAAATATCGGGGGCTGTTTACGGTAGTCTTGGGTATAATCTTGGTTATTGAAGCCCTCTCGCTGGTGGATAAGTTTCTGCTTAAAATTGTGCTGGACCGGGGTGCAGATTACCTTGCCGGGACTCTTTCTCAGAATCAGTTCACTTCAATCCTGATCACCCTGCTCTTGGTGTTCGCGGGTGTTTCAGCAGCAGAAATGCTGCTCCGCTGGCTGAGGCACCATACCATCAATATACTCGAAGGAAACTTGATTACTGACCTGAAACGGAAATTCTTCAATCACCTGATGTACTTATCGTATAATTTTCATACTACCCATAAAACCGGATCGTTAATCTCACGGCTGGTGCGCGGGGGAAGATCCATGGAGACGATGACCGACGTGTTTATCTTTAATGTCGCTCCCCTACTATTTCAATTGGTGGTTGTAGGTTTATCCCTCTTTTACTTTAACTGGATACCGGCACTGATCCTGCTGATTACGGTTGTAATTTTCATTCTGTACAGCTATTCTATTCAGGAATTGCAGCGCGAGGCGACGGTCATCTCCAATGATGCCGAAGATCTTGAAAAAGCCCATATCGGTGACTTTTTTACCAATATCGAGTCGATCAAGTACTTTGGCAAGGAACATTCCATCATTGCCCGTTTCAAAAAAATCAGCGAAAAGACCAAGGAAACCATAATCCGGCATTGGCATTACTATCGCTGGCTGGAATCAGGCCAGCAGGCGATTATTGGAATTGGCACTATTGCCATACTCTATTTCCCGCTGGTTGATTTTATCCATGGCACTATCACTATCGGAACGTTAGTCTTCATCTATACTGCCTACAGCAATATGCTGGTCCCGATGTTTGGCTTTGTTCGGGGAATGCGGGATTATTACCGCACCATGGCGGATTTTGAATCGTTATTCCAGTATGGGAAAATCAAAAATGAAATTAAAGATAAGCCTAATGCAGTGGATTTGAAAATTAAAGAAGGGGCAATAGAATTTAAGGGGATGAGTTTCCGGTATCAGAATAAGGAAATTTTTAGTAATTTCAATCTGACTATCCCCAAGAACCACAAAGTTGCCTTAGTCGGGCCATCGGGCTCGGGAAAGACGACTTTAGTAAAATTACTGTAT
>Ga0209211_10011268_pt1 | contig 11469 bp, 11 predicted proteins | sample RifGroA2_FD_183992 | JGI IMG/M metagenome (GOLD analysis project Ga0209211, IMG submission 183992) | Groundwater microbial communities from Rifle, Colorado, USA - Groundwater A2 (SPAdes) (version 2) | ecosystem: Environmental > Aquatic > Deep subsurface > Groundwater | place: Rifle, Colorado...
GGGCCGCAGTATGGCGGTAAACGGGGTGGCTTGGGTATGATCAGAATCATATGAAAACCGGCTTTACCCAAATTCACAAAGACCTTGCCGAGTTGCTGCCTGGCGCCTTGCACGCCTTGTGTCAAACCAGCACTTACAAAAAGGGCGACAGCTTGTTTGCCGTGGGTGACAAGCCGCAAGCCATGTTTTTTATTGAAAGCGGCGAAGTGCTGTTGCAGCGCTTGGGCCCGCAGGGTGACCCCATCGTGTTGCAGCGCGCCAGCCGGGGTTTTGTGGCTGAGGCCTCGCTGCAATCAGTGCGCTACCACTGTGATGCGCGGGTGGTGGTGCGCTCGCACATTACCCGCATTGCCGTTGCCGATCTTCAATCCGCCATGACGGCTGACCCGGTGTTTGCGCAGGCCTGGATCGGCATGTTGAACCGCGAACTCAAACGCCTGCGGCTGCAGTGTGAGCGCCTGGCACTCAACCGGGTTGAAGACAGGCTGCTGCACTTGATGGCAACCGAGGGCGCTGGTGGTCACTTGCCGTTGGGCGCGGGGCTGAAGTCGCTGGCCGGACAACTCGGCGTAACGCATGAAGCGCTGTACCGCTGCGTCGCCCAGCTGGAAAAGGCGCAGCGTTTGCAACGGGTGCCGCAGGCCTTGCAGTTAGTCGGTGGATCAACATGAATCAAACCCCTTGCGAATCAGGAAAGTGACGACATGGCCAACACACCTAGCCAACATCGCAGCAGCGCCTGGTCGGTTTTTCTTATCTTTCTGCGCCTTGGGCTGACTTCTTTTGGTGGTCCCATTGCACACCTGGGCTACTTCCGTGACGAGTTTGTCACACAACGGCGTTGGTTGACTGAACGCAGTTACGCCGACCTGGTGGCGTTGTGCCAGTTTTTGCCGGGGCCGGCCAGCAGCCAGGTGGGCATGGCCTTGGGCCTGTCGCGGGCTGGATACGGTGGGGCGCTGGCAGCATGGGCTGGGTTCACGTTGCCGTCGGCGCTGGCCCTGATCCTGTTTGCGTTGGGCGTTTCACGCTATGGCGATGCAGTGCCGCCGGGCGCGCTGCATGGCCTCAAGGTGGTGGCTGTCGCGGTGGTAGCCCAAGCGGTGTGGGGCATGGCGCGCAATCTGTGCACCGACGTGCCGCGTGTCAGCATCATGGCGCTGGCGGCCTGCATCGTTCTGGCAGTGCCATCCGCGTGGGGGCAGGTCGGTACCCTCGTTGCTGCAGGCATTGCCGGGCTCCTGTGGTTCAAGCCCGGGCAGATGGCCGGGCACGATCCGCTACCGATCGCGGTCAGTCACCGCGCCGGGGCGGTCTGGTTGTCGCTGTTCTTGGCCTTGCTGGTCGGCCTGCCGGTGCTGGCACAACTGCTGCCGAATCAAACCCTGGCCATGGTGGATGCCTTCTACCGGGCCGGGTCGCTGGTGTTTGGCGGCGGCCATGTCGTGTTGCCGCTCTTGCAGGCCGAAGTGGTGCCTTCGGGTTGGGTAAACAACGAAACTTTTCTAGCCGGTTATGGTGCCACGCAGGCGGCACCTGGCCCCTTGTTCACGTTTGCTGCGTTCCTCGGTGCCTCAATGGCCACGGCCGCTTCGGGCTGGATCGGCGGTCTGATTTGCCTGCTGGCGATCTTTGCACCGTCGTTTTTGCTGGTCGTTGGTGCTTTGCCGTTTTGGGAGTTGCTGCGCCGCAATGTGCGCACGCAAGCCGCACTGGCCGGGGTCAATGCGGCCGTGGTTGGCCTGCTGTTGGCGGCGCTCTACCAGCCGGTCTGGACCAGCGCCATTCATCGGCCACAAGACTTCGGTTTGGCGCTGCTTGCCCTTGTCGCCCTGATGTTCTGGAAGCTCCCGCCTTGGCTGGTGGTGGTGGGCAGTGGCGTAGCGGGGTGGCTTTTGCGTGTTGCGTTGTGAGCCCCAGGGCATCACTGAAAAGCATGCGCGGCTACCGGCGTGGTGGCGTTGTTGTCAAGTTAAATCGGGTTGTTCATGCTTTGTTCCAACTGGCATGTGAGGGTGCTGGGTGGGTAAATACCTGCCTGACCTTCAAACCATCAAGGTAGATGCGCAGTTCACCGGGTACAAAAGGGGTCCAGCGGGTCGATTCTCCCAAGGGTTCGGTAGCGATCATGACTGACGGATTGCCCGCATCGGCTGACTCCTGATAGTGCAGGCGATCATGGCCGTAAGCCATCAGCAGCTTGCCATCCGAGAGCAAAAAGTTGAACTTGCCGAGCGCTGCAATTTGCTCGCTCAGCTTGCTCAAAATGTCAATCCAGTCGGCATCGGTGCCAGGGGTTTGGTAGTGGTCTGTCAGGTAGCGCAGCAGGTGACAAAAAGCAAACTCCGAATCGGTCTGTCCATCGGGCTGGCACACCGCATTGGACTGTGCTGATTCAGTTGCCACCACGTCGGGCACCATGCCGTTGTGCGCAAACACCCACTGCTGACCGCAACAGGCGTGAATGAACGGGTGAGTATTGCCAAGGGTATTGACCGGCGGCCAGCGCGCTTTTCGCAAGTGGGCCACGACCAGGCTGGATTGCACGGTGTTGATCAGGCTGTCAAATTGCGCGCTGTGGCAGCCGGGTAAGGGCGCCTTTTCAAGCTGCAAGTTGGCGCCGGTGTGCCAGGCCATGCCCCAGCCGTCCGGGTTGTCGGCCTTGTCACCGCCGTGCGTGCGGAACTCGGCCAGCGGCAGCATGCTGGCTGCCAACGGGAATTTTGAAGAGGATCCAAATAGTTCGCACATGGGCTCAGTGTCTCACGTCCAACATCGGCTTCTGCAACTGCAGCTTGCGCATCAGGGTCTTGTGTATGGTGCCGATGTCTCGTCATGCCATTGCCGGCGGTTGATGGCGTGGCCATCGGCCTGTGTCTTGAACGGCATCCGCAGCATGCCGCCCAGTCGCGCCACTTCACTGGGATCGCTGTGGTCGTGCAGGCCGATCGCCATGTTCTCCTGCGGCGCGCGAGCCTGGGCACGGTAGGTGCCAAACAGGCGGTACCACCAGGTCAGGCTGACGCCAAAGTTGGTATTGCATTCGTCGTCCTCCACCGAGTGGCGCACCCGGTGTAAGGGCCACAACAGCGGCACGGCGTGCACCATGACGTGCTGCAGCCGGATCACAAAGTCCAGGGCGATCACCGCCAGCAGCGTGAAAACACCCAGAAAAAAATCCCAACCGGTTGGCGGGTTCGCGGCTCAGGACAAATTGCGCAAAGTTCATGGGGTCGCCACCATTTTGGCCATGGCCGGTAAATTTCCATCCCACCCCAACGGAGTCCTCTTGCATGAAATTGTTGTCCTTTGCCGCGCTCACACTCAGCCTGACGCTGCCCACCCTGGCCCAGGCCGACTGGGCCAAAACAGAGCACGAGGCCAAAGGCCAGACGGTGTATTTCAACGCCAGGGGCGGTGGCGAGGCCATCAATGCCTACATTGCCTGGGCCGCCAAAGAGGTCAAGGCGCGTTACGGTGTGGAGGTGAAACACGTCAAGATCACCGACGCCGCCGAGGTGGTCAAGCGGGAGCAGACCGAGCTGGCCGCTGGCCGCTGGCCGCAAAACCGATGGCTCGGTCGATCTGATGTGGGTCAATGGTGAAAATTTTCGCAACCTCAAACAGGCCAATTTGCTGTTTGGTCCCTGGGCCGAGAGCCTGCCCAACTGGGGTTTGGCGGACCTGAACAAGCCGGTGCGCAGCGACTTTTCTGTGCCCACCCAGGGTTTTGAAGCACCCTGGGGCACAGCGCAATTGACGTTTATTGCCGACCGTGCCAAAACGCCCGCATCACCGGCGCGCTTTGGCTGAACGACCGGCGCCTCGACGGCCTGCCCATCGAGCAACGCCAGCTGGGCTTGTTGTTTCAGGACGATCTGCTGTTTGCACACCTGAGCGTGGGGCAAAACCTGGCCTTTGCTTTGCCAGGCCGTGTGTTTGGCAGCCGGGCGCGGCGCCAACAGATCGAGCAAACACTCACCGACATGGGATTGGCTGGTTTTTATGCGCGTGACCCGGCCACCCTGTCAGGCGGGCAGCGCGCACGTGTCAGCCTGATGCGCACCCTGTTGGCCGAGCCGCAGGCGCTGTTGCTGGACGAGCCGTTTTCCAAACTCGATGCCACCTTGCGCAGCCAGTTTCGCGCCCATGTGTTTGCGCAGATCACGCGCCAGCATATGCCCACGCTGCTGGTCACCCACGACCCGGCCGACGTGCCGACCGGTGGGCGGGTGATTGAGATGGGTGACTGGCAGCGTTAAATAACATGCACATTTGGCACGCCAGCTTTGGGCGCACTGCGTCGTTGCAAATCACTTGTGCAGCCAAGCTGCACGGCACGCTTTGCGCTTTGCATTGCATCCCAAATCCGGCGGCCAAATGCACAGCTTATTCATGAACAAGCCCTTAGCGCCTTTTCCAGGCATGAAAACGTGCCACCCAAGTCAGCAGCTTGTTGGGCGCGTGGGCACGTTTCCACTCACCTGCCACATATTTGTTGGCCTCGGCCAGCGTTGGGTAGGTGTGGATGGTGCCCAGAATCTTGTTGAGGCCCAGCCCGTGTTTCATGGCCAGCACAAGCTCGGCCAGTAAATCAGCGGCGTGTTCTCCGACGATGGTTACGCCCAGAATGTGGTCCTTGCCCGGCACCGTGAGCACTTTGACAAAGCCGTGCGCCACACCGTCGGCAATGGCGCGGTCCAGGTCGTCGAGGCCGTATTTGGTGACCTCATAAGCGATGTTTTTTTCCTTGGCGTCCTGCTCGTTCAAGCCCACACGCGCCACCTCGGCCTCAATAAAGGTGGCCCAGGGCACCACAGAATAGTCGACCTTGAACTTCTTGAAGTCGCCAAACAGCGCGTTCACCGCCGCGTACCAGGCCATGTGGCTGGCGGTGTGCGTGAACTGGTAGGGGCCGACCACATCACCGGCCGCATAAATGTTGGGGTAAAGCGTCTCCAGGTAGTCGTTGACTGCCACCGTGCGTTGGGTCGGAATGCCCAGTTCTTCCAGGCCATAAGCCTGCAGGCGGGCCACCCGACCCACGGCACACAACAAGGCGTCGAACTCAATGCGTTGCTCAATGCCTTGATGTTCGACCACGATGAATTTGCGCTCAGCTTCGCGCTCGCAACGCAAGGCCTTGTGGCCGGTTAACACGGCAACACCATCGCGCAGCAAGGCCGCGCGCGCCAGCTCAGACACCTCCACGTCCTCGCGCAGCATCAGGCGTGGCGCCATCTCGATCTGGGTCACTTGGGAGCCCAGTCGGGCAAAACTTTGTGCCAGTTCGCAGCCAATCGGGCCGCCACCCAGCACCACCAGCCGGGCCGGGGGTGCATCGCGCTTGGCAAATTCGTCCCACAGCGTGTCGCTGGTGACGTAACCCACGTCATCGAGTCCGGGCAAGGGCGGCACAAAGGGGCGGGCGCCTGCGGCAATCACGATGCTGCGGGTAGTCAGGCGCTGGGTGCCGCCATGGTTCAATTTGATTTCTACCGTCCAGGGGTCGATGATTTTGGCGTAACCCTCAAGCACCTCCACGCCCAAATTGGTGTAGCGCGCCACACTGTCATGCGGTGCCACGGCGGCAATCACCGCCTGCACACGGGTCATCACCTTGCTGAAGCTGAACCAGGGTTCCACCGCGCTCAAGCCGTAGTCTTCGCCGTGGCGCATCTGGTGGGCGATGCGTGCAGACTTGATCAGCGCCTTGCTCGGCACACAGCCGTAATTCAGGCAGTTACCCCCCATCTTGTGGGCTTCAACCAAGGTCACCTTGGCTTTCACGGCGGCCGCGATGTAGCTGGTGACCAAACCCGCTGCACCGCCGCCAATCACCACCAGGTTGCGGTCAAAAGTTTTGGGGCGCTGCCATTGGGCATAGACCTGGCGGCTTTGCACCCAGCTGGCTGATCCAGTAGTAGCTGAACGTCTTGATGGGGGACAGGCCCATCAGCAGATTGACCAGAAAAAACGGGAACAGCGGCACCAGCCGCAACGTCAAGAGGTACATGGGCCCGTCTTTTTCCATACCGGCGTTGACGGTTTTCAGGCGCTTGCCAAAACGCGCCTGAACCAGGTCGCGCAACAAAAAGCGCGACGCCAGAAACGCCAGCGTGGCGCCGATGCTCGACGCAAACGACACCAGCAGCGTGCCGCCGACCAGGCCAAACAGCGCACCACCGGCCAGCGTCATGATCACCGCGCCGGGCAGCGACAGCGCTGTGACCAGCACATAGGCCGGAAAAAACACCAGCGCCACGGCCAGCGGCGACTGCGCGTGCAGGGTCTTGATCTGGGTCAGCGTGGCCTTGAGGCCGTCCAGGGTGAGCGTATGGTTCAGGACGAAGGCAAAAAACGCCAGCACCAGTGCAAACACAAGTGCAAGAACCGCTATTTTTCTTATAAAAAGTCCAAGTGAAGAGGCGCTGCAAGTGGGTCATACAGCACCACATAACGCCAGCATAGTCGCTTGGATCAAAGCTTCCTTACACCCCTGTCATCAAGCCGGTACCCAAATCGTCTCCAGAATTGAGAGTTATCAAGCCGTCGATGCGTTGAATTTCTAGACTGAAGTTGCTTTTACAAGGACTTCACCATGTATTCACCGCGCCACTTTTTTCTTGGTTCCATCGTCGCCATTGTCCTGACGGGCTGCGTAGCGCCTGCCGCGCAGGAGCAAAGCGGCATGGTGATTGGTGGCCTGTTGGGCGGGCTGCTTGGCGCCCAGGTTGGGCACGGCGACGGCCGCACCGCCGCCATCATTTTGGGCACCGTGATTGGCGCCAATATTGGTGGCAACGTGGGCCGCTCGATGGACGAGACCGACCGTATCAAGACCGCCAGCGCGCTCGAGACGGTGCGCACCGGGGTGCCCACACGCTGGGTCAACCCCGACACCCGTAACCAATACACGGTGGTGCCAACCCGCACCTATGACACAACCAGCGCTGGCCCCTGCCGCGAATACACCGTGGACGCCGTGATTGGCGGCAAGCGTGAACAGGTGGTGGGCACGGCTTGCCGCCAGGCTGACGGCAGCTGGCGCACCGTGAGCTGAATGCACTTGTCGTTGGGCCATTCAAAAAAATCAAGTTGACCACTGGAGGAAAATCTTGAAGTCAAAACACCACAAGGTCGCCGTTGCCATTGCTGCTGCAGCGGTATCTGTAGCGGCCATTGCCGCCACCCTGATCCAGCTCGACGCACCGGTCGTGGTGTCGACCACCGATGCGGCCCATAACGCCTTCAAGGCAAAGATGGCCTGGATCGCCTATAAGTCCGACGCCGCCCAGGCAAGCTACGACGTCAAGGCCCAGCTGCTGGTTTACGCCGACGGTCCGGCAGGCAAACAAAATATTTTTGTGGCCCGCTCAACCAACAACGGAGCCAGCTGGACCGAACAGGCCATTACCACCTTGGGCGGCGCCGCGTTGACCCTGGGGACCTCGAACTTCTCGCTGACCCACAACAAACCCAATATCTATGTGGTACCGACCGGGGTGCAAAGCCCGGTTGACCCCGCCGACCTCACCAAGGGTTACACGGGCGCCAATGCCCTGATCACGTACTCCAGTTCCGATTGCGAGGCCTCAGCCGCGCAGAAAATAAACAACAACCTGCTGACCGGCCCGCAGCCCTACATGTGCCTGTGGGCAGCGCGCTCGCTTGACGGTGGCCTGACCTGGGTCCGCCAGCGCCTGACTGACGGCAGCATTGACCCGGACGATGATGTGCCCGCTGGCTACACCAAGAGCGACCTGAGCGCCGGTGGTTTTGCCATCAGCTTCCAGGGGGACCCGGCGGGTTTGCAGCAGGGCGACGCAGAGGGCCCCGGAGATGGGGCCTCGGGTGCCACGGTCAGCCCGGGCACCAACATTTGGTACACCGCGCTCAGCAAGGCAAATTTTGAAAAGGGCAACGCGTTTCCCAGCCCGGTGCAGGTGAGCAACAACAATTCTGTGGTTGACGGTGCTGCCGGTGCCTCGCGCGCCAACCTGAGCATCAGCGGCGGCACGGCGGTGCTGGCCTACGAAGAAACCAAGGGCGACGGCACCAACGGCAAACACATTGTTTACCACAGCTTCCCGTACGCAACGCCTGATGCCAACAGCGCCGGTACGGTGGTCAGCAACCCCGCCAAAAACGCACGGCGCGTGCGTTTTCCGCTGCAGGGCAACGAGGCGCTTGACCCGCTGCCGACCGGTGATGGGGATGGTGACGCCGCTGACGGCGACACGGCCGGTGTGCATGTGCTGCTGCTGTGGCGCGAAGCCGCTACGGTTGAACCCGCTGCCCCGTCCGACATCATGGTACGCCGCGGCATCAAGCATACCGCGCTGCGCCCCGGATCCACCGGGTTCCTGGCGAGTGATGTGATGGCCGACACACCGGTCAACCTGAGCGACGGCGGCACCAATGACAACGCGCTGGCGCACCGCGCCATGCTGCGCGGCGACTTTTTGGCGGTGGCCTACGACCATACGCCAGACAAAACCGCCGCCGATGCGTTTAGCGGCACCTACAACCTGTTCATCCGGCGCTCGACCGACGGCGGTGCCGACTGGGGCTCGGCCAGGAACCTGAGCCAGCTTGCAGACACATCGACCCGGGCGGTGGAGCCGCGCATGGTGAGCACACCCGGCACCATCAAGCTGCCTGACGGCAGCGCCACCGGGGATGCCTCTGATGTGCAAGACAAAAACGTGTTTTACATCGGCTGGGGCACTGAGACCAATGAAGGAGTCGGCAAGCCGCTGGACCTGTTCATTACCCGTACCACTGACCAGGGCCTCAATTTCGAGCGTGTGCAATTGCTGGCAGAAGGTGCGGCCGAACAGTCAGAAATGCAACTGCGCTCGCCACCCGATGGCAAGACCCTGGGGGCGCTCTGGATGCAGCGTGACGCCACGGCTGGCACGGTGGATGTGGTCTACCGCAATGGCGTTGAAGTGACGAACCTCCCCGATCCGGACCTCAAACTGACGGCCAGCGGCACCTCGTTTGCCTTGGACGCACAAGGCCAGGTGACGCTTACTGTATTGAACAAGGGCTCGGGCGACGCCCGCCGTGTCGTCCTGCAAGGCGCCGCCCCGAGCGGACTGACGATCCTTGCGTTCAGTGAACCAGCACTTTGCAGCATTAATGGTGCCCAGTTCAGCTGCACGGTCCCCGAACTCTTGCCCGGCCAGAGCCGCGCCATCCGCCTGAACCTGGCCTCGGCTGCTGCAGGCACGTATGACCTGGCAACCCAGGTGTCGGGCGACGTGCTTGACGCCGACACCAGCGACAACACCGCCACGGCGACGGTCGCCGTCTTGGCAGCAACAGCCGCCAGCGGCGGTGGCTGCGTTGCGGTTTCTGGCAAGGCGCCGCTTGACCCGCTGCTACTGGTCCTGGTCGCCCTTGGCTTGATTGGTCTGGGTGTGCGCCGCTGGCGCCGCAGCCATGGTCAGTCCTGATTTTTTCTTGGTAACTTTAAAGAGGGGTATGTCATGAAAACTGAATCTTTGAGATCTTTGGCGGGGCGCCGCTGGCAAGCGGGCTGCCTGGTTGCGGTGTCTGCCGTGACTCTGGTGTTGGGCGGTTGCGGCGGGGCGTCAACCAGCAGCGCCGTCGCGCCCGAACCGATCACCATCATTGAGGCCCACATCAACGAGCTGGCCGCCCAGATTGGCGGCGGCACACAAGACGTGGAGTTGTACAACGACGGCACCAGCGACTGGACGCTCTACACCATGGCCAACCGCTTTGCTGCCACCCCGGTCGGCATGAACAAGGGTACGGTGACCGAGATCACCGTGCCGGGGTATATCCAGCACATCACCTTGGTCAAGGCTTACGACGGCAAGAACTTTGCCCTGCTGTCGATGGGTGGCAAGGGTATTGGTGTGGTGGACATCACCAATCCGGCGGCCATGACCTACCTGCGCACCATGACGGTCGATTACCTGACCCCAGAGTACACCTATTCTGACGGCGGTGGCACTGTCTTTACCGAACCTGCTGCCCTTGAGCCGCTGCTGTCAGGGCCGGTGAACGATGTGCTGGTGGATGACAACAGCACCCCCATGGACACCACGGATGACCAGCTGTTCATTGCCAACACGGCCTTCGGCATTCAGAAAACCGCGTTGGTCAATCTGATGGGCGCTGCGGCAGACGGTGTGCTCACCATTGACGGAGCCCAGCTCTGGACCCTGAAATACGCCGGCGAGAGTGCCTGGGGTGGGCCACTGAGCCTGAAGATGCATGGCGGCAAGCTGTACGCCGCGCAGGGTTTCCTGGGCCTCGGTATCTATGACCCCGCCAACCTGACTGGCGCGCGCCTGGGTGCCTACAACCTCTATGCCGACTGCGCCAACGGCGTGCAGGAAGACTGGTTTGGCTACCCGAAACGCAAAATTTCCTGCCCCGACGTCGCCAACCCCGACCTGACCCTGGCCGCCAGTGTGGACGGGGTGAATGCGGTGGATGCCGATGGTATGCCAACCTATGTCCAGGCCGCAGCCGAGTTGGGCAACAAGAACGAGCTGACCTGGTACCCCTGGGCCGAGTTTGACCGCTATGGCAAGTATTACTACAACGCCCGTGGTATGGAGTTGGTAGACCTGCCCGCCATCGGTGGCCAAGCTGCCCGCACGGTCGCCTACCTTGCCTATTCGTTGGGGGGGTTGGTTGCGGTGGATGTGACTGACCCAGCCGCACCCAACTACGAAGGTTATGTACCGGCAGCGCCAGCCCATGGCCCGGACGAACCGCCGATCAACGTCGACAAGAAAGGCATCTTGTCGCACTTCGGCTCCGGCATGCTCAAGGAAGCTGGCGTGATGGATGTGCGCGTGGTGCCTGATCCGGATGACAGCGCCAAGTACCGCGCCTACTACACCGATCACTTTGCCGGTCTGGTGGTGGTCAGCGGTGCCGAAGCCCCAGCCAGCCAGTGGCGAAACGGCAGCGGTGGCTTTAACAACAACACCGATACCCGTGTCTACTGGCCCGACTACGAGTTTGTCAGTTCCTTCGACATGCACCCCGTGGTGGTGGGCGACGAGTCGCTGCCGGCCTTCCTGGTGCCTGACAGCAGCGGCAAATACACCCCACCCATGATGTTGTCCACCGGCGAGATCAACGGCCATGGGGGCGCATTGTTCCTGATGCCCGCGATGAATACCGGCGCCGCCGGTGAGGTAGACGCCGTGCAATCGTCGGGTGCCGGCGGCGTCAGCTTTGTCGACTTCATTGACTTGACCAGCGCCAGCCTGCCTGTGGCAGAACGCTTTGCCGTACCTGTGAACCTGGTGAGCACCGACGAGATTGGCGCCAACGAAGACGGTTCGCCCGGACAACTGATCGCGGTCGGTCATACCGAAGGTGTGACCGTGTCTGGCAACCACCTGTACCTGGGCGACGGCCCCCACGGCGTGAGTGTGTGGACCATTGCCAATGGGTTGACCCCCATTGACG
>Ga0209211_10011269_pt1 | contig 11467 bp, 8 predicted proteins | sample RifGroA2_FD_183992 | JGI IMG/M metagenome (GOLD analysis project Ga0209211, IMG submission 183992) | Groundwater microbial communities from Rifle, Colorado, USA - Groundwater A2 (SPAdes) (version 2) | ecosystem: Environmental > Aquatic > Deep subsurface > Groundwater | place: Rifle, Colorado...
GGCTTGTTGAGCAGGATGTACGCCTTCGGCTGTCCGCCAGCCGTTATCTTCCTGCCGTCTACTTCTACGCGGTCGCTGAAAGGGTTTGCCTTGGCCCCGAGCTCGGTTACTATCTGACCGTTCACCGTCACGCGGCCCTGGGTCATCAGCTCCTCCGCTTTCCTCCTGGAGGTAACTCCGCCCGCCGCGATTATCTTCTGAATCCTTTCGAGCTTGTCCAGAGAAGGACCAACAGGCTTTTGCTTAGACCTTGCCCTCGGTCTCGGGGTCTGGGTCTTCGCCTTCTCCTCTATCTTCCTCAGTATCCGTTCTTTCGGAGTCTCCGTTCTCGGGCGTCTCTCCTGACGCTCTTCCGTAGGACGCTGCGTCCTCGGAGCCTTCTTCTCCAGACTCTTCGCCGGACGCTCCGTTTTCGGAGTCCACTTCTCCAGCTTCGGGCGTTCCGTCCTCGGGCCCTTCTTCTCCAGACCCTTCGCTGGCCGCTCCGTCTTCGGAGTCCACTTCTCCAGGCTCTTCGCTGGCCTCTCCGATCTCGTTCTCGGAGTCCGGGTCGCCTTCTCTGTCTCTTTCCTCAAGGTCCGGCTCTTCGAAGGCTCCGTCCTCGGGCCCCTCTTCAGGTCTTCCGACGGGGCCTGTCTCTTCTGAGTCGGTCTCTTCCCAGCCGTCCCCGTGGCCGTCCTCGGCTGAGACCTGGAGGTCTTCCCCTTCGGGGGCTCCGGCTGTTCCGTCCTGTACTGACTCTTGAACTTCGTCTTCGAGTCCGCCTTGGGCTTCCTCGGCCCCTTGAACCCTGTCTTCGACTGTTGTCTCGGCTGTTCCTTGCCCTTCTGTCTGGGCATACTCTTCCTCCATTTTCTGGATATCCTTAAGGGTTGGCAGGCAGGAGAGGTCCTTAAGGTCAAAGGTTTCCAGGAACTCCTTGGTCGTGCCATAGACAACAGGCCTGCCGGGTACTTCCTTGCGGCCCACTATCTTGATGAACCTCTTTTCCATAAGCGTCGCGAGCACTCCGCCCGAATCAACGCCCCTTACGGCCTCTATCTCTCCCCTGGTTACGGGCTGTTTATACGCTATTACCGCAAGGCTTTCCATCGCCGCCTTGCTTATCTTTTGCAAGCCTATCTTGAAAAACTTTCTGAGCCACGGCGCGAACTCCGGGTTTGTCCTGAACTGGAAGCCGCCCCCGACCTCCTCGATTAGAAACCCGCCGGCCCTGGCCCTGTAGTCCTCAATAAGTTCATTGAGGGCTTCTTTTATTATAGTCTTTTCCTCGCCTTCGAGTATGCCCGAGAGCTTCTCCAGGCTGATGGCTGAATCAGCGGCGAATATGAGGGATTCAAGTACGGGCTTGAGGCTGTCCTTATCCAGCATAGGTCCTGTTCTTCCTTTTTTAAAAATTGCTATTTTTCCCGATCTCTTTGTCAGTGCGTAACTGAAAATGCTCACATATTGTCATATATGCTGCGCTTTTCATTTCCGCCCTTCCTCGACCTTGGAAAAAATTTCTAATTTTTAGAGGCACCCTTTTAAAAATTGCTATTTTTCCCGATCTCTTTGTCAGTGCGTAAATGAAAATGCTCACATATTGTCATATATGCTGCGCTTTTCATTTCCGCCCTTCCCGCCCTCGGAAAAAATTTCTAATTTTTAGAGGCATCCTCGTCTTTTTCTAAGGTTTCAATCGCCCCCGTTATCTCAATCGGCTGCGTTTCATCTCTTTTTTCGTCCGAGATGTAGACCCTTATCACGCTGTCGTCCGTCTGGTGTATCTTTATCATCAAAAGCTTGGCGAGCTCTAAAACCGCGAGGAAGGTGACGACTATCTCGCCCCTTGTCGCGTCGTTGGCGAAAAGGCCGGTGAAGGTCGTGGACTTATCGCTGGTCAGAAGCTCCATGATGAAGTTTATCTTGTCGGCTATCTTGAAGCGCTCAGAGGTGAGCTCGATGGTGCGCTCTTTTGGGGTCCTGGCAATGATTCCCTTGATGGCCTCCATGAGGTCGAAGACCGAGACATTGACGAACCCGATCCCTTCCTCGAGCTCTTCCAGCGGAATATCGCCGCCTCTGGCGAACACATCCCTGCCGAGCATGGTCCTGTCTGAAAGCTCTTTCGCGGCTTCCCTGTACCTCTGGTACTCAAGGAGGCGTTTTATGAGCTCTTCCCTTGGGTCAATGCCCTCGTCCTCTTCAGGCACGGCTTCTTCGTCGACCGGAAGGAGCATCTTGCTCTTGATGTGCACGAGGGTTGCCGCCATGACGAGGAACTCGCCGGCGAACTCGAGGTTCATCTCCTTCATGATGTCGATATATTCGAGATACTGCTCGGTTATGACCGCAACCGGTATGTCGTAAATATCGACTTCGTTCCTCTTTATGAGGTGAAGGAGGAGGTCAAGCGGCCCCTCGAATATGTCGAGCTTTATGTTGTAGAAGGCCATTCTCTTATTCGAGCCCCATTGCTTCGCGCACGTGAGTCATAGTCTCCTGGGCAACCTTGGCAGCCTTTTTCGCGCCTTCGCTCAGAATTTCGGTAATCATTTTGGGGTCAGCTTCCAGTTCCTTGCGCCTCTTCTGGACAGGCTCCAGGGCCGCTAGCACCTTGGGGATGACGGATTTTTTGCACTCGATACAGCCGATAAGCGCCTTTGTGCAGCCTTCCCTGACCCAGTTTATGGTCTCCTCATTAGAGTAGAGGTTATGGAAGGTCAGGAAAAACGGGCACAAGTCGGGTGAGCCGACATCGGTGCGCCTTTTTCTCGCGGTGTCGGTCATCATGGTAAGTATCTTCTTTTCGACCTCCGCAGGAGGGTCGGAAAGGAATATGGCGTTGTTGTACGACTTGCTCATCTTCCTGCCGTCGGTGCCGAGCACCTTGGGTATGGCGGTAAGGAGCGTTTGGGGCTCAGGGAAGACTTCGCCGTAGAAGTGGTTGAACCTGCGGGTTATCTCCCTGGACAGTTCCAGATGCGGGGCCTGGTCTATGCCCACGGGCACTTTGCTGGCCTTGTAGATTATGATGTCCGAGGTCTGTAGGACCGGGTAGCCCAGAAAGCCGAAGGTCAGGAGGTCTTTTTCCTTTATGGCCTCTATCTGCTCTTTATATGTCGGGTTGCGCTCCAGCCAGGGAAGGGGCGTTATCATGGAAAGCAGGACATGAAGCTCCGCGTGTTCCTTTATTGAAGACTGCCTGAAGATGGTGACCTTCGCTGGGTCTATCCCTACTGAGAGCCAGTCAATGACCATCTCGCGGATATTGTCTTTAATATTCGAGGGGTTGGCATAGTCGGTCGTGAGGGCGTGCCAGTCAGCAACGAAAAAGAAGCACTCGTACTCTTCCTGAAGCCTCAGCCAGTTCGCGAGCACCCCGTGGTAGTGGCCGAAGTGCAGCTTTCCGGTCGGCCTCATGCCGCTTAATACGCGGTGCGCCATCTCAGTAGATACCCCCTGTTAGAAGACCAGCCATAAGGAAAATTACAGGCGAGATGAACTTGTTCAGCGCGCCGGTGACGATGAGTATGAGGAGGATGAAAAAGCCGTACTGCTCGAACCTGGCCCACGCGAAGGCTTGCCTGGCGGGCAGGAGGTTGCCGAGCACCTTTGAGCCGTCAAGCGGAGGCACGGGCACCATGTTGAAAACGGCCAGCGCCACATTGATTATTATGCTCAGCTCTATCATGGCGAAAAGCGGTCTCCACAGATTGGGCATGGAGGACAGAAACTCAGGGCCAGCCGCCTCAAAGAGCTTGTACGCGATGGCGGAAAGGGCCGCCAGAAACAGGTTGGAAAGCGGCCCCGCGATGGAAACGAGCACGATGGAACGGGACATGTTCCTGAAATTCCTCGGGTTTATCGGCACTGGCTTGGCCCAGCCGAAAAGCCCTGAGAAAAGGAGCATCAAAGTGCCGATGGGGTCGAGGTGCCTTATGGGGTTCAGTGTAACCCTGCCGAGCATCTTGGCCGTGGGGTCGCCCAGCCTGTAGGCCACCCATGCGTGCGCGCATTCGTGCACGGTAAGGGCCATGAGGATAGGCGGTATGGTTAAAAGCGTTCTTTGAAGGAATTCCTGGACCATGTAAAAACCTTAAAAATGACAGTAATATTGAAGTGTAACAGAAGAAAGGAAGGCGGGTCAATGCAATTGTTGGCCAGCGGAGGCGCTCTGGAAATTAAAGAATTTCTCACCTCATCCGATGAGATTATATCCAACAGATTCACGGGCAGGCACGGGAGCGGGGCGGGTTTTTTGCCTGCGCATCCGTATTTTCTACTTTTTACTATCCTAATTTCCCAGGAGGAGCGTACTATGGCACTTTTCGAATGGAAGGGCGAGTTCAGCGTTAGCGTATCCAGGTTTGACGACCATCACAAAAAACTCATCAACCTCATTAACGAGCTGCACGAAGCCATGCTCAAAGGCAAGCAGCAGGGGGTAATCGGCAAGATATTGAACTCCCTCGCGGACTACACGAAGTATCATTTCGCAGAGGAAGAGAAGCTGATGGTCGCGTACAAGTACCCCGGCCTCGTGGAGCACAGGGCCCAGCATGAAGCCTTCGTCGAAAAGGTGCGCGACTGCATTACAAAGTACGAAGCAGGCAAACTGGCCATAAGCCTAGAGGTGATGAACTTCCTCAGGGACTGGCTCAAGGGGCACATACTCTCGACGGACAAGAAGTACACGGCCTTTTTCGCCGCGAACAAAGTGGCTTAGAAAATTGCTCTTTTTCCTGACCTCTGCGTCAGGGCGTAAATAAAAATGCTCGCATATTTTCATATATGCTGCGCTTTTTATTTCCGCCCTTCCTTGATCTCAGAAAAAATATCTAATTTTTAGAGACAGCCTTTAGTAAAGCTATATTACGCAGGGGGCTCCTGACAGGAGCCCCTGTTTTATTTAAGCTTCTTTTTGCCGGGTTTTTTCCTGAGATAAGCCATGACGAACGCCTCTTCGTCCTCCCTTGTAACTACTTCACCATCAAGCCGCTTTCTCAGGAGTTCTCTCAATATTATTCCCATGACAGGCCCCTGCTCGACCCCGAATTTTTTGAGGTCGGCCCCCTTCAAGATGGTCTCCATGTGACGGAGCTTTGTCATGTACCTTGAAAAGGCTTTTCTGAGGCTTTCCCTTTCGGCCTTTGCCATGAGGTAGAGTATTAGCTCGATATCAAGCGGGGAAAGGGCATCAAAAAGCGCGCTCGCCTTTTTCAGCTGGCCAGCGGCCATCCTGCCCAGCACCCTTAACGCTTCGTTCTTGGAGCTTAAAACATCAAGCCGTTTCCTGCCCGATATGCCGAGTCTTTTGACGAGGCCCGCAAGCTCCTGTTCCCCAAGCCGGTCCGTGAGAGCCAGAAGGAGCACCAGAGAGCGTTCAACGCGGTCTTTCGTATAGAGCAGCTCGTACCAGGCCAGGGCGTCTTCCGCTCTCTCGAAAAGCCGCTCCTGCTCCTTGTCCCAGGCAATCGCCGGATGGATGAGCTTGAGGAGGCCCAGCTCAGAAAGTCTTTTCAAGGCCTTGGCCGAAGTCTCCTCTTCGAGCATATTTTTCAGCTCGTCGCCGATACGCGCGCCGGAGACCGTCCTGAACACATCGAGCTTTACGGAGTTCTTGAGGAGGTTTAATGTGTGCTTGCCTATCTTGAAGTCGAATTTTTCGGAGAAGCGCACGGCGCGGAGCATCCTCGTCGGGTCTTCGATGAAGCTCAGGTTGTGAAGCACCCTTATGGTCTTCTCCTTCAGGTCTTTTTGCGCGCCGAAGAAGTCTATGAGCTCGCCGAACCTGTCCGGGTTAAGGGATATGGCGAGCGTGTTCATTATGAAGTCCCGCCTGTACAGGTCGAGCTTCAGGGACGACTGCTCAACTGTCGGCAGGGCTCCGGGCCTTTCATAGTATTCGAGCCTGGCGGTCGCCACATCCAGCTTGAAGCCACCCGGAAAGACGATGACCGCCGTCTTGAATCTGTGGTGGACCTTGACCTTGGCTGACCTCCTTCGGCCAAAGTCTTCGGCAAAGACAATTCCGCTGCCGCCTTCGATGACTATGTCTATGTCGAGGTTTTCGCGCCTCAATACCAGGTCGCGCACGAACCCGCCCACCGCGTAGGCCGTGAACCCGTGCGAGGCCGCGACCTCCCCGGCTTCTTTCAAGAGGGCGAACGCCCATTCCGGGAGCTTTTCATTCATGAGGCCGGAAAGGAACCTTACCTTCTTCGGGCCGCCTCCGGCGGCAAGCCTCAGCTCTTCCTGGAGGAGCTTCAGGAGGTCTGTCCTCGTGATGACGCCCACGACCCTGTTTTCTTCTATAACCGGCAGGAGCCTCTGGCCGTGGCCCACGACGGCCTCGCGTATTTTATCGATCGATGTGTCCGAATTTACGGATTCGACTTCGGTAGTCATGTAGTCCGCGACAGGAGCCGGGCCGAGGCCGTGGTAGACAGCCTTGTCGAGCACCTGCCTTGTTATCACCCCGTAAATGCGGCCGTTCCTGACGACAGGCGCGGCGTTTATCCCGTACCTGCGCATGACCTCGACCGCGTCCTTGAGCGTGGTCTTGAGGCTCAGGGTGATGGGCGGGAACGACATTATCTCTTTCGCGGTCCGAAGCGGAGGTATGCCGTCCCTCACGGCATTCAGGAGCATCTCCTTTGCCTGGATGAGGGTTATGCCCTTCAGTGTCGCGGAGGCTGCATTCGGGTGGCCGCCCCCGCCGATTGTCTTGAGTATTTTGCCGACATCAGCCTTCGGGTTTCTTGACCTTGCGATGACATGGACCCTGTCCTCTGTGTCGACAAGGAGGAAAAGACACTCCATGTTTTCGATGTCTCTTATCTTGTGGGCGAGTATGGCAAGATCGCCCTGGTACTTCTCGATATAGGCTTCGGCGATAACAACCTCGACCCCGCTTATTGCGTACCTTGTCTCTGACTGGAGGAACTCGTTGAGGAGGGAGATCTCTTCCGGCGTAAGCTCCTTTCTCAACAGGTCAGAGACGGCCGTGAGGTCGGCCCCGCATGACAAAAGCCAGGCCGCGGCCTCAAAATCCTTTGGCGTGGTCGAAGGATAGCTCAAAAAACCCGTGTCTTCGTAGATGCCTGTCATGAGGATGGTGGCATCAATCGGAGAGGGCTTCAAGTCCCTGTCCCTCAGGATAAGCGTGAGAACGGTCGTGTTGGAGCCGTAGGGCTCCCTGACTTCCAGGGTTCCCCTGACATCTTCAGGGGTTGCCGGGTGGTGGTCATAGACATGCACCTCCACGCCCGGCTTGTTGACGACTTCGGCGAAGGGACCGATGCGGGCAGGGTGGCTCACATCGACGAGGATGACACGGGTGATTTTACCGAGGTCTATATCCTTGATCTTATCTATGTGTACCGGGGGCCGGAGAGTTTCGAGAGCGTCCCGAAGCCCCTTTTCAAGGGAGCCTGAAAATACGAGCTTTGCCTCGGGGTAGAGCTTTTTCGCGGCGACCATGGAGGCGAAGGTGTCGAAGTCGGCGTTTATGTGGGAGGTGATGACTTCCATAGTGGCGATATTAGCATAAATCAGCCAAAAAGGGGAAAGAGGAGGGGGATTAAAACTTGTAGGGTGGGCTGCGCCCACCAAACTGTCATTGCGAGCGTAGCGAAGCAATCTCTCTTTGCATAAGCCTATTGTCACACTTTTTACTCAAAGACCATGTGACACGGCTGTCGCCGCTCTTTGTAACAGGGCTCCACTCGCTTATCTCCTCCCCCATCCGCGAATCTCTCCCCTGAGGTCGCTTCGCTCCCAGCGCCTCGGCGAGATTCGCCCTCCCTCACATAGCGAGTTCCGCCCTGTTACGGGGTATGTGTTAGAGACAAAACAAAGACTCCCTCTCCTCTTGCGGGTAGGGGAAAGGGGGAGGATCAAATTCATTTATCCCCGAGGCGCGCGGACACGGCGCAAAAGCTTTCACAATCTCCCTGAAAAAGAAAAGGCAGGTATCTCTACCTGCCTTTTTTTATTATTCATGTCCGGCTGTTATTTTTTCTTTTTGTCCCTTGTGTCCGCGTCTTTTTTATCATCTTTCTTCTCGTCCTTCTTGTCCTCGTCTATTACTGGTGCCGGTTGCGAATGGCACCTGAAGCAGTCGTCAATGGGGAACGAGACTTTGGCGTGGCATGTGCCGCAGTACTGGCCCGAGATGATCTTCATCATGTTCATCTCCGGGTTGCCGCCGTTCTTCTGCTTGAATATCGACTCGTGGCAAGAGACGCAATCGAGCTGTTGAGTGTGTACCTTATGTGAGAACTTCACATCCGGCGGGTGCGGCGTGAACTTGGTCACCGGGATAATCGTGTCCTGGTCCAGGGGCGTCAAGACCCCTGTGCCGTCATGGTTGGCGGCGGGCTTTATCTTGCCCTCGTTTACGGCCTTTACCCAGTCGACCTGATTGCCGAAAGCGTCCTTCGGCAGGTCCTTGAGCTTCTCGGATGTGTTCCGGGTCTGCGTGAGACCATAGGAATGGCATTTCTCGCACTCGTTCACCCCGAAGGAGGTCTTGCCGTCATGGCAGCTGCCGCAGAACTTGCCGGCGGCGATGTCGGACTGCATTATCTCGGTCGTGCGCCCCTTCAAGCTGAAGCCCAGGTCTGTGTGGCACGCCTTGCAGGTGTACTTCGACCTGTGGGTCCAGTGGGAGAAGACAACCGGCTTTACTTCTTTTGAACCCCTTGTGACCCTGTCCATGAGCACATTCCCGTAGGTGTCCGGGTTCTTGGGCCTCCGGAGGTCTGTTTCCCAGGTTACGCCGCTTCCCGCATCGGCTCCTGCGTAGAAGAAAAGGCCCGCGGCCATAGCCGCCGCCAGAATGGTCTTGACGCCAAAACGCCTGTTGCTAAGCACTGTGTACCTCCTTTGTATACGGTGAAAAAAAATTGTTTCTGGCAGCCTTCAGCCTTCTCTCAATACCCTACATGGCATGCCTGGCAGAGCCTGAAGTAATCAACCCTCAGCATCTTCGGGTGCTTCGTTTTCTTGTGAGGGTCGTGGCAAGTATAGCAGACCATCTCGCCGTCTTCAGTCAGCGGCAGGTACGATGGTATCTTGATCCGGGTCATCTGCCCAATCGGGTGTTTGGTGACCGGGTGGTTGCCTATGTTGCCGGGATGGCATTTCACGCATATGGAGACCGGGTCGAGGAGCAAAGCCGGGGGCTCCGCTGTGTGGCATACGCCGCACAGTTCGGCCTTTGAGAAGTCATGGGGGTTTATGTTCACCTTTTTCACCCCTATCTCATCGGCAACGCTGCTGTTCTTGACGGCCCCTGCCAGCACTATGGCAAGGCTGAACGCCGGCACAAGAAGCGCTAACAGGGCCTTTGATTTAGTCATTTTACGCGTCCTTGCGCACTATGTCGTCAGTTGGAGCAGTCGTTTATGGTATTGCAATTGTAATTCGCCGCGTTCCCGGTAAAGTTCGTGAAGTTGTTGTTGCAGACCTGGTCGGTCGCTGGCGTTACTGACCTGAAGGTCATCGATACCCCGGCAAGAGTCGTGGCCCTTGTATGCGATTCAACGCACGCGCCGTTCATGAGCCTGTAGCCGAGCGGGTCTCCGGAAGGGCCGGCCGCGGCGTTGCTGCCGTGTATGCCTTTCATCTGGTTGTTCGTTGAATCATACGCCCCGCCGTGGCAGGTGAGGCACAGATTGCCGAACTTGTTGCCGTTATTGCCGGTGCTGGCCCCGCTCTGGTAGAACGGCGAGCTCAGGCCCAGGCCGTCTACAGGGTGGGAAACCCTGGAGAAGTTAGCGTCCGGGCCGACGAAGCCTTCATCGCCGTACACATCCCTCCTGTGGCAGTTATAGCAGAAGTTCTGGAGCGTGCCGATGCCGGTCTCGTTTCTCCTCAATATCCACCTTTCGTCAGAGCCGTGGGTGCCCTTTGGGTCGTTTAATACGCTCGAGCCGTGACAGTCCGAGCAGGTGGTCGTGCTGTCGTGGGTCATGTTGAAGAAGCCTTCCCTGGTGCCGCCGGGGAAGTCGAGGTACCTGAATGTGTTCGTGAGGCCCAGGCCGTTGCCGAGCGCCACCCAATTGAGGTTCGCGTTCGAAGGGGGCGTGTTCTTGCCCAGGGCGAAGACCGGGTGTATGCCCATATTGTTTATGTTCATGTCCGCGGTCGGGTCCGACTGAAGGACGAGCGAGCCGTTGGCGTTGCCTGACGGCACATTCGGAGGCATCACTCCGTACGCGTAATAAGAGTGGCACTTGACGCACAGATATCCTTCGAGGTTGTCGGTCCCGGGGTTCAAGCTGGTGAAGTCAACAGCCGTGTAGACGGTCGAGGCGTTCCCTGCAATGCCCCAGGTCGGCTTCGCGCCCCAGTTCCCCAGGCCGTTGGCGCCTATGATGTTGCCGTTAGTGCCGCCCACAGTATGGCTTCCTTCTTTCGCTCCGTGGCCGTTATGGCAGTCAGCGCATTCGGCGTGCCTGTTCGTGCCGAGGTTGGCGGCAGTCTCCCTGACGGGTTCTCCTGCCGCGCCCCTTGAGGCGGTATGCAGGCCGTAGGTCCCCTTGACATCGTGCTTATACATGTAGTTGAACTGCCCCTCGACATTCTTTGAGGCGGCGTTCCCGTTGTGGCAGTTCAGGCAAGTCCATTCTTCGGCCTCGACAAGGGATGTGCCGGGGTTGGTGCCCTTCAAGAGCATCTTGGCGGACGCGCCCTTGTGCGAGCTGTGGCACGCGAGGCAGCTCTGGACCTGCGGGGTGTCGTCTGTCCATCCGGCGGCCCCCATGTCCTCGTGCCAGGGGTTTATGCCGGCCTCGTTCCATGTGACGGTCGAAGCGGAGTGTACGGCCGGGTTCGTGCTCCAGTACCTCTTGTCATGGCAGGCCTGGCACAGGCCGCCGTTCTCAAGGGTGGCGACCATGAACTTTGGGAAGATCGTCCCGTGGGGGTCGTGGCAGCTCGTGCACTGGATTTTCCCGGAGCTGTCCAGCTTCACGGCCGCCGGAAGCGTGAGGTTGTCTTTTATCTCCGTGTTGGACGGATAGGACAGCGAATATTCGAACGATATGGGGTGGTCGTCCTTGAGGTCAGTGCCGACGAATGCCGTCGAGGCGGAGCTTATTTTCCCGCTGGTTATGCCTGGACCGGTTACATTGAAAGAGCCCGCCATGTTGCCCTTGCCCGGTTTGTTCAGGACAGAGCCTACGGCTATGGTGCCGTCATGGCACGCAAGGCAGAGCTTTGACGGCCCTGAAGGCTGGCCGAGCGCAGGCGAGTTCGGGCTCAAGGTGGCGGCAAGCGTCTGGCTTTCGTAAACATTGTATGTCGAGCCCGTATCCTGCTTGTTCCAGATGGGCCCGGAAGGGTTCGAATTGTGCGGCGTGTGGCAGAAGACGCATATCTCCGAGGTCTCGGAGGTCTTTACCTCGGCGGTGGAAAAGGAGCTGAAGTTGTGCTTGGTAGCGGCCACCGTCGCCAGAGAGTAGCTTGCGGCCGC
>Ga0209211_10011270_pt1 | contig 11466 bp, 11 predicted proteins | sample RifGroA2_FD_183992 | JGI IMG/M metagenome (GOLD analysis project Ga0209211, IMG submission 183992) | Groundwater microbial communities from Rifle, Colorado, USA - Groundwater A2 (SPAdes) (version 2) | ecosystem: Environmental > Aquatic > Deep subsurface > Groundwater | place: Rifle, Colorado...
AGAGATTGATAAAAAACTATCGCGTATCTAATTTTTTAATATTTGATAGATTAATTGTTAGAATCCTAGGTTTTTTATTTGAAAAATCGAAAGGGCTCATCATTAGATTTTTAAATGAGGTATCACGGTGCAGGGTCTTTGCAGGGTCTTTTGTATTTTTCTAATTCTTGCTAAGATTAAGTTGTTATGCAATAGGTCTAATAAAAAACTTATGAAAATAAAAATTTTAAAGTATGTATTGGTGGGGTTGGCATTGTTGTTTTCGTTTCTGGCGTGGCAATCAGTTGATCGCGCAATTAATATAGCAGAGTCAAGTGTTTGGGGCGTTCCAATCTTTTTGTTTTCCGCGCTGTTCATATTAGTATATTTGAGCATTGCGCTGATTCGTAGAATGATGATTCTGCAATTGATGCTTTTGGCTATTTTTTTATTTAATTTCATTTTTGCTTTCAGTTTTAGCAATATTGTGACTATGACGATTGCATATCTTCTTTCGATATGGTCGATGACGAAGATTAAGAATGATTTACATCTGAATGTGAAAATAAATTTGTGGAAATCGATTCGCACTGGTAGTGCCTTGATGCTTCTGGCTTTTTCTTTGATGATAACTAGTCAATATTATACAGAGATAAAAAACATGAGTTCAGCGCGGATCATCCCGCATTTCAATATAGGCGAAATGACGGGTGGACTGACTTCAAAATTATTATCAGCTATGAACTCAGATTTTAAGAATTTGGACCAAGACGGGATGACCATTGATCAGTTCATTTTGCAAATCCAAAAAAATCAAAGTCAGGATGCAGACACCAGAGATGATATAAACACTCAAGTTGATCAAATGATTGAGGCAGCTGGTCAAAATTTGACGATAGCTCAAAAAAGAGCAATGCGCGAAGATGCTTTGAATAAGATGAATAGCGCTAGTATGGGCATGAAAGATGCGCAGAATCAAATGATTGTGCAAGAGGGCAGAAAGAAGTTTTCTGAAATGGCCGGCGTTTCTTTGGTAGGAGATGAAAAGGTTTCAACAGTACTTTCGAATATTATAAATCATAAAATTAATCAATACCTGGGCTCAGGGCTAGCTGATTCACAGCAATCTTCGCCATTAATTTTTATTATGGCTATTGGACTTTTTTTGACAGTTTTGCCAATAGGATCATTGCTTAATACTTTGTGGATCATTATAATAGAGTTTATAATTTGGATTCTCATTAAATCTGAAACGATAGTGATTGCTAAGATTCCAGTCGAAATGGAGATTATCGAACAGGACTAAAATCGGCTTTATGGCGGACTGTCCACTCAACACTTAGACACCGAGTGTCCAAGGAGCATCAATAAGTAGAGACACTTGGTGTCCGATTCTTGCGCTTGCCTGCCGGTAGGCAGGGACAGTCAGCTGAGTATCCGGCTAAATTAGCACTCACACTCTCTGATTGCTAATTTTTTATCTCTATGCTAAAATAAGTGAGTAAAAAATAAGTCTATTTCAAATATATGGCAGCAAGTTATTATGACCTTTTGGGGATTTCTAAGGGTGCAACTGACGACGAAATAAAGAAGGCCTATCGTAAAATGGCGCACAAATATCATCCAGACAAATCTGGCGGTGATGAAGCAAAATTTAAAGAAGTTAATCAGGCCTATCAAGTGCTTTCCGACAAATCCAAGAGGCAACAATATGACCAATTTGGACAAACCTTTGATGGCAATGGCGGAGGTGGAGCAGGCTATAGCGGTCAAAGTGGGGCGCAAGGTTTTGGCGGTTTTGATTTTTCCGGTTTTGATTTTGGTGGACAAAATGGTGGCTTTGAATTTGGCAATGAAGGTTATGAAGACATTTTTTCCAACATTTTTGGCGGCTCATCGCGCGGTGGTCGACGACGCGCACAAGGCGCTGACATTCGGGTAGATATGGAAATCACCTTTGTGGAAATGGTGAGTGGCGTGGAAAAAGAAGTACGATTATATAAAAAAGTGGTATGTGATCATTGTGACGGCGAAGGCGCTGAGCCTGGGTCAGGCATGAAGACTTGCCCAACTTGCAAAGGCCAGGGTCGCGTGCAAACATTGCGCAAAAGTTTGTTTGGCAGTTTTTCACAAGTGACGGAATGTCCAGAATGTCACGGTAATGGCAAAATTTTTGAAAAAAAATGTTCCAAGTGCGGTGGAGATGGACGCGTCAAAGAAGAAGAAGTCATTAAAATTAAAATTCCCGCTGGCATCATGGATGGCCAGGCAATTTCTATGAGTGGATATGGTGAAGCGGGTGAACGAGGGTCGCGTGCGGGAGATTTGTTGGTGCAAATTCACGTTTTGGCGCACAAAAAATTCAAGCGCAAAGGCAATGACATTTTGAGCACTGAATTTGTGCCGTTTTCTATTGCAACTCTGGGAGGAAAAATTGAAGTTGCAACCATCACTGGCAGTTTGATTTTGAAAATTCCCGCCGGCACGCCATCAGGGGAAGTTTTTCGCATTCGTGAAGAGGGTGTGCCAGACCTAAGTGGCCGTGGCACCGGCAGTCAATTGGTGACTGTGGTGGTCAAAGTGCCCAAGAGTCTTAGTCGTGAGCAGAAGAAGTTGTTGGAGCAATTGAGCGATCAGGGGATTTAGCGTTTAAGGAGCTAAGCTCTTGACAGTCTATTTTATTTTGAAGTCTAGCTCCTTTCAATATGCAAAAGCGCTTTGGCGCTTTTGTTTTTTGCCAAAGGGGGTTATAATTTAAATACTAAATAAAAAAATAAATTGAAAATGGATCTTGGATTTTTATTGAGTAAAATTGGTGTTTCACAAGCGTTGACGCAAGACATTTCGCTCTTGCTAGTCATTGCGCTTTTGAGCTTTGTGTTTGGGATGTTTATTGGACGCTACAAGCTCATCACGATTCTCATCAACATCTATGTGGCTTTTGCCGTTACAATGGTGGTGCCAGAAAGATTTTTCACTGACTATGTATATAAATTGATTTTCTTTTTAGCGGGTGTGATAATTTTGACTTTGATTAGTAAACGCTTGTTTGAAATCTACATTTCTGGTTCCGGTTCGGGCTTTTTGTGGCGAGTTTTCGTGATGAGCTTTCTGGAGATTGTTTTTTTGATTAGCATCATTGTTTCGATTGTGCCCAAGAAAATGGTGTTAACCTACATTTCACCAACCGCTTTCCAATATCTAGCCTCAGACAACGCCCGACTAGCTTGGATGATCATTCCTTTGGCCTTCATGTTTTTTATCCATAAGCGTCTCAATCGATAGAGGCATTGACGATTTTTGTCATGGTGTTATAATAGCCAAAGGTTACATTTATAGTAACTAGTTATTGTTTTGATTAAAAATTTGTAAATTGAATAATGCGCCCATAGCTCAGTCGGTAGATCCGCCAGCTGGCGGACTTTTAAGCAAACGGTCCCAAGTTCGAGATCTATATGTTTTATACATACGCAATTAAAAATCAAGACAATAAAATATACATTGGACAAGCTGCCGATTTGGAAGTAAGATTGCAAAGACATAACAAATTGCTCAAAAATAAAAGCACCTCATTTACGAGTAAAAATAGTGGAAATTGGGAATTAATATATGAAGAAGAATTTGAAACGAGGTCGGAGGCAATGAAAAGAGAAAAGGAGTTGAAGAGTTTTAGGGGTAGGGAATTTATAAGGAGTCTCATTACAAACTAAATAATGCGCCCATAGCTCAGTCGGTAGAGCAGTTGCCTTTTAAGCAAACGGTCCCAAGTTCGAGTCTTGGTGGGCGCACCCCATAAAATAGCTTTGCTCTTACGGGGCAAGCAGTCAAAAATCCTGAAAGGGATTTTTTTGTATTTTATCTCCATTATGCTATAATAATCTTATGCAAAAATATAGCTTAATTACAATTCTGCTCACAACCACAGTCCTACTATCTGGCTGTTCTTCGACTCCGAAAGCAGATGCTCCGGTGAAAGTGCCAGTGAGCAATATTATGAAGTCGATGGATGGTGGTAGGAATTGGGAAGCCAAAGACAAGACACAGGATAAAGTGAATTTAGCTTCGGTTGATGTAATTAGCATGGCTGTCAATCCATATGACGGAAAAAATGTTTTTGTTGGAACATTAAAAAACGGAATCTTAAAAACTGATGATGGTGGAGAAAATTGGAGTCTGTTGAAGTTTCCTGCCGAGAAGGTTTATGGATTGGCGATTGACAATGTAAATAGTCGCATTGTTTATGCAAGTGGTGTTTGGAATGGCCGTGGGAAAATATTTAAAAGCATTGACGGTGGATTTGAATGGACTGAAATCTATACTGCGCCATCTGACGGACCGTTGGTGATTTCACTGACAATGAGCAAGAAAAAATCTGATGTTTTGTACGCGACTACGAGTGACAGTCAAGTTATTAAAAGTGTGGATGCTGGCAACTCATGGAAAAACATTTTTGTTTCACCTAGTCCGGTTTTGAAAATTGCCATTGATACAGCAAACGAAAATTTACTGTATATGAACTTACAGGCCGGCGGTGTTTTGCGTAGTATAGATGGTGGCATCACAAATGAAGATGTTGCTAGGGATATTAACAGAGGCATTAGCTTTGTTGAAACTGATCCATATCATGCCAATTGGATTTATGCTGGAGGGCAAATTGGGTTACTTCGAAGCAAGGATGCGGGAAAAAAATGGGAAACTTTGAAAACATTGGGTGATTCTAAAACTTTTCCAGTCAAGGCGGTGGCCATCAACCCAGCTAATTCTAATGAAATTATTTATGGCGCGGCGCAAGCGACCTACAAATCAATTGATGGCGGAGTAAATTGGACAACATTTCAATTGCAGACAAAAAATATGGTCAGCCTTTTACAATATAGCTCGACAGAATCAAATGTTTTATATATGGGCTTACGAAAATAATTAATAAATAAATTTTTAAATCCGCCACAACGGACAAATTATTAATATGTATAAAGAAATCATTGAAAAGAAGAAATTAGAATTGGAAAAATCAATTGAACATTTCAAGGAAGAATTGGGGCAACTCAGAACAGGACGTGCTGCCACTACGATGGTAGATAATTTAATGGTCGATTATTATGGCGCCAAATCTCCCTTGAAACAAGTGGCGAGCATCACCATTCCAGAATCACGAACGATTATGATTTCTCCATGGGACAAGGATAGTTTGGTGTCAATTGAAAAATCAATTCGTGAATCACAATTGAATTTGAATCCAAACAACGATGGACAAGTGATTCGCATCAATATTCCCGCTTTGAATGAAGATCGCCGAAAAGATTTAGTGAAGATGCTCAATCAAAAAGCAGAGGACGCTCGCATTTCCATTCGCAAGCATCGTGAAAATGTTTGGGAGGAAATTCAAGAATCTGAAAAAGCTGGACTTATGGGCGAGGATGATAAATTTGCTGGCAAAGATGAGTTGCAAAAAGTGGTGGATGAATATAATAAAAAAGTTGAAGAAATTCGCGCTAAAAAAGAAGAAGAGATTCTAACAGTTTAAATTCCAAGATACGAGAAGCAAAGGCCAAGCACCTGCCTGCCGGCAGGCAGGAATTACAAAAAGCAATAACCAAATTTTTTGGATATTGAAAATTGATTATTGAATATTGCTTGGGATTTGTTACTTGATTATTGGTTATTACATCATAATGTTAACAGTAATTATATTCCTGCTAATCCTAGGCGTTTTAGTTTTTGTGCATGAAATGGGTCATTTCATCACCGCTAGACGAAATGGCGTTAAGGCTGATGAATTTGGTTTTGGTTTTCCGCCTAGAGCTTGCGGGTTTTTCAAGGATGAAAAAACTGGAAAATACAAATTTGTTTGGGGCAATAAAGAAATTGAATCAAAAAGCACGGTTTATTCAATCAATTGGATTCCGCTGGGTGGATTTGTGCGCATTAAAGGGGCGGATACATCTGAAACGGGTGAGGATAGTTTTGTTGAGAAAAAGGCTTGGCCAAGAATCAAAATTTTGGCTGCTGGCGTGATGATGAATTTTATCTTTGCTTGGCTTTTGATTTCGCTAGCGCTCTGGATCGGCGCGCCGGAATCGACGGACAGTACTGACGTAACTGTGCCTAATGCCAAAATTCAAATCACGGAAGTTGTGCCGGATTCACCAGCAGACCTGGCGGGAATCAAAATAGGGGACGAAATTTTGAAAAACAATGTGCAAACAAATTTTGCGGGCGTGGCCGATGTGCAAAGCTATATCAAAACCAATCAAGGCAGGGAAATTGTTTTCAATGTTTTGCGTGGTGCAGACACAATTGAAATCAAAGTAGTGCCCAGAGAAAATGCACCCGCCAATCAAGGGGCAATTGGTGTTGGTTTGGCGCAAACTATCATAGTGAAATATCCCGTCCATCAAGCTTTGTGGAAAGGCGCGGTGGCGGTGTATGACATAACTTTGATGATTCTTTTGGCGCTAGGCGGAATCATTGTGAAATTGTTTGCGGGCAACGGAGTGGGCGCGGAAGTTTCCGGTCCCATTGGTATCGCAATTTTGACCAAACAAGTGGCGACGATGGGTTTTGTTTACATCTTGCAATTTGCTGCGATGCTCAGCATCAATTTGGGCATCATCAACGCTTTGCCAATTCCAGCCCTGGACGGCGGTCGCATCTTGTTCATTTTGATTGAAAAAATCAAAGGCAGTCCCATCACCCAAAAAACCGAACAAGCCTTCCACACCGTCGGCTTTGTCTTCCTAATTCTCCTCATGATTCTCATCACCCTGCGGGATGTGGTGAAGATTATAAAATAGGTCAAAAGTCTTTGAAAAAGTCCTATTTTAGGTCTTTTTTGCTTTTTGACAATGATTGCTCAGTAAAGTATTATAGATAGAGTGTAGTTTACCCCCACACCAACTATGTTTTATTTGTATGTCTTAATATGAAGAAAGTTAGCAGTATTTTCAAGGATTTATTTGGCAATATATTTGGAAATTTTTCCAAGGATATTGGCATTGATTTAGGCACGGCCAATACTTTGGTCTATGTTAAGGGCAAAGGGATTGTTATTAATGAGCCTTCAGTGGTGGCGATTAACAATAAAACTGGGCAAGTTTTGGCGATTGGTAAGGAAGCTAAAAAAATGGTGGGTAAAACTCCAGGACATATTGTAGCGATTCGTCCGTTGATAGATGGTGTAGTGAGCGATTTTGAAATTACTGAGCAAATGCTTAAATACTTTATTGATAAGGTTCATCGCGATAGCTTTACTTTATTTCCGAGACCGAGAGTAGTTATTGGAGTTCCGTCTGATGTGACGGAAGTTGAAAAGCGTGCTGTAATTGATGCAACTATAAACGCTGGCGCACGCGCAGCCTATTTGATTGATGAGCCGATGGCGGCTGCCATTGGTGCTCGTTTGCCAGTGCAGGACGCGGCTGGAAATATGATAGTTGACATTGGCGGTGGAACAACTGATATTGCCGTGATTTCTTTGGGTGGCGTAGTAACTTCACGAAATTTGCGCATTGCTGGGGACGAGATGAATGAAGATATTATTCGTTATTGTCGAGATGAATTCAATCTTTTGATTGGAGAAAAAACAGCTGAAGATGCCAAGATTGCCATTGGCAGTGCTTGTCCGCAAAAAGAAAAATTGCAAATGCCAGTGCGCGGTCGTGACTTGGTGACTGGTTTGCCGAAAGAAATTGTTATTAATGATGAGCAGGTGCGTGAAGCATTGTCTCGTTCAATTCGTATTATTGTAAATAATGTAAAATCAACAATTGAAGAAACTCCACCGGAACTTTTGGCTGATATTATGCAACGTGGAATTATTTTGGCAGGTGGTGGCAGTTTAATTCGTGGCTTGGATAGATTAGTAGCCGATCAAACAGATATGCCAGTGCGGATGATGGAGGATCCGTTAACAGCTGTAGTGCGAGGCACCGGAATCGTTTTGGAAGATATTGAAGCTTTGAAGGATATTTTGACCGAAAATCAGCATGATAGGTCATATACTTAATTTGTAGTTGGTGGTTTTTGGTTTGTAGTATTAGACTTGTTGCATAATCTAAAGACTACAAACTACTAACTAAAAACTAACTTATGTCCAATAAATATCTTTCACCTAAATTAATAAAATTCATTGCAGTGTCGGCAGTTTGCTTTGGCCTGGTTTTTTTGAATCCCAAGGGTATTTTTAATCCAGTTAGATTGGTATTTCTTGAAATTGCTTATCCATTTCAGAAAACTTCCTATATTCTTGGGCAAGGTATAGATGAGTTTTTTTCTTTTCTTAATTCGATTGGTTTGATGAGGACTGAAAATAAAAAGTTAATTAGAGAAAATGATTTACTAACTGCTGAAGTTGTCTCTTTGCATGAGATGAAAAAAGAAAACGAATCTTTGCGTGAGCAATTTGATTTAGCGCCACGAAATAAATTTGACTTAGAGCCGAGCTTTGTGATTGGTCAGGATTCACAGAATTTGGGTAGTTGGTTGATTGTTGACAAGGGTAGCGCAGATGGGATCAAATCCGGTATGGCAGTTATTGTTTCGGAAGGGATATTGATTGGAAGGGTAGAGGAGGTTTATCCAGATAGCGCCCGCGTAATTCTATTGACTGATTCTTCCAGTGTAATCAATGCCAGCGATCTTGAAACTGGCGCCAAAGGTCTTTTACGTGGCACCTATGGCTTGGGTATGATTTTTGATATGGTTACACAATCAGATGTATTGAGTGAGGGCGATACAATTATTACTTCAGGTTTGGGTGGCGAAGTTCCCAAGGGACTACTAATTGGGAAGATTCAGGAAATTAAGATGTCGACAGATAAACTTTTTCAACAAGCAATTATTATTCCCAGAGTAAAATATCGAAAATTAGATGTAGTTTTTGTAGTAAAAAAGTAATAAATGCAAAATATTTTTATTGGAACAATTATTTTTTCGGGAGTTATTTTGCAAACTTCGTTTTTGCCAAATTTTTTTTCGACTGGATCGGTGCCAGATATAGCGCTAATTATGATTATAATTTGGACAGTCAAGACTGATTTCAATTCAATTTGGGTTAGAGCAATTTTTGCTGGTCTAATGCTTGATTTGGTTTCATTTTATCCGATTGGTATCAACATTTTTTCTTTTATTACCGTGTCATTTATGACAAATTCTTTGTGCAAAAGATTTTTAGTTTTGCAGGCCGGTAGAAGATTTTTTATTTTTAGCATTATAATCGTTATTGGAACAATGCTAAATCATCTGATTGTGGCAACGCTCAGTGATCTGCAGAATTTTTCTTGGGAAAGGGTGACTCTTTTCAATGGGGCACTTATTTACAAGCCTTTATATAATTTGGTTATATTTGCTACTTTATATTGGCCATTGGGAAAAATAGATAAAATCTTTGTGTATAAGAATAAAATTACAATAAAGAAATAATGTTTAAACGATATTTCAACAATAGAAGAATGTCGCATGGAATGGAAATCGAAGATTCCATTATGACAGTGACGCAAAAAGAGAAGGCCATCATGGAGATTCCATTTGAGCGACATGGTTTAGGCATGGTGTGGTTTGTGATCGTTTTTTTTCTCGGAATTTTTGTGGTGCGTATCGCGTATTTGGATATTATTCGCGGTGGATATTATTCTGATATTTCCAAAGGCAATCGTATTCGCTCAATCACAGTCAAGGCTCCACGTGGAAAAATTTTAGATAGGTCTGGGCAAATTTTAGCCAGTAACATTCCCAGTATGGATGCAATTATTATCCCTAGCGATTTGCCAGAAGATAATAATAAAAAACAGCTAATTGCAGATAGCGTTGCTAATATTTTGGGAATGGAAAAGAATCAAATTAGCTCTATATTTGAAGTCAAAAATAGAAATTCATTGGACCCAATTCTTGTGAAAGAAAATATTACGCGTGAACAAGCCTTGATTTTGGCGGGTAAGGCCAAAGAATTGCCAGGTGTTTTGGTGGAAAATACGGCTATTAGAAGTTATGAGGACAGCAATATATTTTCTTCAGTACTTGGTTATGATGGGAAAGTGACTAAAGATGAAATGGCAAAAAATCCAGAGTATATGATGACAGATTATATTGGAAAATCAGCTATTGAAAAACAGTATGAAAAAGAATTGCGCGGTAAAGCAGGTACTAAGCAAGTGGAGGTTGATTCTTTGGGTAATGTGAAAAAAAATTTGGGTGTCATTAATTCACAAGCTGGCAATGATTTGGTTTTAAATATTGATGCTGATTTGCAAAAGAAATTATATGACAGTATGGCAGGTATCTTGGAAAAAACTGATACACACACCGCGGCGGCCGTGGCGATTGATCCGCGTGATGGTGGTGTTTTGGCGATAGTGAATTTCCCTAATTATGACAATAATCTTTTTGCTCGTGGAATATCAAATATAGAATATCAAGAAATTATTAATAACAAAGATTTGCCCTTGCTGAATCGTGCGGTAAACGGAGAATATCCACCAGGTTCAACTTTGAAGATGGCAGTTGCAGCCGCAGCTCTTTCAGAAGAAACAATCACTGCAGAAACAATTATTAACGGAATGGGTGGAAGCATCAACATCGGTGGATTTAGATTTCGTGATTGGAAAACGCATGCGCCGAGTGATATACGCACCGCCATTGCCGAGAGTAACGATATTTTTTTCTATTCGATTGGCGGTGGTTATGGGAATATTCCTGGATTAGGAATGAATCGGATGAAGAAATACGAAAACATGTTTGGTTTTGGAAATCCCACTGGCATTGATTTGCCAACTGAGGCATCAGGTTTCATTCCAGATGAGCAGTGGAAGTTGGATAATTTAAAAGAGAAATGGTATATTGGAAATTCATATCATGCTTCGATTGGACAAGGTTTTGTGACAACCACGCCATTGCAAATAGCTAATTATGCAGCTGCACTAGCAAATGGAGGAACGCTTTTCGTACCAAGGATTGTTAATCAAATAAAAACAAATGAGGGTAAAATTATAGAAAAAAGACCAGAAATAATTCGGAAGAATTTTATCTCAGATGCAGTTATTCAGGTAGTGCGAGAGGGAATGAGAAAGACCGTTACTGATGGAACTGCTCAGCCACTTAAAAATTTACCAGTGGAAGTGGCTGGAAAAACTGGAACTGCCGAATTTGGCGGTGAGGGGAAAACGCATGGTTGGTTTGTATCTTTTGCGCCTTATGATAATCCAGTTATCGCTCTGGCAATTTTAGCGGAAGGTGGTGGAGAAGGACATTCTTCAGGCGTGCCAATAACTAAGGAGGTTTACGAATATTATTTTAATCGGAAAATTAAATAGATGGGTCATGGAATTTAGCAAGGAATTACCCGTGTATTCATCTTGTACGCAAGACGTGATACCTCATTTAAAAATCTAATGATGAGCCCTTTCGATTTTTCAAATAAAAAACCTAGGATTCTAACAATTAATCTATCAAATATTAAAAAATTAGATACGCGATAGTTTTTTATCAATCTCT
>Ga0209211_10011271_pt1 | contig 11466 bp, 10 predicted proteins | sample RifGroA2_FD_183992 | JGI IMG/M metagenome (GOLD analysis project Ga0209211, IMG submission 183992) | Groundwater microbial communities from Rifle, Colorado, USA - Groundwater A2 (SPAdes) (version 2) | ecosystem: Environmental > Aquatic > Deep subsurface > Groundwater | place: Rifle, Colorado...
TAGGCATCGGCAAAGCACAAAGTAATTATCAACAGGGTGAGAGGGTGAGATGTCTTGCCGGGCAGTTTATTCAAGAAACAAAAGCGCAAACATGATAACAATACCAAGCACAAACAGTATAAGCTGTTCAAAAGCAACACGCAAACCAATGCGTTTATGCAGCTCAGGAATAAGGTCAGAGCCGGCAATGTAAATAAATGATCCCGCCGCAAAAGGTATCAAAAATGTGATAAAATTTTCAGTTCGTGCAGAAAGAAAAAGCGCCACAAGAGCGCCAACAATGGCGCCAAGCGCCGTCAAAAAATTGAAAAAAAGCGCGCGTTTTTTGGTAAAACCGCCATGCAACAGCACCCCAAAATCCCCTATCTCTTGAGGAATCTCATGCAAAATAACGGCAATGGTTGTGGCAATGCCAATCGGAATGCTCACGAGGTAACTCGCGCCAATAATAAGACCATCAATGATGTTGTGGAAAAAATCGCCTATCAAATTCATAGTTGCGATAGGCCTTTTCTCTTGATCACAACCCGGCTCATGGCAGTGATGCCAATGAATGATCTTTTCAAGAAAAAACATAAACACAATGCCGCCAAGCACTGAAAGAGAAATGAACAAGGTAAAACCGCGTTCCTCCACGGCTTCAGGCAATAAATGCAAAAAAGCGTCGCCCAAAATAGCGCCGGTTGCAAAACTTACGAGTAACAAAAGAACATTCTTGAGTTTTTCAAGTTTTATGGCAAGGGCCAGTATGCCAATAAGTGATAAAGCACTCACAACCAGCACACTTACTAAGGCATAAAGCCAAGTGATGGACATAACAATAGTATATCGTAAAAAAATAAAACCCGCTAGTGCCTGTTGAAATGAGCACGCGGGTTCCTCCAAATAAACCCCTCCCTGCGCCAAGAGCGCAGGGTATCAGGTAATAAAGGCCCAAAAGATTACAAAGAACGGATGGCGCGAGTAGGGAATTAGCGTTGCTCGCGCAAGTTGATATCCAGATGATGGAAACGAATGATGTTGGCCCAGTCGTCCAAACAGGGCACCACGCGCAGCGTACCGGCCTTAATGAGCGGAACGAGTTCAGGGCGCGGTTCGTGCAAAATGGTATCTGCCATGTAAACACGGGCGATATGCCGATCCGGATTCGCCAAGAGTGCTGGCGCACCGGCACACAACACGCCGTGCGTCACCGTAGACCAGACACAGCGTGGTTGGTAGGTATTAATAATAGCAGCAGCGGCCTTATCATTCGTGCCGCCCGTAGCCATTTCATCGTCAACAGAAACAACGACTGAACCATGCAGAGCATCCAAGTCCCCGTACAAACCACGCAAATAACTATGGTGGCTGCTCACGCGACCTTTAGGGCCGGTAACCCATGGCAGTTCACCAACACCGAGTTCGGAACACGCCTTGGCAACAGCCCACTCGTACCGCGTCTGGGCCGTAGCATCGGCATACAGAATGCACACTTTAGGGTTACCATTGCCAAATTCTTGGCGCGCATCTGAAATACCCTGCTGGAGAAGGCGACGCGTGAATGAAACCTCGGTTATGAGACCTGGCCTACCTCCAAAACCGCCGATAGCAGATGCATGGAGATCAGCGGCAATGATGCGGTCGAGCGAGACACCACCGTCGCTAAAGCCAGTGGCATTCTTCAAAAATAGCACCAAAGCAGGCGTCAGTGCCAATTCCTTGTCGCCCTCTGGTTTTTCAGAACGTGACCATGGCAGGTACATGAGCACAATCGCGATGCGCTGGGCACGCCTGCCAGAGAGGTAGTACAGCACCAATTGGAGTTGTCCCAAAAGCTCCCAGGTAAGCGGACCACTGGCGAGCACCACGCAGTCATGCCCACCGACGTGATCCTTACCCAAACGGACAAAGGGCTCGCCGCTCGCGCGTTCGCTAAACTCCGGCGCCGCAATATCCGTGGGTAAACCCTTCTGTTCTATGAGCACGTGTGCAATGGCTTGCGCGCGACCCACAAAACGCGGCAACGGAACCAACGTCAAACCCCCGTTACGATTGTAGCTGGCACGGAGCCGCTTGGGATTGCCATGTCGTCGTGGAGCCATGGTGATCTCCAACAAGACCCCGACTGAGTCGGGGGTTCAAGGTTGTTGAGGCACTCGTTGAGGTACTAAAGGTATCTTATGCTAGGAAGTGTATTTTCGTCAAACACCTTAAATACAAAATACCCTCCACAAGGGAGGGTATTTTAGTAACAACTTTAATTAGTCGTCATTGCGTCTGAAACCGCCACGTCCGCCACCGTTACCACCGCGATTAAAGCCGCCACTGCGAGCAGGGCGATCTTCTTTCGGACGGGCTTCATTCACCGTCAGGGTGCGGCCTTCAAACTCTTTGCCATTAAACATGTCAATGGCAGCTTGTGCCTCTTCATCGGTTGCCATTTCCACAAAACCAAACCCGCGTGAGCGACCAGTCATGTTGTCCATGAGGATAGTTGCGCTTTCCACGGTTCCGGCCTGTGCAAAATAGTTACGAAGAGAGTCATCGGTTGAGGAATATGAAATTCCACCAACATAAAGCTTCTTTCCCATAGCACAAAATTAGAACTATTACGATGCAAGCCGACCTTTATCCTCTTGCCGACTTACACGTAATGTAACTTAGTGTAACAGGCAGAATTGACGAACTTGCTGATTGTGGCCAGTATAGCATATGTAGCCGATTATGTCAAGCAAGGGCGGAAACAGGGCTTATTCGCGGGCTTTGCGAGCCACACGCAGGCGATCCACTTCTTTAAGCTGCTGCTTGCGCAAGCGGACGGATTCCGGAGTAACTTCCAGATATTCATCTTCAAGCATGATTTCAAGCCCACGTTCAAGGGTCAAAGGAATCGGCGGCGTAATTTGAATGGCAATATCAGAACTTGAAGCACGCATGTTGGTGAGTTGTTTGCCTTTGGTGGGGTTAACGGTGAGGTCAACACCTTTAGCCGTGTTGCCAATGACCTGGCCTTCATACACATCAATGTTGGGGCCAACATACAGTGTGCCACGTTCCTGCAAGTTTGCGAGTGAATAGCCCAGCACTTTACCGACCTCACCGGAAATCATGGAGCCAGTGTCGTGTTTATCAACAGCACCCACGTGGGGCCTGAAACCAATAACTTCACTGGACAAAATTCCTTCGCCGCGTGTGTCAACCACAAATTCATTGCGATAGCCAAGCAAACCGCGCGTAGGAATGTGGAAAATCAAACGCGTGTGGTTGTGCTCCGGATGCATGTTGACCATCTGCGCTTTGCGTTTTGACAATTTTTCAATAACCGTACCTGCGTTTGTCTGCGGCACATCAATCGTTATTTCTTCAAATGGTTCATGCTTGACACCATCAACTTCTTTAATAATAACTTGCGGTTGTGAAACCTGCACTTCAAAGCCCTCGCGGCGCATGTTTTCAAGCAACACAGCAATGTGCAGTTCCCCCCTACCATACACTTTAAAATCATCTTTTTGCGAAAAATCAATTTTAAGACCTACGTTAACTTCCAGCTCTTTTTCAAGGCGTTTTTTGATTTGTTGGCTCGTAACATACTTACCTTCACGGCCGGCAAACGGCGAATTGTTAACGAGAAAACGTAAAGAAATGGTTGGTTCGTCAATTTTAATGGCCGGCAGAAGTGGTTGGTCCTCTTGCGCACAGACCGTGTCGCCAATATAAATATCAGGAAGACCGGCAAGCATAACAATATCACCGGCTTCCGCTTGCTTAACTTCTTTTCTGGTAAGGCCCTCAAAAGTGAAGAGCGTTGTGATGGTGCCACTCGTGACGCCACCATCATGTTTTTTAACAAATGCTTTGTCACCTACTTTAACAATACCCTGATACAAACGGCCAATACCCATACGGCCCAGGTAATTGTCATACGCAAGGTTAAACGGCTGAAATGCAAAGGGGAGCGTAGTGTTTGCTTCAGCCGGCGCAACTTTGGCAAGAATGGTATCCAAAAGTGGCTTGAGGTCCTTTGATTCATCCGTCAGTTTTATTTTGGCAATACCATCTTTGGCAATGGCGTACACGGTGGTGAAATTAAGCTGCTCATCATTAGCGCCAAGATCCATAAACAGTTCAAGCACTTTGTCATGCGCCCATTCAGGACGCGCGGCGGGTTTATCAATTTTATTCAATACCACAATAGGTTTAAGGCCAAGCTCAAGCGATTTTTTGAGCACAAACTTGGTTTGCGGCATGGGTCCTTCTTGCGCATCAACTACCAAAAGCACGCTATCAATGGAGCGCAACACGCGTTCAACTTCTGAACCAAAATCAGCGTGGCCCGGAGTGTCCACAATGTTAATTTTGGTGCCGTTATAGAAAACCGAAGTATTTTTTGAATAAATCGTAATACCGCGCTCTTGTTCAAGCGCGTTTGAATCCATGCTCACGGAGTCATCTTTGCTCATGCCGGTTTGCTGCATGAGTGCGTCCGTAAGACGCGTCTTACCATGGTCAACGTGAGCTATAATGGCTATATTGCGAATTTCCATAAGTATACCATGTGTAGTACAACAGTGGGAAGAGTATAGTGCAATACAAGTGTTTTGTCAACCGGTTCGCTCTGTCTAACAAGCATGCTACAGTTCGGAACGTCCTCGCGTCGCTACGCCCCGACGTACGTCGGGGCTATGCTTTGGCTGCGGCATGTTCCTCACTGTAGCATGCTTGTTAGACACTACCACTGCTTTACAAAACACTATTTAAAGCGCATACTTATAATTATATGGGCTTGCGCCCATATAATCTGCGTTCACTCAAAAGATTGAGCTTAAACGCTCAATCTTTATTCGCTCACTTGATTATGAACCAACAAGACAATAGCGGGTCATTTTATGGTTTAGGCATCGCGCCCAATCTGTTAAAACGACTTGAAGAGCTCCATTTTAAAACACCAACGCCTATCCAGCACAAATCAATTCCCGTTGGCATAAGCGGTGAAGATGTGGTGGGAATCGCACAAACCGGCACGGGCAAGACCCTTGCTTTTGCTGTTCCCATGATTCAACGTATTTCAATTGTAAAATGCATGGGCTTGATACTTCTACCCACGCGCGAGCTGGCTATTCAGGTTGATGAAGCCGTACATAAATTGGCACAACCGTTTGGAATACGCACCGCCGTGATTATTGGAGGCGCTCCCATGAACAAACAAATTCAGGCATTGCGCAAGCATCCGCACATTATTATTGGCACACCAGGACGGCTTAATGATCACATCCAACAAAAAACTATTGTGTTGTCCGGCGTGGGCGTTTTAGTGCTTGACGAAGCAGACCGCATGCTGGACATGGGTTTTGAACCGCAAATCAGAAAAATTCTGGCCATGATTCCGGTGGACCGGCAGACCATGTTGTTTTCTGCAACTATGCCGGACAAAATTTCCAAAATTGCGCGCACGTATATGAAAAAACCGTTACGTGTTGAGGTTGCGCCGTCCGGCACGGCCGCGGAACGTGTTGAGCAGGAAGTGTTCATGGTGCCTAAAAATCAGAAAGGCGCGCTGTTAGTTAAAGTATTAAGTGAATACAAAGGAACGGTGTTGGTATTCAGCAGAACAAAACACGGGGCTAAAAAAATTGCGCGCGATATTAAAAACGCCGGACATACGGCTGCAGAATTACACTCCAATCGCTCCCTCAACCAACGACGTGAAGCGCTTGATGGTTTTAAGTCCGGAAAATATCGTGTTTTGGTTGCAACAGATATTGCAGCACGCGGTATTGATGTTATGGGCATTGAACTTGTTATCAACTATGATTTGCCAGACCAAGCTGAAGATTACGTGCACCGCATTGGTCGCACCGCACGCGCCGGACGGGCCGGCAAGGCAATCTCATTTGCAAGTCCAGAACAAAAACGTGACATTCAAACTATTGAAGGGCTTATACGCACCCGTTTGGCTGTCTCTCCATTGCCAAAATTAGCGCCACTGCCGCACGCACCGGCAATGCCAGAGCGTGCATTTACCCCGCGTCCGCAACGGGGATACGCTCCACGCCATTCCGGTCACGGTGGCAGTGGCGGCAGACGAGGCGGAGGTTTTCGAGGTGGAGATGGTAGGCACCGTGGAGGTCATGAACGAGGACAAGGCGGACGCAATAGACATGGCGGACGCGGTGGTGGGCAACCGAGCCAACAGCAAACAACACAATGATAATCAAGCGAACTATTTAAAATGCCCCTTTACGGGGAGCATTTTAATTTTATTTTACCTCGTACAAATCATGTGGTCCACTCTCACGCAAACCGGCATTGGTAATCTGCACAAATTCCGCGTTGCGCGTAAGTTCAGCAATGCTGTGGCTATTAACATAACTCATGCCGGACTTTAACCCGCCCACAAGCTGCCCAACCAGTTCCTCTATGGGCCCTTTGAAGGGTACAATGGATTCAACACCTTCCGACACGACTTCATTCAAATCTTTTTCCTCTTTAACAGCATGGGAACGGCGCTGGGCAACCGCAAAGCTCGCACTGCCTCGGCACACTTTATATTTTTTGTCACCGCGACGCATAAACACACCCGGACTTTCCGTGGTACCGGCGAATAAACCGCCAATCATCACACTTGATGCACCCGCGCCAAGGGCTTTCACTATGTCCCCTGACTTCTGAATACCACCGTCTGCGATAATCGGTACGTTATAATACGCAGCAACTTCTGCGCAAGCAAGTACAGCAGACAATTGTGGAACGCCACACCCCGTAACCAAGCGGGTAACACACGTTGTACCCGGACCAACCCCAACTTTAACTGCGTCCACACCAACTTCACACAATTCTTTTGTTGCTTGTGCTGTTGCCACATTGCCAACAATAAGAGGCACGGTGGGACATGCGGCGCGCACTTTTTCAATAGCGGCAAACATAAGATCAGAGTGCCCGTGCGCAATATCAATGACCAAAACGTCCGCACCCGCAGCAACCGTTGCTTGCGCGCGCTCAATATAATCCCCGCGCACACCAACCGCTGCGCCCACAAGCAGCCGGCCTTCACGATCATTTGCGCTCAAAGGATATTCAATACGTCGCTGAATGTCTGCACTGTTAATTAAACCACAAATACGGTCTTCCGCATCAACCAACGGCAACTTTTCTATTTTATGTTTTGCAAACAACGCACGTGCTTCATCAAATGTTGTTGAGGCGTTCCCCACAATCAATTTTTCACGCGGCGTCATGACCTCACTCACCTTTTGATTATCCCCCGCAAACAAGACATCGCGATTTGAAAGCACGCCAGCCAAACGGCCGTCATCATGCACAACCATAAACCCGCCCACGCCTAATTTTTCTCCGAGCGCTTTTGCTTCTGCAATGGTTTTATCCGATGCAATATGGTACGGTTCATGAATAACCACGTTCTGAGCACGCTTGACGCGCTTAACTTCTTCCACATTGTCTTCAATGGCCATGAACCGGTGAATGATGCCAATGCCGCCAAGTCGCGCAAGCGCAATAGCCATGTCTGACTCGGTTACCGTATCCATGTTGGCAGACACCAAAGGGATATTAAGGGAAAGCTGTTTGGTGAGGCGCGTTGAGGTATTGGCCTCTTTTCGCGACGTAAAGGTGGATCGACGCGGGATGACGAGGACATCGTCATAGGTAAGGGCAAGCGGTATGTTTTTCATAGGGGTATGATAACCGTATCCATAGTAAACCCTATAACAAAAAATGGCAACAAGCTCGGTGCTCACGCCGCAGGCACGCCACTACTTGAAGTCAGTTCTACTTTAACCACTCTTTAACTGATCTAGGCCAGCCAACAACAAGAAGCAGCGCAAGTGGCGCTCCCCAATTGGCCCATCGTTCCACAAAATCCCACATAGGCATACCGACAATCGGCCGAAGAAGCGCAGTAAAAAATCCCCAAAACACCATCCAAAGCAACGGGAGACGCATGGGTTTTATTAAAATAAAAATTGCCAACGCGATATCTATAATGCCAATAAGGAATAACAGCTGCGTTGCTGTTTCGGCATCGGACACGCCAAATTTTGCAAACCAACCAACCCAATCTTTTTTGCCCTGCAAGGCAAACACACCATGACCAATGAATTCACCAGCAACAGAGATGCGCAAAACCCATTCAATACGTTTTGTATTCATAATTATGTAATTTTTTAATTACCCCCAAGAGGAGTATAACAAAAAAACGAAATACAAACAATACACACCATGCCTATGTTGCTCATGCTGTTTTTGTGGTATATTGGTATAGTAATACAATTATTAAAAAACATATGAGTGAAAGAAAAACAATCATAATAATAACTGCAGCCGGCTTTTTAATTGTCGGGCTGATGATAGCGGGATATTTTTATTGGGGCTGGGTGCAAAAAAATACTACAAAATTTGTTGAAGAGGCCGGCGATATAAAGCAAGATACAACAAACAGCGCGTCAAAGGGTGTTCTGCCTTCTTTGGGAATAAACCCTCTTGCAAGTAAACCAAACGTCAATCCGGCTGAAAACGCTAACCCCATAAAAAATATAAAAACTAATCCTTTCGAGTAAAAAACGTAGGTCCCTGCGCCAAAAGCGCAGGGTAATAAAAATCATATGAAAACAAAAATTTTTATTATCCTCATCTCAATTTTTTTAGCAACCGGCTTGTCTGTTTTAGCCAAGAGTACCCTGGCACAAGAATCGGATAAACTGGAAAATATCAAATATCCTATTGGAGAATTAGACAATTGCACAAATAAAACAGATTGCAGGATATATTGCGACGAACCAAAAAATGCAGAGACGTGCTTTGTTTTTGCCGAAAAAAATGATCTCATGTCCGAAAAAGAAATCGCTGTTGCTAAAAAATTTTTAGCAGGCGAGATTAAAGGGCCGGGCGGATGCAACAATAAAGACACATGTGAGGAGTATTGCAACGATATAAATCATATTAATGAATGTATTTCTTTTGCAGAAAAAAATGACTTGATACCGCCAGAAGAGCTCAATGAAGCTAAAAAAGTTCAAGCAGCAATAGCCAGAGGAGTTAAACCGCCGGCTTGTGGCAATAAAAAATCCTGCGATGTCTACTGCGACGAACCCGAGCATATGGAAGAGTGCATCACTTTTGGCATAGAAGCGGGTTTTATTCAGGGTCAAGAAAAAGAAGATGCACAAAAAATGCTACAGGCAATTAAAAGGGGAGTAAAACCTCCCCCGTGCAGAGGCAAAAAGGCGTGCGATGAATATTGCAGCAGCCCTGACAACATGGAAACGTGTATGACGTTTGCCATGGAAGCTGGTTTTATGTCAGAACAAGAACAAGCTGATGCACAAAAAATGCTACAGGCAATTAAAAAAGGAGTGAAACCACCTGCTTGCAAAGGAAGAGAAGCATGCGATGTGTATTGCGGGCAAGAAGAGCATTTTGAAGAATGTACAAACTTTGCCGAGGCCGCAGGATTTATAACAGCAGAAGAGGCAGCTATGACTCGCAAAACAGGCGGCAAAGGTCCGGGCGGATGCAAAGGCAAAGAAGAATGCGAAAATTTCTGTAACAATCCGGATAATCAAGAAACATGCTTTCTTTTTGGCAAAGAAAATGGAATGATACCGGAAGAAGATTTACAAAAAATGGAAGAAGGCAAGCAACAACTTCAACAAGCATTGGAACAAGCACCCCAGGAAGTAATAGGTTGTCTTCAAGAAAAATTTGGACCAGATTTACTTGAAAAAGTAAAAAATAGTGTTATGCCATCAAAGGAAATTGGCGACCAGCTTGGCAATTGTTTCCAAAATATGAATCCGCCACCAGGGCAAGCGCCCATGCAAGAAGGTCAAGAAAGGATGCAGTCGGGCCAGTTAGGTCCCGGTGGTTGTCAAAGCCCGGAAGAATGCAATAATTACTGTCAAAATAATCCAGAAGAATGCAATAGTGTACAGCAAGGTCCTCCACCACAGATTGGTGAAAATCCAACGCCAGGACCGGCTATGTTTCCGGAAGAAAGAGCGGAGCGAATGCCGCCCTTACCAGAAGAAAATATAGCTCCGCCAAATATAAATCCTCCAGATATAAATCCACCACCGCCTTCCACTGGACCAGAAGGTGGAGAATATATTCCTCCGGCAGGAGAACAAATACCACAAGCGCCTCCGGCAGAACAGATGCCACCTGCTAGTTTTGACCAAAATTGAGAGCTTAAAATGATTATGTCACTCTAGAAATCAATAAATATCTGTTTACGCGCCCCAATCAATCGCACATTCTTGCCATAAGGCAACGGCATTTGGGGATCAGTATGTCCAAAATCCAAATTCTGAACAATGGGAACATTCTTATTATACATTCTAACTGTCTCCGCTATAACATTCCGTTGCCCTCGCGAGTATTCTTTCTTTTCTGCTTTAGATTTTTGCTTATCAAATTCCCAAGCTTTAGGTCTTCCAACCAGAACTGCCTTGACTCTTTCTAAGATGCCTCGTTCGCCCAGGGCTCTATAAACACGGGAAACATAATCACTTGATGGAATTTCTTCAGAGGTTTCAGTACACAATACCACACGCTCAAAATCTTTAAGAGAAGGAATCTCAACACTGTTGCGCATCATTTCATCTATGGATTCAAGGCACCCTCCCCATGTAAATCCCTGTGCATCATGTTTAGAATCCCAAATCCACCCGTCATTTGGCTCGTACACCCTTGCTTTATTTAAATTTTCTTCATTTCCCCAATCAAGACCTACATCATTATACTGTTCGCTCGGTTTAATCTCAGCTTCTCCCCTTTCAAATAGGGCCTTCTTCAGATAGCGCACGGTATATTCATCCATGCACTTTTGCATAGCAAACTGTGTCATTAAAGATCCGCCATAAAATGAAGGCACTCCATTCAGCCAAAGAAAATTCATGAAATGAGTATTGTCACTGTACCCAAAAAATGGCTTTGGGTTGTCTGAAAAAGGTTTGGAAGGAAGATTTTTAATATAGGTTACTTGGTCGTCTCCCCCGATAGATGCTATGACTGCCTTTACATTTTTATCCTCAAAAGCCGCGACAAGGTCATCAGCGCGCTCTTTTGCTGAAGCATTTAGTTTTCTAGTAGAAGGATATTCAACTGGTTCTAACTCAAAGATGTCTTTGACTCGTTGTAGGCCATATTCAAAAACTTTAGGAAAAACTGCAGGCGCCGCAAAAGATGGGGACAATACTGCGACCCTATCCCCTTTTTTCAATGTATGCAACTTCTTGAATTTCATATTCATATTCTACATAAGAAAACCTAAAACGACAACTATTATATTCAAAAAAGCCCCGAACAAAGGGCTTCTTGAACGTCGCTCCGAACGCTGAACGAAATCCGAACATTTTTTAACGAAAATCCAAACGCTGAATTTTGAAAAACTTTTAAGCTCGGGCGGGCAAAAAGGAAGGGGGTTGGGGGGAAGGAATTTTTGCCCGCCCTCGCTTTTCCGCCGCCGCC
>Ga0209211_10011272_pt1 | contig 11466 bp, 6 predicted proteins | sample RifGroA2_FD_183992 | JGI IMG/M metagenome (GOLD analysis project Ga0209211, IMG submission 183992) | Groundwater microbial communities from Rifle, Colorado, USA - Groundwater A2 (SPAdes) (version 2) | ecosystem: Environmental > Aquatic > Deep subsurface > Groundwater | place: Rifle, Colorado...
CGAGCCGGAGCAGGGAATAAAAGAAGCTGAACGACTGGCTTGTCCGATTAAAATATCAACCGGCGGAACATTAGATAAACTCCGCGAAACAGCGGTGGTGGATATTATAAAATTTGAGAGGACATCGGACTTAATAGGACAAATGGTAAAGGAAATCCAGGAAATGGTTGAGCTTGTTTCCCAATGTAATGATAAGCTGTGCAAGCCGTCCTGCGCCTGCGTCCCCAACCCCTGCTATATGTGTTGCGCGCCGCCGGGCTGTTCTTTCTGTATTCCAATCTGCAGAGCTAAATGTCTTCAATGCGTGGGCACCTGCCGAGGAGATGCTTGCCCCAGAGAGGAGATAACAGCAAAATCAGAGCAAATTAAAGAGACAGAAGATAAAATTTTTGAAACAATAGAGCAATTAGAGAAAACATTTCCCAAAATATCCTCTCTATTGAGTGGCGCGGAAAACCCCGACAATTTAGCGAGCGTCTCTGATGCGGTCGGGCTTTGCTATAGTCCAAATGTGAATGATTTAGAAACGGCAAGCTGGACTCTTACGACCTGCGCATCAGCGAAAGGCAGTTATAATTCCTCTGGACAACTGATAGAAGATTGCAACCCGCGAGATTTTTATTGTTGCGTGATGACAAATCAAGACATAGCTGATATGCAGCTGCCATTACCGGTTGACCAATCGCCCGTATATATCGCCCCGTCCAATGAATTCGCGCCCTTGCCAACAATAAACGGCTGTCCGAAAGGGTGGCTCTGCGCCGACGAAGTAAAAGGGCAATATAGCGGACGCAGCCAATACGACGATGCGTCAGAACCATTAAAACAATTGCTGTCCTGCGCCAGAACAAAATTAGACGCTATTCAGAAAGCAGAAGGGCTGAAAGCCACAGAGATTCTGGGCAACATTTCTTACATTTCCGACCCTAAAATTTATCAAGGAACATGCGACTGGACAAGAGGACCGCTAATAGACAAGGGGTGTTCGCATACCTATAATATAAAACGCGGATTGGAAAGAATTTCAGCCCATTATGGAGGAAAACTTTGCCGTTGGAACCATTTATCTTACGCTGTTGATTTGGATTTTACCGAAGACATCCAAAAACAATACGCGGAAGAGATAATAAGGGCAGTAAAAGAATGTTCTCCCGGCGCCCATATTTTAGACGAGGTTTCGCGTGTCCATATAGGCATCGCGGAAAGCAGTGACTGCAACGCCAGCGACTACTAAACTAACTTTCTAATTTCCGATTTTTATCAATGCTTAACTTTTTTTTAAAAAAGAAAAACGGGATATTTACGAAATTTGCCTTATTTGTTTTTTTGGCGGTTAATTTGCTTCCTGCGGCAACTCCGGCTTTGGGCCAAAATTTTTCGCCCCAATATCCTGCAAGAATAAAAGCCATAGCTGAAGAATTAAGCGACGCAAGCGGGGAATTAGTCGCCATAAATCAAGACCTGAAAGCAGAAGCAAGCCAGTGTTCGTGCAATAGCGCTATTTCCATATGCGTCCAGAAAAAAGCCGTTCCATCCAATACCGCCGGCGACCCTTGTGAAAACAGAGAATATATAGAAGAAATCCAAGTCGCTATAAGAAACAAAACAGACCAAGTTTCCTATTTAATAGCCCTGCTTGAAGCGGAAATGGAAGCCGGATTAGAAGACGAGCTCAACACTCTGGCCGAAGACGAAGCGCAGGCGATAAGAACTGAAATAAATAATTTATTAGAATCCAGTAAAAGAATAGTCGCCCCCAGCTTAGCGAACGCCAACGCGTTAGATAACGACAACTACTCTTCTCAAAACAAATGCCAGGCAAATTGCAATAGGGCTTTTCCGCTTTCGTTTAAAATATGTGTTAACGCGCAAGGGGAGCAAAAACCCATAGAAATGAATTTCCAGGTCTCCGCTTCTTTGAAAAAACTAGATTTGGGGCAAATAGAAATTAAAAAATTCGGGCTTAATCTGCCTGATAAATTAAAATTAAGCGGCATCGGATTATTAAATGACTTCAGTTTGGCTTTGCCGGATATTTCGTTGGAATTTCCCCCAACTCCGGTTAAAAATTTGGGAGACGCGAGTCTAGACCCTATTGTCCTGCATTCATTTTCCGCTTCTCTGCCGTCGTTTAATCCTGCGAAATTTTCCTGCAATCGGCCGGATTCCAGCCAATACTCGTGCTATGGAGTAGAAACAATAAAAACCGCCACATATATTGAATCGGAATGGTATGCCCAGACAATTTCATGGCTTTCTGACAGGTGCCAGGAAATACCGACAATGAAAGGCGAACTTGGAATGCCTATTGAAGAAAAAACAATCAAATGTTTTGACGCAAAAAATGTCCAAAAAACAATAGTTGAAGAATGCGACGCCATTTGGAAACAATTTATTCAATGCCTTATAGTAAAAGTATTTACCTTCGGCGCGGCTGATTGCCCCTTGCCCACAGGAATATGTTGGCGGTTAAAACAACCAGACCCGCCGGAAAAAAGACAAAGAGCCGCCGCTGAACAATGTTCTGCCTTGTTTCAGGGGCAAAACGAGGCAGTCCCGGCAGGATGCGGATCAGATCCGGCGAACACCCTTAAAAATAAATGCGAAGCAATTAAAGATATAGGAATTAATAAAAACCAGTGCGCAACTTTATTTAAAAGACAAGGCGAGACCGCGCCAGTTGAGTGCGATTCAAAACCATTAGAAACATTTGAAAACAAATGCGAAGAAATAAAAAATTCAGGGGCAAAAAATATTCCCGAACCATGTTTTACCATTCCTGATCCCTGTTTCTTCGTGCCGCTGCTTACCGACCCGCCAGAAGCGGTCACAGACCTTTCAACTCAATATTTTCAAGGCGACCAAAATAGTTGCATTGAACAAACAATCGGCGATAATTCTTTATTTGAGGCAAACGCGGATTGTCCGTTGTCGCTTAATTACGGGACATCTGCCCCGCGCATAAAATTGCCGGGCGTAAAAATTCCGGATATACGGCTTCCCTCGTTCAATTTTTCTCCGTTTCTGAAGGTAAAACTCCCCAATTTTATCTTTGAAGACCTTGCTTTCCCTGATATGGATTTGTGCAATATAAGCGATTGCGCAGATATGCTGGGCGAGCTTAATCTTAATGTCGCTATGCCAACTCTTAGAATACCGGATATTCAACTGCCTGATATTTTTGCGTCTCTCGGCATCCCGGGATTGAACAGCAAGATAAGAATACAAACGGATAAAATAAGGTTCCCCGCGATACAAATGCCTGTCCCGGATTTTGACTTGCTGAAATTCGCCGCGCCCAAGATTACATTGCCGAAAATATCTATGCCTCGGCCTCAAATAAAAGTTGACTTTAAGGGGGTTAAAATAAATCTTCCCAATTTACTGCTGGGACTGCTTGGTTCAATATTTAATATCCCTAGCGGATGCGTAGGGCTTGGATTCGGATTATCAGGCCTGCCACTGGAAATTATTTTCCCTGATTATTATTTTTATTGGCCGAGATTTCCGAGAATCCCTGACCTTTGCGAAGAGGTTGATTCTTTTTGCCGACAGCTTAAAAACGCATTAGATGAAACAATCGGGAGTAGAATCGGCGCGCTCCAAGACGCGGCAAACAACCCGATTCAAACAGGAATACAAGAACAGCTCGACGAAATAGCGATAATTTATAAACAAGCAATAGAAAAAGGAATTTCCGACAAAATGGAAGAAATAAAAAACAAAATAGAAACAGCTGCAAGAAACGCCGCGATATTTGAAAACGGATTAGCGAGAATCCCTAAAACAACTATACCATTAGGCTGGATTACTATCCCTATGAGCGGAGTGAATTCCAAATTAAACAAGCTTCCTCTTGAAATAAATTTCAACTGGCCCGGCGAGTTAAAAGAACTCCAAATATCAAACCCGGTAGTGTATCAGCTTCCGTCAATCCATTTGGAAAATTTGAATTTCAGCAGGGATATAAAATTAAAACTGCCAGGCCTCCAGCTTCCGTCCTTCTCGTTTGATATAAGTTTTTCCGACGACTATGTGGATGTGGCGGGCGGCTCGCCTTCCGGAGGAAACCCCTACCCTATGAATCAGATAGATTCCAACCTGCAAACAATCATAGAAAAGAGCGACGAAATCACAGACGCTTCTGAAAATATTATTGATGTGCTAAAATGAAATTGAAATCCCAACTTCCAATAACCAGTAATCAAACAAACTTCAAATTACAAAAAATCAATAACCAAACCGTTTGGAATTTCAATATTGGTTATTGAAATTTGTTTGGTTATTGTATCTTGGTTATTGGTTATTAAAATTTCAGATTGTAGTTTTGAGCTTGTAAAATTATGCGGAACAAATCAATTCTTGAAAAAACAATAAAAGTATTCTTTATTCTTTCTTTATTTTTTATTTTATTTTTTTCAGCCGCTCTGGTTAGAGCAGACGACTCCACGACAAATAATTTTTTAAACCCAGACGTCCCAGTCGGCACAGTTCAAGACGGATTTGAAATGGGCGCCGACAGAGAATGGCATGCCATATCACCGTCAACGCCGACGACAACGGCACCCACACCCGCAGACACAACAGCCAACAAAGGCGCTGGCTTGGAGATAGTTTATCCCCAAATACCCGGAGCCATTACTCCGGAATATATTTCAATCGGAATACCCAGGTATGTGGAATATTTATTTAAACTCGCTGTTTGGGCAATCGGCATTATAATTTTCCTTGTTTTGTTATATCACGGCTTTGTGTATTTCACTTCCGTTGGCGATCCGGGGAAACTCACCGACGCCATAGACGGAATAAAATCAGCTGGCTTAGGCGTTATAATATTACTTTCCGCTTATCTTATTTTCAACACCATCAATCCCCAGCTTACTATTTTGAACGCGCCAGACATTCCCGTTTTAGCGCCAAATGTATCCCCTGGAATTTATTTATGTAATTACAAGGTGACTGAAAACTTGGAAAGCATTATTGAAGATTATATGAATATTGACGACGAGAGCGAAGACCAAGAACTTGCGGGTATAGGCGAACAAATTAGAATTGAAGCGGCGGAAAAATTAGGGGCGTTGATGATACCAAGAGATAAAAATAAACTATGCTACAGGGTACATTCATCTGGCGATTTAACTAATTTTTATTTTAATGGCAAAGAAGATACCACATTCTCAATACCGCGCAAAATATATATCACAGATCCCGCAGATCCAACTAAAACAAAGCCAGATTGGGCGTACGATTATGGAATAATTTTTCATGGAAGAGATCTCCGTAAGGGAGTATGCGCTGTAGCCAATATTTATGGAGCGCAGAATAATGAAAATATAAAAAGAGTCACAGGAGCTCGCTCTATTACTCTTTTTACAAAATCTTCCGATGAACCTCCGCCTACCAGTCAAGGAATTATTTTATATCAGTGTGTAAATTACAACGACCCTAAAAAATGTCCTGCCGGAGTCATAACCCCGGCGTTGGGTGTTTTTCCGCAAACCTCTATGCCAAAGGGAAGATATTATGACAAATTTGAACTACCCGATCTGCAAAAATTAAAATTGTGGCGAAATACTCGGTCAATCAAATTTGACCAAGAAGGCTCTTACTTCGCGATTCTTAGTTCGGGAAAAGATGAATACGAGGGAGACATCTGCGAAGTTATTTCCAGCGACGACCCTGACCTTACAAATAATCCTATCGGTCAATGCCGCAAAACAACTGGACAAAGATATGTAACAAATAATCTAGGGCAAAAAGTTTTGGTTCCTATTGAAACAAACACCTCTTGTCTCCAATCAATGATAGTAATTAAAGGGAAAGTTCTGTGATCTTAATTTTATGGATAAAAACACTGAAAAATTGTTGCGAAGTTTAAAAAATAAAAAGGTAGGCATCTTTTGCGACGACTCAAATCTTTATCATGCTTACATAAAATATGGATGGAGAATTGACCTCAAAAAATTTAGAGAGTTTATCGGCAGGTATTGCGATTTGCAATTTATCAATTACTATTTGGTTATTCCGGCTGTAAACGATATTATTTTTCGCAATACGCAAAAATTTATAGGAAAAATAAAACGCTTTGTTGACATAAAAAAAGAAAGAACTGAAATACACGCCCGTAGGCGGACAAGTGGTCAAAAAAGGCAATATGGATGTGGAAATTGTTTTAGATGTGGTCAGGAAAATAGATGAATTAGATGCTGTTATAATAGTGAGTGGAGACAGCGATTTTTTAGAACTTAAAAATTATATGGTTTTTGAAAACAAAAAGAATATTTTATTTGTTAGCTATGAAGAAAATATGGCTTGGGAATTAAGGCGGTGTTGGCATATATACTTAAACAGAATAAAAGATGTTATTATTTTGAAATAAAAAAAGCCCCGAGTTTTTACCTCGGGGTAGCGTTACTATTTTTATATTAGCAAATCAACAAACCCTGTCAAGACCAAAAAACCGAGAGGCAATTAAAAATTTAAACATTTAAGAATTATTTAAAAACTTGAAATTAAAAATTCGTTAATGCTTTATGTTTTATAAACATCTTTTTTTTATAAAGCAATACATCCAGAAGCATCTTGCCATTTTAGCCGCTCCTTTGGTTTTGGTTTTGGTTTTGTCTCTTTTGCCGGAAGCGGCCCACGCTGGCACTTTAGGCAGTATACTTAGCGCTCTTACATATATCCCCTTAAGTTTTGCATACCTTATTCTCGCGCTTGTAACTTTGCTTTCCGGGCTTGTCGCTGAACTCTGCGGGGCTTTTCTAAACTGGATAACAGGCCCCGCTTTTATAACCTTAAAATATACGAACAACGAATTTGTTAATCTTGGATTGGGCATCACTAAAAACTTTGTAAATTTAATTTTAGTCGTATTTTTAATATATATCGCCCTTGCCATTGCTTTGCGGCTCAAAGAGCGCGCCACCAAACAAACCTTGGTCTATTTAATTATTATCGCTCTATTGGTAAATTTCGCTCCTGTTTTTTGCGGACTTATTGTTGACGCTACCAATATAGTCCAGAATTATTTTCTGGCTGGTATTCAAAAAGGCGTTTCTGGTATTGTGACCGATTCTTTGAGTTTTTCAGATTTAGGAAAAACAGCTAACACTATAAGCGACGATTGGGCAGCAAAATTAGGGATATTTACCAAATTGCTTCTTATAATCATAATGAATATAAGCATCGCGTTCGCGCTCCTGCTTTTTGCCGCTATTTTCTTTTTCCGGCTTATCGCCATCTGGATTTTAGTAATTTTATCTCCCCTCGCTTTTGTGGCGTGGATATTGCCTGCAACCAAAAAATTCTGGACCTTGTGGTGGAACCAATTTATTCAGTGGTCAATAATCGGCATCCCGTTAGCTTTTTTCCTTTATCTTGTTATGGCAACGACAACTGTTTTAAACAACACCTTCCGCGCGAAAATGACCTTACCCGGCATAAGCACTGATACGGTCGGCTTGCTTAATATGGTTCTTCCATATATAGCCATTACCGCGCTTCTATATTTCGGATTTGTAATCGGCCTCAAAACTTCAGCAATGGGCGCGTCATCTGCGATAAAAATGACAAAGGGGTTAGGAAAATGGACGGGCAGGAAAACGTTACAGCAAACTGCTGGAAGATTTTTTGCTAGTGAAAGAGGCAAGAAATTTGTGACTGCAAAACTTCCTGAAGGCAAAAGCCGTTTTGGAAAAATTGCATATAGCGCAATTGGCGCTGTTGGAACGGCAACCGGAGCCCGATGGGCCGCAAGAGGTATTCAGCGCGTCGGAGCTGTTTATGGAGCGCAACAGTCAAAGGTAGTAGAAGACGAGAAAAAGAAAATCAAGGAACAATTCGGAAATGACTACGAAAGAGCTGCTGCCACAGCTGGCACAATTTTGCCCGGCAACTTCCATAAGAAAATCGCTATGAATCAGTATTTAGCGGAAACAAAAGGCGGCAAGGGATTAAAAGAGTTAGGAGATAGCAGGTTAAGGGAATATACAGGATTAACAGCTAGATACGCGCCCCATTTAATTGAGAATGTAGTAAAGTATAATCGTAAATTGATTGACGACGAAAAAATAGGACCGGAAATTCAAAGAATATTGGTGCCCGGAGAATTATCAAAAGATAAAGACCTGATAAATTTAGTAGACAATGGAATAATCACAGAAGAAATAAACACAAAGAAAGGCAAAGCCGCCGCCATTAGAAAAGTTGCCATTAAAAAAATTGTTTCCAAATTAAAATCCGAGGATATTGATAAGTTGGGCGATGATGATTTTGAAGATGAAATATTTAAACAAATGATTGGACTTTGCAAACCATGGAATTTTATTGATAAAATAGGGACCGAAAAAGGATTAAATTATATAGAAGATATTCAAAAGGAAATAGAAAAAAACTGGCAGGCTGTCGCTAAATTAAATCCAACTGTATTGCGAGCCGCTTATACCATCGGCGGTCAAGCGCTTTTGAGAAATTATGTCATAAACGGAAAAGAAATAACAAAAATAAAAGAAATAAATGAAATAATAAAAAGTTCTGCCACAAAAAAACAGAAAGAAGCAGAACAACCCGGTAAAATAATATGGGACAAGGAATTAGCTGAAAAAAAAGAGCAAGCGCAAAAAGAGTATGAAAAAAAACAGAAAGAGCAAGAGGAACAAAAGCAAAAAGAATCTCCAAAACCAAAAAAACCAGGACTTACGGGTGAAGGAAGTGGATATGTAGGAGGGGGAGCCCCATAATAAATAAAAAGAGACCAAGTATTTCCTTGGTCTCTTTGTTTGACATTATTCTGCCAAACCTCTCTTATGGGCGAGCCGGCCACTTCCCTGCCGCTTCCAATATTTTGAAGTCGCGCAGGTCAGCGATGGTCATCTTTTCTCTCCCCCCTACGATTCCCGCGACAAGAATACCAGCGATGTCAGGAGACACGCCAGCGTCCTTGTAGGCCGCAACTATCAACTGAATGGATTCTTTCTCATGAACCGCGGCTTCGGCCCTTTTTTGAGCCAACTCCGGTTCAATATACGCCTTCTCGGTCTCATCAGGAAGTTTGACTTGCGTTATTTCAAGGTCAACGCATTCTTTAGGCAACCCGCACTCAAAAAATGGATTGCCAGTTTCAGTAAGCAAATAATTCGCTGTTTCGGCTTCAATGCTAGGCTTTTCTTCCTTGCATTGTTTGGATGTCTTGCCTGACATCACATGCCTCAATCCGCCCATTACGCCCCGTTCAAAAAATACTCCCAACTTATCAACAGTGTCAGTCGCCATAAGGTCTCTTATCGGCAGACGGAAGTAGAGGTGGTGCATTAATAGATTGTGGCCGCTTGTTCCCTCCCAAACGATATTCCCGGCCGCATCCCGGATAGGAAAACGGTAATTCCTGTCTACTCTCGGAAAACGGAGATATATTGTGGCAGCCACCTTTAACGGTTGACTACTCAAACCTCCGCTCTCTTTAGTATACAGCCCTTCCGTTATTAAGAAGTTGAAGAAGTACTGACCTGTCGGGAATATCTTGAAGCGCTCAAAGGGTTTGAAGCAAAAATACAGACCTGGGCCAACTGCGTCTATCGGCCTGCCAAATCTTGCCAAAACCGCTTGAGCTGGAACCTCAACACTCCCAACTTGCACCAAACACCTCTTGAGCCACACGGCGAGAACCACGACTATCGCAATCTCAAGCGCAATCGCCAATAGCTCTTTCACTTGAGAAGCGCGCGGCAATAACACCATTAGATCTGGTGGTATTAATGTTGGCGCCATCGGCGCTAATATTAACGCCGAAACAGCCAACACCAACCAAACCCAAAAAGACGGCTGATTCCAAAACTTCTTTCTTACGGCCGCAATCTGCGCCTTATTCTTCTTTTTAGCAGCCCGTCTTCTCGCGTTTTTCGTACGCCAATCCATTCTCCTTTTTACCCAAATAACTACCTTCAACAACGCAACTCCTGCCAATAGCAAAACCGCAATCCATAACCCCCACATCACGAACCGCTGCGCCTCGGCATCTCCCGTCAACAATATGTAGACGAGAACAAAAAGCGCCACCAAGAAAACAAAAACCAATAATGTCCACCCTATTCCTCGCCGTGTTTTTGGCAGTTTCTTCCATACCCATTTTGCTGCCATTCCTACTCCAGTTGCAACACTGCGTCCGCGCTTTTTAAGAAAACTCCACACCTTACCCATACTATTCTCCTTTAATCAGTATTCACTTGACAATGATCTGTCTATCCAAAATCCGAATAAAAATTCGGATACCAAAAAACATTTTTGATACCCGAATGATAGCATATCTCCTATTTTTTGTCAAATCCTAAAAATCAACCGTTGATTAAGGGAACACTTCCCATAGCGACTACGGGAGATGTTCCCCTAAAATTTAACTTGCCCTAATTGGCATTACAACATATAGGAAGCTGTCGTCGCCGACTGGTTTTAAGACGCCAGGGCCAGAGTTGGTGTTTAATTCAAGTATTATTTCAGAGCTTTTAATAGTTAAAATTCCATCCAATAAAAATCTGTGGTTAAAAGCGATTTCAACCGGCTCGCCTTTTATTTTCGCCGGAATTATTGAATTATACTCCCCTATTTCCGCGCTTTGGCTAAAAATAGAAAATTCTTTGTTTTTTGGGTCCGCTTTTATTTTAACCTCATTTACTTTACCGCTAAATAAACTAGCTGTTTTAATTTGATTTAAAAATTCCGCTTTATCCATTATTAATTGGGTTGTGAATTTCTTGGGGATAATCTCTTGATAATTTGGGTATTCACCTTCAATTAAACGGGAAATTAATTGAATTTGAGGATGGGTTGTTTCAGGCATGGGATATTCAAACATTATTTGATTTGGAGAAAAATATATTTTTATATCTCCTGTTTTTTCTCCAAATATATTTATTACTTCTTTGGTTGTTTTTTGAGGAATAATTAAAGAATAATCTTTTTTTAAAGAAGTTGTATTTTTTAATAAAAGTTTTTTTTCGCCGAGTCGGAAGCTGTCTGTGGAGGTTATTGTAATTTGATTTTTTTGGAATAAAAAATAAATACCGGAAATTTCAGGCCGAGTTGTTGAAGGAACCGCGATATCAGCCACACTATTTAAACTTTGGCACAATAAATATGAATCAATAAAAATAAAATCACTTTCATTTATTTTTGGAATAATAGGGAAGTCGTCAGCCGAAAGCCCTTTTATTTTGGTTTTATAATTCTCGCAATTAATAAATAAAACATCAGATCTTACTAAAAACTCTATGTTTTTATTTGGTAGTAAATTAATAAAACTTGATAATAATCGCGATGGTATTGTTATTTTTCCTTCTTTTATTGTTTTACTTAAAATCCACCAATTAATACCTATTTCTAAATCTGTTGCCGCTAAATTTAAAAAATTTTTATTAGTAGATATTAAAACATTATTTAAAATTGGCAAAGTAAGTGATTTTGAAGAAA
>Ga0209211_10011273_pt1 | contig 11465 bp, 7 predicted proteins | sample RifGroA2_FD_183992 | JGI IMG/M metagenome (GOLD analysis project Ga0209211, IMG submission 183992) | Groundwater microbial communities from Rifle, Colorado, USA - Groundwater A2 (SPAdes) (version 2) | ecosystem: Environmental > Aquatic > Deep subsurface > Groundwater | place: Rifle, Colorado...
ACTGAGGAAAGAGGGCACATACGATTTCACCCTGAAGGCGCTGGGCACAAATTACAATTATACTGCCGAAAAGCAGTTCAGGGTAAAGCTGCAGGACTGCTATAATATCGAAGTGCAAAAGCTTTCAGGCGAAATGAATGTATGCATGGAAGACAAGCCAGAGTATACATTCTCCCTCCACAACAACAAGAGCATGCCGGTTAACCTGCAGATAAGCCTTGGCGGAATGGATGCCCTGCTTGACAGGACGCAGGTAAATATCCAGCCCGGCCAAATCGAGCAGGTGAAAGCCACGCTTGATGTGGCAAACCTTGCAAGGCCCGCGCAGGTGTCACGCAACGACATCGCAGCAGAGCTCCTCATTGACAGCTCGGGGAGCATGGCTGAGAGCATTGACGGCAAGGCAAAAATGGAAATTTCCCGAAGCGCGATAATCAGCCTGATCAACAATATCAACCAGATCGATCTTGGGCTGCGCGTATTGGGGCAGGGGGAACTGTGCGAGGAATCGCAGCTTTTGGTTCCTATAACCGGCCTGAATATCCCGCAGGTCACTGACAATGTGGCAACACTAAGCCCTAAAGGCAAGACACCGCTTGCTCAGGCGCTTGAAGCGAGCGTTTCCGACTTCAATAGCATAGGGCAAAACAAAGGCAGATTTTTAATAGTTGTAAGCGACGGAAAGGAAACATGCAACGGGGACATAACCAAAGCGGCACAGGAAGTTGCGGCCGCAGGGATAAAAGCATACACCGTAGGCTTTGACATAGACGAGAATGGCAGGCAGGAATTGCAGGAAATATCCAACCGGACCGGCGGAAAATATTTTGATGCCAGGGATTCCGGGCAGCTCCTTTCCGTTCTTTCCCAGATATCACAAGACCTCAATATAGTGCCCGCCCAAAAAGGGACAAAAAACCTGACGCTTTCGCTAAAATCAGAAAATTTCCAGTTTGAAAAGGATTTTACCGTAGTGGTATCAGACTGTTACAATGCATCGCTCCTCGCCCCTGAAATCAATGCATGCCCAGGAATACCGGCAAAGACCACTGCAAGAATAATCAACCTTGGCTCAAAGGCACAGGATTTCACTTTGAGCTATTCGCCAAGCATTGTGAGCGGCCCGCCAAAAGCCCTTGTGAACCCTGGCGAAGAGAAGGCAATAGAATTGTCCTCGGCAGTGCCCAAGGATAAATCAATCAAGGCCTATACCCTAAATATTGCAACCAAGACAGGCATGATCTCACAGACAAGGAAGATCAACTATCTATCTAGCGCAAGCTGCTTTGGCGCAGACATTTTGCTCACAGACCCTGTGCTTGATGCACAGACATGCGAAGGCGTAAAGCAGGTGCTGTTCATTGAAAACCGCGGGGTTGTGGCACAGCAGGTCACGATAAGTGCGGACAAGCCCTATGTGCACATAGTTGACAGCACGCTCGATCTCGAGCCGGGGGAGAGGGATCAGGTGAATTACTTCGTTTCCCCGCCATTTGATTTGCCGCAGACAACATTCATTACTTTCAAGGCAAGGACAAACAATGGCTTTGAGACAAGCGCGAAAGTGAAACTGGTTGTTTTAGGCAACGAGCAGTCATTTGGCATCGGGGACACCACTGCGCCAGCAGATACAAATGCCACCACGCAGGCAGATATCAACTATACTGTGCAGGTCGAATTCCAGCTATACAATGACAGCAACAGCGTGATGCAGATAATCAGCATGAAAAGCCTTGATTATAATGCTGCCCTTTCACCCGATTCAAACACCATTGCGCCAAAGCAGGGAATAAAAGTAACGGCGCTTGTGGAACTCCCCCCTGACGTGAACGAGGGGACAATAATTATGCCCGTGATGATAGAAACTACGCGCGGGACATTCACGCGGGAAGTCAAATTTGAATATAACAAGCCTGAAGGGAGCAGGATCAATATAGGAACAGGCCTCTTTAGCCTCGGATCAATATCCACCACAATACTTGTGGCGCTGATCCTCATTGTGATTGCGCTCATAGCATACTCCACTTATAGCGCGGTGAAAAGGGACGGGGGCGCACAAAAAACACCGGGAGAGGAGAAATTAAATGAGATGGAACCCGAGCCAGAAGCGCTCAGGAAGAAGAGGAAGAAGACGAAATAGAGGAATCCGAACGCCCCATAATTACCCCGGTACTATTATAAGTCATGTAGAAGCCCGCACCAAAAAGGCATTAAAACGGTTTGCACTCATTTTTTGCTAGATGCACATGATCAGGCCGGCCGGCAGGGCCATGGAAATAAAGCACGCAACGCGCGATGTAGTGCCAATTGCAAAGGAAGTCGAAAAGTCCGGTAAAAAAGTGCTCTACCTCAACATCGGCGACCCGATGGTTTATGATTACAGGACCCCTGAGCATATATGGAAAGCAATTGAGGATAACAAGCAAAAGTCTGAAGGGTATACCGATGCCCTTGGAACCATCGGCGCAAGGTCGGCAGTTGCAGATTATGCCAAGCGGATGGGGGTTAATGGTGTCACCAGTGATGACGTAATCACTTTTGTAGGTGGGAGCGAGGCAATAATTGTATCTTTGCAGGCACTGATGGACAGGGGCGAGAACTGCCTGATCCCAAATCCGGGCTATTCAATATTTTCGGGCGAGCTCTCATTCCTTGAATGCCCGCCAAATGAATATTACCTTGACGAGGAGAATGGATGGCAGCCTGATGCCTCGCAGATAGAAAAGCAGATCAACCCAAAGACAAAAGCTATTGTTGTAATCAACCCAAACAACCCCACCGGAGCGGTTTTTTCAAAAACCACCCTTAAAAGGATCATCGATGTTGCAGGATCGCACAATATAGTGGTATTTGCAGATGAAACCTACGACCAGTTGCTATTGGATGACGACCCTTTTACGCCTATGGCATCCATTGCAAATGATGTGCCGGTGGTTTCAACAGGCAGCATTTCAAAGAACTATTTAGCACCGGGCTTTAGGGGCGGATGGATATACAGGCACGACCCTCAAGGGATACTGGGCGAATATTTTGAAGCAATAAAAAAGATCTGCAGGCTGCGCCTTTCGACAGTTGCACCGGTGCAGTTCGCAATGGAGGCGGCACTCAACGGCCCGCAGGGCCACCTTGCGCCATTGCGGGAAAAGCTGCGCCGCAGGAGGGATCTCACATTCAGGCGCCTCAATGAAATAGAGGGCCTTAGCTGCGTTAAGCCCAAAGGCGCATTCTACGCATACCCGCAAATCAATTTCCCTTTGCAATCAGACAGGGAATTCGTGATCTCGCTTGTGAGGAAAAAAGGGGTGCTATGCGTTTACGGTGAAGGCTTTGGCCAAAAGCCCGGGACACACCACTTCCGCATAGTGTTTTTGCCCCCTGAGCAGATATTGGGCGAAGCATTTGACAAAATCGAGGAATTCATAAAGGAAAACTACCTCGCAAAAAAATAATTCCAATTATTTTCCGGCGCGACCCAGCAAAAAATACATGCAGGAATTTTTAAATTCTACAAAATAATTTTTCCCTTGCTAAAAGGTTTGGCGCTGCGGCTGATTTTACGGGTAAAGTATTTAAACACTAAAGGCGTAATAGGTATTGCGTATTGGGAGTTAAGGGGGTAAGCTATACTGCATTACGGCGTTCGCGCCGGCTCTCTCATGGGGGCGCAGATCCCTGGCTTACCACCTTTCAATTTTAGGCGCTGCTTTTTTGAAAATTTCCCTGACATCACATTTAATATCCTTTAACCCAATAAAAAAATGCCCAAAATGGCGATAGCCAATATTTATAACCCTAATCAGGCACTTTTTCAATAAACCAAAGCTTGACTTTAATACAAGGCTTTTTCTAAAACAAAGGGCTTTTTCTTTTGGCCAAGCTTTTCTTTTGGGTCAGCCCAAAAGAAAAGGTTGCGGAGGTGGCAGAGCGGTCCAATGCGCCTGGCTTGAGCTGCCCTTTTCTTTCTTTAGGAAAGAAAGAAAAGTGTAAGTTGCCCAAAAGAAAGAAATTTGGGCAATGAATAAAGGGCAAGAGCGACCAGGTCTCCGAAAGGGGGCGCGAGTTCGAATCTCGTCCTCCGCGTTCATGTGGCTAAAAGCCACATAGAAGGACGTGACTTCGTACATTTTCCCGAAGCTTTTGACAAAAGCCTCTTCGGGCCTCGTCCTGCGCGTCCTGCCCTTTTCTTTCTTCTAAGAAAGAAAAGTGCAAGTTGCCCAAAAGAAAGAAACCACCCTTTTTCCCCGAGGGTTTTTCTTTTCCTGCAGGAAAAGAAAAAGGCTGTTCGAGTTTCGTCCTTTCGCACCTGAGCCAAAAAGAAAGAGGGCGAGTTGTCGCATATTTTCCCTTAGGATTTTTGTAAAAGCCTTTTCAAATCTTGCCCTTTCGCACTCTGCCAGTTCAGCTTTTGAAAAATATAAATAGGAGTTACTACCTGATTATTCACATGGTTTCTCCAAAAACTGCATTCAAAATGGGTATGGTCCCCATTAAAGCTGTTTCAAGGACTATCGGAATGTTGAGGAACCCGCCGTTATCAGGCAAGAAAAGATCCCCTTTCCTTTCAAAGAATGCACTATTCATTGAACTTTGGCGAACCGCTACACCGCATGCTCCTCGTCGAATAGGAAAAAAAGAATTTCTCACAATTGAAGCGTTCAATGATTATATAATGGTAATTGACGATACCTTAGACAAACTGGGCCACCCCGACATAGATAAAGATTACCTTAAATACAAAACAATCCCTGGCGCAAAAAAAAGAATAAGTGGTTTCGTTAAGTCTGTAAAAGGCCTTGACCTGACAAAGGAGGAAAAAGCCAGAATGCTTAAAGCAGCAGGAGAATTTAGAAGAACGGCATTCCATACCTTGCGGAAATTTTATGCAGGTAACATCCACAATCTTGATAATATAATCAAAATGAAAGAGGAAACTTCTGGCGAAACGGGGCGCATGACAGTTAGGCTTCTCAATATAACTGGCCGTGTGCCACAGGAAGAAAGTCATCGTGTCGAAGATGCATGCACTGCTGCATTTATGGCAACACAAATAGCTGATGATATCTATGACTTGAGAGAAGATATGGAAAGTGGAACTCCAAACATTGCTTTTGGAATTTTACAAAGTCACCCTCAGGAACTAAAACATGTGATGGCAATGGGAAGACCATCCCTGAAATTATTGAAGGAAGTCTGTCCCCAATCCACAAAGCAAATAATGGAATTGTACAATGGATATTTAGGAAAAATACCCACTACTGGAGATATACAGTCAATAATTATATTTCCAATCATATTCATGAAGTTACTTTCACTAACAAGGCGGAATTATAACACAATTGTAAAGTAAGATAATTGATATTTAGCCGCCGAAAAAGTCGCCGATCCTTGTGATGTCAAGGATATTGCTGAAGCGGTTTCCCTCCGCTTCGAGTTCCTGCGCCTGAATATCTATTATTGCAATTGTCTGCGGGTCGGCATTGCTCTCGCGCATCTTTGCCGCGGCCTCGCGCAGCTTTAGTGCCCTCTCCTTGAGCTTTGCACCATATTCGCCATCGCCTACCAAATAGCTTGCGATGTTTAGCTTTTTCTTGTCCTCAATTGTCTTATCTGCGGTGTCACCGAGCTGGTTTGCGAACGCGGGATCCTTTTCAGCCCACTGGTTTGCAAGAGTATAAAGCTGTGCCTGCTTTCCTGCAGCAACAGGCGCGAACTTCCTGCACATACTGTCAACCACCATATCAGCCACTTTTTCAGGAGTGCCTTCAAGCTGCCTGCAGTCAACCGCTGCCCTCTGCTTTGCCGCGCAGTCGAGAGCCGCATTGGCCCTGCATTGTGCAATGCCAAGCTTCATTTTGCTCAGCTCCCCCATCCTCTTGAGCGCTTCCGAGCGGCACATCGCATCAATTTCCTTTTCATTCGGCATTCCAAAGCCTGCCTGTGACGTGAATGCATCTATGAGTTCATCATCGGACATCTCACACAACTGCTCTGGCGATAAGCCGGGGCCCATTTGCGGCCCATTGGGCTGCTGGGGCCTGTAAACGTCCTGCCCCATTTGCGGGCCGTATTGCCCACTATTGCCCTGTCCGCCCTGGCCATATCCTGTGTCAGGACCCTGAGGACCGTATTGCTGGCCGCCATAACCCTGCGTGCCCTGCCCACCATCCATGATCGGAGGATTATATGGCATTAGAGGCAACTGCCCGGCTGGCTGCTGTATTGGATTGGGCAAGACCATGCCTGAGCCTGTCTCTTCCTGTGCCACAGTCACATATCCAGTATTAGGGTTGATTATCACGATATTTCCGGTCAGAGCTGATCCGCCATCGCTTGAAGGGGGTTCAGGAGCAGGCTGCGGTGCCGGCTCAGGAGCAGGCTCGGGAGCTGGAACTGGCTGAGGTTCCTGTGGCGGCTGATAGGGAGGAGTCTCATACCCGCTGTTAGGAATGCATTCCCAATGGCCTGATTCACAGGTAGATCTGCCGCTATTAGGGCACTGTGGCGGGGACTGGGCGCACTCGCCCTGCGGCCCCGACTGGCCTCCTTGGCCTCCGCCATTTTCAGGCGGCCTGTAATCAGCTCTTTCCCTGCAATGCCACCCATCGGCCTCACAAGCAGGATACTGTCCTTCGCCGCACTGAGGCGGGTTAGGGCTTCCCTGGCAACCCATCTGGCCAGGCTGCTGCTGGTATTGCGATTGCCTGCATTTCCAAACGCCGCCATCGCAAAAAGGCTCCGCCCCCATGCCGCATGCCTGCGGTGGACCCGGGCCTTGGCAGCCTTTTCCATAATCAGGCCCATACTGGGAGCCAGACACGTACTGCCCGCCATTTTGCCCCTGGATATACCTGCCAGCGTTATTGGAACCACTCTGGCCGCCCATCTGCTGGGGCCCCGGGACATAAATGTCAGGAAGCCGAAAGCCCTGGTCGCCTGACTCCCTGAACTTCTTGAGCTCCTCACACTTGACCCTGAAATTTGGGAGCTGCTCTTTAATCCTGTCCTTTGCTTTTGCGAGCATGTCCTTTTCGCTCTGCAGGCTGGCACCCGCCATGGCACGGCAGAGTTTTATGACAGTATCCTCGTTGAATGTGTCAATTGTAATGGAACTCTCATCAATGCCCGCCTTTTTCAGCGCATACTTCGCTTCCGCAGGCAAAGGGATTTTTCCTGAACTGAACTGCGAGCAGAAATCATCCGGGTTACAGATCTTTGCCTCAGAATCGAGGCGCGAACAGACAGTTGACGCTTCCTGTGACTGCTTTATGACACCGGTAAGGGTTGACACCAAGGCAGCCTTGTCGCCGACGCACCCTTGCGCAAAAGAACTGCTGTTTGAACTGATCCAGTTGTAAGCGCTTGTCATGCTCTCCATCATGCGTTGCTGGCCCACATACTCTGTGTCGGCAAAGCTAGATTCCGGAAGGCCAATGTCAAAATTGAAATTGCCAAAGCCATTCTGCTGGTTTTGCATATTTTGCTGCTGGCCCTGAATATTCGTGCCGGCATCATCCGCAAGGACAAGGGAAACCAGAATAACAAGGGAAAACCCAAGCAATATTGATTTCATTAATTTCATTTCACTTTCCATGTGACAGTTAAATATAGATTCTCCTATTTAAATTTTCCTTTTTAGGGATTTGGACGTATTTTTGGGAAAATATGCCGGCATCAGGCCCCGGCAAAAACAGCAAAATTCACCCCAAAGGAGAAAAATATTCGTCATGGCAGCGCCGCGAGCAGAACCTTCTGGCTTCAATTGAGCCAAACGGATTGTCAATTATTTCCCCGCAGTTCACGCACTTATATTGCTTTACGGAAACTTTCCCCTGCTGAACCTGCTTTGGCTGCTTCTTATCCAGATTTACAAACACCATCGGCATGCACCCCTTTTGGCCAAAAGCCTATTTACCTGAAATCTTCCCACCAACGATATTTAAACATAAGTTTCGTTATGTAGCGCTCAATAAGGCTTAATTACACTAACACAAGCATACAGGATTAATCGTTTGCTGCGCATTGATAATTATGGAATCTTATGCAAAAATGCCATATAGCGTGCTGCGCATTTCCGGAAATGCCGAAAAGACACTCAACGGGATCACGAGCAACACCCTTGATGCACCGCGCAATGCATTCCTTGACATTTACGGCAAGATTGTCGCAACATTCTACCAGCAGCGCCTCAACGGGGAAATTTTTATAGCGCTTCCCGCAAAATCCCTTTCAGCCTCGCTTGCCCACCTCAAGCCTTACGCGGCAATCGGAAAGGCGATGGTTGAAACGACACAATTGCAGGCATATTACCTCCCCGAGGAGGACACTATGGAAATGCCCGGATTTAAAATCCCTGAACGCCAAGGATGCGTGCTCATCGCCCCCAATCTGCCAATGGCCTTAAACCAGATGGATGATGATGAATTCACACTTTTACGCCTCGAGAGGGGCATCTCAATGCAGGGCATTGAATTTGAAAATGAAATGATCATGAATACAGACTGGAAAGACGCGGTTTCGTTTTCAAAAGGATGCTATTTAGGGCAGGAAATAGTTTCCAAAATAAGCATGCGCGGAAAGCCACCTAAAAAGCTTGTGAGAGTTGCATTTGAAAAGGAGCCACAAAACCTGAATATTGAAAATTCGCAGTTGCTCACAAAAGCGTATTCAAAAAGCCTTGGCAAGTGGATTGCATACTGCTCTCTGCCAAGTCAAATTAAGGAAGTAAAAGGGGGACAAATAATTGATTAAAATTCCAACACCATGCTTCCAAAGTTCGCCAATTAACCAATTCCCGACGATTTTTAAAATACGAGTGCATTTTATTTATTCATGCCGCAAATTTCAGCTTCAGTCCTCAATGCCGATTTTGCAAAGTGGAAAAAGTGGCTCCCGCATCGACCGGATCCACTGGGATGTGATGGATAATAAGTACGTGCCGAACACAGGGATTGATGAGGAATCGATAAAGAAGCTGCGCCCGCGCACAAAAAAATTATTTGAAACGCACCTGATGGTTGTTGACCCTGAAAACCACATCCAAAAAATCGCTGATTATGGAAACGAGCTTGCAATATTCCACATTGAAACAGTGAGGCAGCCGGAAAAAATCATCAGGCAGATACGCGATGCAGGCATGAAGACGGGGATTTGCGTCAATAACAGGACCGACGCACGCGTTGTGCTGCCATTCCTTGGCAAAGCGGACCTTTGCCTCGTGATGGGCGTCGAGGCAGGATTTGGCGGGCAGGAATTCAACCCTGCAGCGCTGGGAAAGATAAAGCTCATCAGGCAGCATATTGACAAAAACAAACTGGGCTGCAAAATAGAGGTTGACGGCGGGATAAACCCGCAAACAGGAGCGCTCTGCACACAAGCAGGCTGCGACATCTTGGTGGCGGGCACATTCATATTCAGGCACCCGAAAGGCATAGGGCAGGCGGTGAAGGAGTTCAGGGATGGCAAATAGCCAATATTTATAACCCTAATCAGGCACTTTTTCAATAAACCAAAGCTTGACTTTAATACAAGGCTTTTTCTAAAACAAAGGGCTTTTTCTTTTGGCCAAGCTTTTCTTTTGGGCCAAACCAAAAGAAAAGGTTGTTGCGGAGGTGGCAGAGCGGTCCAATGCGCCAGCCTGGAAAGCTGGTCTCCGAAAGGGGGCGCGAGTTCGAATCTCGTCCTCCGCGTTCATGTGGCTGAAAGCCACATAGAAGGACGTGACTTCGTACGTTTTCCCGAGGCTTTTAGCAAAAGCCTCTTCGAATCTCGTCCTCCGCGTCCGACCTGCTCGCCGGAAGGGAGCAGTTGTCGTCCCGTCTTCGACGGGACATAAAGCAATCTTCGCGAGTATCCAATCAGTCCGAATATGAAAGTATTGAAAAAGCGCTAAATAGCATATCTTCTAGCGGAAGGCGCTTTTGGAATTCTTGCGCGTGCAAGGAATTTTTTCCGGGTCGTAATTATTGTTTTTGATGCATTTTTGCCGCCGGTTGCTCTTTGCACATTAGCAAGCCCTGCAAAAAGTTGTCTTAATTGGATTCGCGATGACGTTCCTTCTTGTTCAGCCTTCATTTTGCGGTAATCTCGCTGATTCCGCCTTATTTTAGTTCTACTCGGCTCATCAGTAAATTCTTTTGTGGTAAATTCTGTTTCAACAGCTAACGCTCTTGGGATAGTGCCATTGTTTTCTAAAATTGAATAATGTACAGAGGCAACTCTTGCAGGTATATTCCCAAGAGTAATTTTTCTAGTGAAATACCAATTAAGGAAATTCTCAAGACCATATCCTCCGCGCCTTAATCTATTATCCGTTGCACGATTTCTTCCCCCTAAAAGCAATATTTGCATACTTTTTCTTTGCATAAGCGGAATGAATGATTCTAATAAAAAAGCTCTTTGCCCTGTAGCCCGAACATTTCCCCCCTCCACCTTGCCAAGCGTCATTTCAACTTTATATCTTTGCGAATTTTCATACTTCTCGAGATCCTCAAAAGCAACTGCTTCTTTCCCCAAGGGGCCAATTAGCCTTTGAATGTTTTCCTTTGGGATTTTATCAAGGTCGCTGTCAAGCATCACCATTGCCTGCCCTTTCGGAAACTTTCCACCGAATTTTTGTCGAAAAAATTTGAGCGCCTGAAAAAAAGACATAGATTTTCCCATGTTTTCATTGAACCTTAGCATTGTGACTTTCGATTTCTCCATTTTGAGCTCCCTTGCTTTTTTGAGGGCTTTTTGCAAAGTGCCATCAATACTTCCATCATCAATAAGAAGGAAATGACCAATGACGCCTGCTTTAAGTAGCGCGTTAACTTCAGCAAGGTGATTTTCTATGTTTTTTGATTCATTATAACATGGCGAAAACATCACCGGCTTCATGATAGCTTTACAGCAAGGAACTTTAAAAAAGCTTTTGGGATAAGCCCGCCGCACAAAGCAAAGTCCAAAATTACAATCACCACCTAGTAGGATAACTATTTAAACTACAATGTGCACAATGTAATACAGATTGTATGCTTGTGATAAAAGATTCGATGGTGCTCATACACCTTGCAAAAATAACCCTGCTCGAAACGGCATGCGCTTACTTTGGGCGGGTGGAAATACCTGAAAAAGTGTTCAGCGAAACCGTGACCGTTGGCAAAGAAAAAGGGCATGAAGATGCGATAATTATAGAAAATGCGATAAAAAGCGGCGCAATCAAAGTCCGGAAAGTCAAAAAGCCAGAGCTAGTAAAGAAAGCCAATGATTTCAGCATTTATGGCGGAGAAGCAGAAGCCCTTGCGCTCTACTGGCTGGAAGAAGCTGATTTGCTTGCAACCGACGATGACAATGTGAGGCGCAAAAAAGAGCTTTTAGACCTCAAACTCATAGGAACCCCTGCGATAATACTGAAACTTTTCAACAGCAAAAAAATAGACTCGAAAAAAGCAAAACAATCAGCCGCAAAGCTGCGCAAAATTGGCTGG
>Ga0209211_10011274_pt1 | contig 11464 bp, 13 predicted proteins | sample RifGroA2_FD_183992 | JGI IMG/M metagenome (GOLD analysis project Ga0209211, IMG submission 183992) | Groundwater microbial communities from Rifle, Colorado, USA - Groundwater A2 (SPAdes) (version 2) | ecosystem: Environmental > Aquatic > Deep subsurface > Groundwater | place: Rifle, Colorado...
GACTGAGACTTTTTTAAATGTTGTTTTAGTAGTTCCTGCTCCACACTGCTTACCTTAGCAGGATCAATCACTACTTCAGTTTACCATAACCTCATAGTATTGGTAAATTTGTTTTGGGGGTGCTATATATCCATTGATACTTTCAGTGAAGAATATATCCATGAAGTGGAGAGGAGATTAAACTCAACACCCAGGAAATGTTTGGGATACTTGACACCATATGAGAGAATGGAACAGTTACAAAATGGTATTGCCTAAGTAGTTAGTGATGCACTTCCAGCGTGAATGTGGGCTAGCCCATATTGTGTAGCTCTATGACCTATAATCATTACTCTTTTACCATCATAGTTTTTAATTAGATCTTTTAAAAAACTTTTCATTCTTCTAGATGTTTGTTCATAACTTTCTCCATTAGGGAAAGGGGTATCAATTCTTTTAAGTTTTTCTGGATTTACCAGGCTGCTTGGTTTCTGAGTTAAATCACCGTAGTTACATTCTCTTAGCCTTGGATCCTGAATTATTGGAAATTTATTTCCAAAAGCAAACTCTGCTGTTTTATATGATCTTTGAAGATCCGAGCAAAAAATTGCATCAAATTTTTCATCTTTTCTCCTTTCGCCTAGATCCTGTGTTTGTTGTATTCCTAATGGTGAAAGATCAACATCATTCCATCCTGAAGATAGATGTTTTTTATTGTCTAAACTTGTCGAATGCGATTCAAAAATTATGGTGGTCATGTTGCCATTATAGCTAAAGTCATTTACCTAGTAATGCTAAAATTTTTGATGTAACACGATCAGGATCGTCGTTAATTAAATATACTATCCTCCGCAGGTTTAAACTTTGAGTAAGAATATTTGGGTTGGCTATCGATCTATCGAATTCTACCATAAGTCTTAATTCAACGTCAGAGTCTAGCTCAGAAAATAAAGGTACAGCAAAGTTATTTAAGGTTCTTTGAATAGCTCTTAGCGCCAATACATGTGGTGTAGGCGGCAATAGAAAAACATTAATTGAACTATTTTCTAAAAGTTCGCTACTACCACCTTGCTTTTGCAAAAAATCTTCTAACTTACTCCATCCTCCAAATGTTTTAGTTATAAAAAAGGGCAAATCACCCTCTACTAAATCCATAAAAGGCTCTTTTGGAAAACCTGATTTATAAGGCGCCTCCATATCAGAATGAATGTGGTCATTTATATAAACTAAAGAACCAGTTTGGTATAAAGCTATCAATTCGGAATTAGAAACAAACTTATATTCATCGCCATTTATCTCATTTAATCTTGGATTTCGAGTAATATAATCCGACACCGTTGGTATCCCCTTTCTTTTTAAATGATCCTTGACTAAGCTTTTTCCTGAACAAAGTGGTCCCATTAATACAGCCATTTTGAAGGGATGATAAGATGCAATACTTGTGGCTTCATTCAAGGTGTGATTCTCCAGTTCGTGAGGAAGAGTACTTACATCAGAAAATTGAATATGATTGCTTCGAGCAACCTCTCCATAGTTTGAAAACCATATCGGATAAAAAGAAGCTACATTAGGTCTGTATCTTCTATACACCTGTCCCACATCTGGTCTATAAAGCTCACTCATAAAATTCGATTGATTTGATATTTTGGCTTATTATAGTACAATTTTGCTCTAGACATGAGAAATAACGCTATAAAATCTTTAATTAGAGATAAAGGTTTTCTAAGAATAATTGAAGCTCATAATGGATTAAGTGCATTAATAGCTGACCAAGCTTTATTACGAAACAATAACGGAGAATTATTGTCTTTTGATGGGTTTTGGGAAAGTAGTTTAACTGATTCTGCATCTAAAGGACTTCCGGATATAGAAATTGTTACTTTAGAATCAAGACTAGAAACTATATCGCAAATTTTACAAGCCACATCTAAACCTCTAATTGTGGATGGTGACACGGGAGGTGATTTTAATCACTTTGAATATATGGTTAACAAATATGAGGATATGGGTGCATCAATGATTATTATTGAAGATAAAGTTTTTCCGAAAAGAAATAGCCTTACAGATTCAACTCATACATTAGAGGATATAAACAAATTTGCTGAAAAAATTAAAAGAGGGATAGCTATTAGGAAGAACAACGAATTTATGATTGTGGCAAGACTTGAGGGACTAATTGCTGGTTACTCTACGAAAGAAACATTGGAGAGAGCCGAAGCTTTTCTAAAAGCTGGGGCGGATGGGATAATGATACATTCTAAAAAAACAGACGCCAAAGAAGTATTAGATTTTGCAGCCTTATATAGAAAGCTTCCGAAAAATTTAACTAAAGAAAAAATTCTAGTTTGTGTGCCTACAACGTACAATAGAATTACAGCTAAGGAGCTTGCTAGCCACGGATTTAATATTATAATTTATGCCAATCACTTATTAAGATCTTCATACAAAGCCATGGAAGAAATTTGCAAAACAATATTATTAAACGACAGGTCTTGTGAAGGGGAATCATTGTGTGTGCCTTTAAAAAAACTATTTAAAATTACCGAAATAAAAAAAATGAGTTTTAGGGGAATATGATAAAATCCAAAGATTTTTGCAAGACCTTACTAAAATATAACTTAGGACCTATTGTTCAAGTTCCCTGTTCTTATTTTAAGGACTTATTTAACTACTTATTGGATAGTGAAGAAATCGAGCTTATTAATCCTGCGAATGAGGCGATAGCAATTGGAATAGCATCAGGATATTATTTATCAACTGAAAAAATTCCTATTGTGGCTATTCAGAATTCAGGATTCTTAAATACTCTGAACGCCTTAACGTCCTTAAACCAAATTTATAATATTCCTCTACTCTATCTAATATCTTGGAGAGGACAAAACATTGACGCTCCAGAGCACCTTATCACAGGTAAAAATCTATTAGAAATTTTAAAAATAATGGGTATTCCTTTTAAAATTATTGATCCAAAAAAATATACTAATCAGATAAGATATCTAACAAAGCTAGCACTTAAATATAAAAAACCCGTTGCGTTAATAATCAAACAAAACACCTTCACCCCTTATTCTATACAGGTGAATAAAATTAATAAATTACATCCCTCCAGATACGAGGCTATCTGTTTAATAAAGGATATTTTGAAAGATAACACTTTATTTATCTCATCAACGGGATATCCTTCAAGAGATTCTTTTGGAGTAAAAGATACGCCAGACTTTTATATGGTAGGTTCAATGGGACATACTTTATCAGTAGCACTGGGAGTCTCGGCAAATACTAAAAAGAAAGTTGTGGTATTAGACGGAGATGGATCAGCTATTATGCATTTGAGTACTTTGGCATCATACAATCCTCTAAAAAATAAAAACCTAGTTTATATTATATTAGATAATCTAATATATGAGAGTACAGGAGGACAGTCTACATTGTCAGAAAAAATAAACTATGCATTACTTGCAAAAGCATTTAATTTCAAAAATGTTTGTTTGGTCGCTAGTAAGACAAGTCTCGTCGAAACTTTGAAAAAGATAAAAAAGACTCACCAATCGTTTTTTGTACACATTAAAATCAGTCCGGGGAGCAATAAAAACAGTCCTAGAGTTTCAGATAAATACACATGTCCTGAGATCAAAAATCTTTTTATAGAAAACATCAAAGTATAGAACAAATGCTATATATACCGCCAAAAAGAACGAAATCATATCAAATGCCAACAAAAGTTTATTTTGGAAGAGCGATATTAAAAACAATTTCTAATATCGTACAACCCTTAGGGGTTAAAAGAATTCTTTTAGTGACAGGTGAACACTTTAAATCATCCACCGATTATAAACATGTAGTTCAACAATTAAATAAAGAATATAATTTAGTTATATTTAATAAGGCTATAAGAAAATCCAATTTTTCAACTGTAAACTCACTCGCAAATTTCTGTCGAGGTAAAGGGTTTGATACAGTAATTGCTATTGGCGGTGGAGCGATCTTAGATGTATCAAAATCAGCAGCTATCCTTGCAATGAATGAAGGTAAAGTTGAAGATTTCTTAAAGAAAAAGCGCTCAATTTTAAATAAGGGACTCAAAATGATAGCCATTCCTACAACTGCGGGAACGGGTAGCGAGGTAACACCTTGGGCAACAATCTGGGGTGAAGATGGTAAAAAATACTCCTTATCTTCAAACAAATATATGTTTCCGTATATAGCTATGGATGACCCTGAAATAACTGATGGCTTATCTCCAAAAATAACCGCAGAATCTGGAATAGATGCACTTTGTCAATCAATAGAGGCGTATTGGAATATTAATCATAATCCCATATCTGACAAATATGCTCTTAAGTCAATTAAACTCATTATCTCCAGTCTTGAGAAAGCTGTAATTTATGGCAACAAAAAATATCGAAATCAGATGATGCTAGGGTCACTATTAGGTGGTTTGTCTTTTTCAAATACACAAACTACAATTTGTCATGCAATTTCATACCCTATTACAATTCACTGGAATATAAATCATGGGCAAGCCACCAGTATAACTTTGCCTTTATTTATAAAACAAATCTTTCCTTTGCTACCAAAATCCCGATTAAAAAAACTACTGCATATTTTAGAAGCTAACAACCACTCAGATGCATCTTCAAAAATAGAAACATTAATGTCTAATATAGGTTTGAAGACAAAATTATCCGAACTTGGTATTAAAAAGAATGAGATTAGCTTAATTGTAAAGGAAAGTCTAGGTCAAAGCAGACTTTCAAATTCTCCTATGATTCCTCAGCCATCTGAACTTGAGAAATTACTAGTAACAATTTTCTAATCAGTTGGTAATATTTTCCTGGCATAACTTAAAACAGCTTCGCTTTGTTCTACAGTTAATCTAACGCCTGAACCAGTTACGATTTGAGAAGCTGCAAAGACGGCCGTCTTTGCAGCATATTCAACTAACCCATAACTCCATGATTTATATGGGTAATTAAACAATTGTCCCAGCATTGTTCCCATATAAGTATCTCCTGCTCCTACTTCGTCTTTCACATCATCTACCGATAAAGCAGGAACTTTTATTAATTGATGCTCAAATCTTATGAGAGAACCCTGTTCTCTATCAGTAACGACAACTAATCTGGCATTGGGAAATAAACTTCCTATTGCTCTCTCCGTATCTCCTATTTGTGCAGTATATTTAAATTCCTCTAGATTAGAGAAAACAATTTGAGGCGTGTACTTTAATGAGCTAATTACTGCACTCAATCGTTCAAGATCTAAAGAGGAAGGTCTTGCCCCGCCTAAACTTAACACAAAAATACCACCATCTTGATTGAGCTGTTTTAGAATCATATCAGTTTGAGAATGAATATCCTCATTTTTACACGAGGATATGTCAGTTACAAAAATACCATTGGATTCTTCTTCTAGTTCTTCCTTAGTAATTTTGACTTTTAGAGCCGCACCATAATAAGATAAGCCAAATCTTAAGCTTCCCCTATCCCCACTGAATCCAACCCAAACTCCTGTAGGCTCCGTGGGGTGCACTTGAGGTAACCCAATTTCGGGAATAGTTTCTCTTTGAAACAAATCACCTCTATGGTCAGATCCAACACAATAGAAAAGTTTTAATCTTTTATTTGATAGACGTGAAATAGCGGTAAAAGTATTCGGCATAGGGCCTCCGGCTCTAACTAAATCTACTTTGTTATCCGCAATATAAGATAAGACCTCTTTTCTAGTTGCAGGAAAATCCTGATCTACTCTTCTAAATACATAATCAACCAAAGCCACACCTATACCTATAAATCTACCCTGCTCTCTGTTCATTGATCTGGATTATAAGGTTATATATAATCATGTTGCAAATGGGTTAATTATATAACATGAATATTAAAAGAGGTGTTCTTGCCAAAATAACTACTATTAAGAGTCCTTTTAAGTTGGTACTAATAGATATTGACGGTACTTTAACAAAAGATTCTAAAACCATATCGCCTAAGGTTGAAGAGCTAATTAAGCAGATTAAAAAAAAGATCATGGTATCCCTCATTTCTTCAAGAAGTCGTAATTCTGCTCATAAATTTATCAAGCAACTTAATTTAAGTAGTTATCATATTTTAGAAAATGGTGCAGTAATAATTAACCCAAACTTCAAACCAATTTATAAAATCTGCCTTCAAAAAGAGATACTCAAGAAGCTCTATAAGTTAATTGCAGATAATAATTTAATCCTTAATGTCTGCATTAATGGAACTACCCAATACTTTGACAAAGTAGAAAAATTTCATAGTTTACCTTTATATCAGGTAACAAGAATATCTATAATAAATCTGAAACGTAGCCAGTTAATCCAAATAGAAAAACTCCTAAAAATAATTCATAAAATCAATTACTTTAGAGTTAGTGATAAATCAATTACTTCAAGTTGGAATATAGATATAACATCTAATCTAGCAAGCAAGGAAATCGCTTTAAAATTTTTATGTAAATTAATGAACATAGGCAAATCTCAAATCATAGGAATAGGCGATGGATATAATGATGTTCCATTCATAAAAAATGTTTCTCTTAAAATAGCAATGGGTAATGCTGTGAAGGAGCTAAAGACGATTGCTGATATTGTAGTTCCGCCAGTAAACAAAGATGGATTGGCTCATGCTTTAGAAATGATCTATACTCAATTATTGAAAAACTATGAAAAATAATAGTGATTTCAAATTACTGGAAAGGAATAAATTACTGATAAAGCCACATGAGATCATAATTCATGTCAAGAAAAAGGAAAGACTTTCTGGATTAGGAATGACCCCATATACGTTCTCCTATTCATTTAAAGGAGATATGATCAATAATCCAATACAGCCTAGGAAACTGATACATCTAGCAAAAGATATGGCTAAATTCATAGATAAAAAAGGAGGACAAATTTTAATTGCCTTAGATAGAGGTGGTACTGCACTAGGTCTTGCAGTCTCCATGGCTACAAAACTGCCTGTTTACATTGCTTTTAGTTACTTCACAAAGCCTCCGCAAAACTGGATTTCATGGGAGGAAAAAGGATTTGGAAAATCCTTAGCAATACCCCCACTCTCTAAAAATACTCATGTAATCCTAATTGATGACGAAATAAATACAGGATTGACATACGTAAATGCCATTAAAACTCTGGGGGAAAACTCTATATACGTAGATCAAATAGTAGTGGTTGCTGAAGTAGCCAGAAAACAAATGGGTAGAAAAATCATTAAAAATAAATTTAGAGACATTAAGATTGATAGCCTATATCAGATCCCAGAACCAAAATTCTACGATAAATTGGATGACTATGTTTTTGATACCTAATATCATCAGAAATTTAAAACATGTCAACACTCATTGAGATACCCCCTTGAACCCTTCTTATTGCCTCTGCCAAAAAAGGAGCGACAGTAGCAACAAAAATTTTATGATCTGATAAAATCTCCGGTCTTTGCGCTGCAGTATCTGTTACAAATAATTTCTTTATTGGGGAATCCTTGATCCTTTCCAATGCCTGTCCTATAAATAAGCCATGGGTAATGGCCGCATAAATATCCAGAGCTCCTATTTCTTCTACAAATTCAGCCGCATTTACTAAGGAACCTGCAGTGGTAATTATGTCATCTACAAATAAAACATTTTTACCCTTTACATCTCCCAATAAATCTACAGTACGCGATCGGTCATGTGCTGAAGCGTCTCTCTCCTTGTATACAATAGCTACACCATCTGCCTCTAAGTCTTCTTTGAACTTTTTAGCTCTAGAAATGCCACCATGATCCGTAGATGATACAACCAGATTATTTAAACCTTCAGCTTTTATTGGCTGAAGTAGCACGTTTTTTGCAGTTAAATTATCCCAAGGGCCAGTAAAAAAACCCATTTGTTGATCGGTATGAAGATCCATAGTAATAATTCTCCTGGTTCCCATTGCTTCGATCATTCTAGTCACCACCTCCGAACTTATTGGAACTCTTGGTCCATCCTTTCTATCCTGTCTTGCATATCCAAAATAGGGAATTACTGCTGTAATTTCACCAGCTGAAGCTCTCTTTGCTGCATCTATCATCAGCAGAAGTTCCATTATATGTTCATTTACTGGTGGTGATGTCGGTTGAATGATAACAACATCTCGTTTCCTTAAACTATTATCGATAAAAACCCTGGTTTCTCCATCACTAAAATTACTAACCGGTTCAAGTACCGCTTTTCCTAATTTACTACCTATTTCTTTTGCCAATTGAGGATTCGATCTTCCTGTCATCAGCACATATCCATTATCTTGTTCTAGAGAAGTCATAATTTTGCTACCTATCCTGCTGGATATTACTACAAACTCCGAATAAGATTCAAGTCAGTAGTCAATTTATATATAAAAAGATGCAGATTTGTGTTAAATTTATTCCTTATTTGCCTAAATCTTTAGAAGTCTATGATGGACCCAGGAATTTGTGCAGTACCCTTAGACTAAATTAAAATAGTCTTTATGGATCAGAAAATACGAAGGGTTCACCCTGCAGCATTTAAAGCCAGAGTGGCATTAGAAGCATTAAAGGAGCAGAAAACAATAGCTGAGTTGTCAGGTATGTACAGTATTCATACTACCCAGATAACAAAGTGGAAGAAACAAGCATTGGATATTTTAGTTTCTGGATTTGGGTCAGGACAAAAGAGGCAGGAGAAAGAAGACAGTGATTTAATGCAGGAATTGTATCGGCAGATTGGCAGGTTAAAAGTTGAAGTAGATTTTCTTAAAAAAAAGATGGGCATATTTGAGAGATGAAAATCATTTAAGCCCAAGAGAGATAGTTTCGCACATTAACAAAACAAGTAGCGTATTGCCAAAAGGCATACAGGCAGGACTGTTGGGAATTTCCCGGAACAGCCTGTATTACCAGCCACAACCGGTAGATCCGGAAACATTGGCAGTCATGAACCGGATTGATGAGCTGTATACCAAAAGACCCTTTTATGGTTCAAGGAAGATAGCCGAAGATTTAGGTTACAACCGGAAACGGATACAAAGATTAATGCGGGAGATGGGTATTGAGGCAATTTACCAAAAGCCAAATTTGAGCAAAAACAGTTTGCCGCATCCTGTTTATCCGTATCTGTTAAAAGGAGTGACTGCCAGTCATCCCAACCATATCTGGGGAACAGATATTACATATATCAGGATGCATCAGGGATTTTTGTATCTAGTAGCCTATCTTGATTGGTTTTCCAGGTTTATTCTGTCCTTTCGGCTCTCAACTACCTTAGAGATTGAGTTTTGCCTTGATGCCGCAGAGGAAGCATTATCAGAGTATGGTTATCCTGATATTGAGAATTCTGACCAGGGAGTGCACTTTACCAGTGAACAACACATCCGGTTGTTTGAAAGCAAAGGGACAAAGATTAGTATGGATGGCAGAGGCCGGGCAATGGATAATATCTTTACGGAGAGGCTTTGGAGAAGTGTCAAATATGAGGAAGTCTACCTAAAAGATTATGCTACTGTTTTGGAGGCAAAGGAAGAAATTGGAGATTATGTTAAATTTTATAACTATGAAAGAAAACATCAGTCACTTAATTACAAGACACCGGCTGAAATATATTTTAAGAAAGGAGGTTAAAATTTAGTCTAAGTTTTGCCGTTTTACTGTATTGACAATGGGGTCCACCTTAGTCCACCTATACCATATTTAATAACTTGTCCAATTTTAGAAACAGTTGAGGTAGAGGTCCTAACTTTTTCTGCTATCTCATCATAAGTTTTTTCTTCTAAGATTAACTTGGCAATTTTTAATCTTTGGGCTAAATCCAAAATTTCTTCTTCTGTTAAAAGGTCATCAATAAAATTACTTAAATCTTTTGAGGATTTAAATTTTCTTAAGGTATCAACTAATAATTTTCTATCTTTGTCTAAGCTAAGCTTTGTCATAGTACTCTTGTAGCGTTGTAGTATAGTACAACGTTATAACTTTTAGGTTTAAGTTGTATAAACTATTGCCTTACCTTTTTTCTCTGATTTCAGTTTACCATTTTTAACAAGTTGAGCTAAATAGCTTGATGAAGTAGATTGAGAAACTTGTAGTAAATCCCTAACATCTTGATTATTAATTTCTTTTTTCCTTGCTAACTCAATAATTTGATTTAAGTTATCTTCTCTTCTTTGTTTTCTTTTCTCATTTGCTTTTTTGAGGAGTTCAGCTACTTTTTCATCAAGTTGTTTTTTAACTTCTTCCTCTATATTAACCTCTGGTTTTTCTGGCTCGGTAACTTTTACCTCCGGTTCTTTTGGTGGTTCTGGTTTTGACTCTTCAGTTTTTGGTTCCTCTGTTTTTACTTCAGGAGTTTGGGAAGGTTCAGGAGATTGGGGTTGTTCGGGAGATTTTTCCTCCGGAGTTTCAGCTTTTTGCTCGGATTCTGGTTGTGATTCTGCTGGCGGTGGAGTTTCAGCTGGAGTTTCTACTGCGGGCTCTTCAGACTTGGTTTCTTCTTTAACTTCCGGCTTTGGATTTTCATCTGCTGGTTTTTCTTCTTCAGGTTTTGGTTCCGGTGGAGTTGTTTGGTCTGAATTGTCAGCCATAACTTCAGTCTAGCACATGGTTCGGTAAACTCACCACAGGGAATCGGCCAAAATGGTGGAAATTGGCCGATTGGTTTTGTGGCGGCTTCCTCCGACCCCGCCCTGTTCAGGTACATAGTCCCATCAAAGAGGGCAGCACCATTAAAAGGAATCTTCGGAATTAGTAATAATTAAATTGGGTGCTGCCCGACCTCCGCGAGGGCCGAGAGAATTATTTTCGGATTTTAAAAGAATTCGGCCCGAGCCATCGGAATTAGTTGCGTAGCGAGCTCTCGAGAGCGAGCAAGCGGTGGGACACGAGAAAAGGGTATAAGCGAAGCTTGCCAGCTTCGCTGGTAAATTGCGGCGGGGGCGAAAAGGAATTACCCCCGCAACGGCAGGCGATACTAAAACAGATAAGAGGGAGACGAGGAACGCCGAAGGCAATTTTTTAAAGTTCCGAAGTCGTGGTAGAGACTGTAAAGAGAAAATAGAAAACCAATGATACCGGCGAGTCGCCCCCTAGTGGCGACCACTCGCCCAAAAGCGGGGGTGCCGCTTCCATATTTTTGGGTGGGTGGGTTGATAGGAATTTAGTACAGCCCTTGTCTTAAAAATATTCTTGCTTTACTGTCCCGCCTTGCGGGACTATAATAATAAAAATCGCGCGCATTGACTTTGTGATTTGCAAAAAATACCAGAGCGAGGCCGAAGGCCGAGCGGATATCGAATCAGAAGCCTGCGAGCGTAGCGAGCAGGCAACAGTCGCGACCCAATGCGTCGACTAATGCGATTGCGACTTAAAAATGGTTCGGATTTGTTTGTATCGGAGTACTGAAAGAGATTTTGAAGCTGAGGAACTAAAATTCCTCTGCGCGGGTGGGGGCGCGCAGAGTGCTGCAAAGCCCTGATTATACTGGACTTGGAGCT
>Ga0209211_10011276_pt1 | contig 11459 bp, 7 predicted proteins | sample RifGroA2_FD_183992 | JGI IMG/M metagenome (GOLD analysis project Ga0209211, IMG submission 183992) | Groundwater microbial communities from Rifle, Colorado, USA - Groundwater A2 (SPAdes) (version 2) | ecosystem: Environmental > Aquatic > Deep subsurface > Groundwater | place: Rifle, Colorado...
CATGTCCGGTTCTCCAAATTGACTGTGAAATATACAACAAGTGAAGCGGTGGAAAAATGTATGTGTCTTTAAGATAACGAGCCGGATTGACAAGCAGTACTTTCATCTATTTCCCTTTTATATTTTTGATAATCGATTAAGAATAATATCTGAAGCCATGAGACTGATTTTACATTTATATCTTTTACCGGATTATCTTGCCTCTGGGGTTTTTGAGAAAGTTCTCGACATCACTGATTCCAAACTGAGAAGCATCTCCCCGCACTGTGTGGTTTAAAGCCGACAACCCAACAGCAAAATTTATCGTCCGCTGATAATCTTCTTTATAATGAATTAAGCCGTGTATTATTCCGGCAGCAAAACTATCTCCCGTACCTATTCTGTCTACAATATTTGTTATCCTTATTTCATGTCCGTTATACGGAATAACCTCGTTATCTTTCTTTACAAATAATAAACCACTCCATCCGTTTTCGCTTGAAGAAACGGACTCTCTCAGGCTTATTGCAACATATTGAAGATATGGCAGACTTTTGAAACAGTGAGAGGCTACTTTCTCGTAGTTGACCTCCGTACGTTTATCTTCATCCTGAATCCCCAGTGCATCATTAAAGTCTGTTTCATTTCCGACGATTAAGCAAGCCTTCGAACACATTTCCCACATAATTTTATGTACAGATAATTGCTTATTCCTGGCCCATTCCCATAATTTGCTTCTGTAGTTTAAATCGATTGATATCCTGAAATTCTGACTCATGTCAGTAAATATTTTTTTGAGTGTTCTATAAACATTTTCTGATACCGCCGGCGATATACCGCTTGTATGAAACCAGCCCGTACCCTCAAAAATTTTGTTCCAGTCAAAATCACTATAGCTTATTTCAGAAAAGGAGGAACCTTCACGATCGTAAAATACCTGAGAGGCCCTCGGACCGATTCCTATTTCAGTCCAATATAAACCGACGCGTTTTCCACCAATAGTTATATTTGACGTGTCGAGAGAATAACTTTTTAAATATCTTATTATTTTCTCAGAAAGAACGCCTCCTGGGAGTCTGGTAATGAATCCACACCAATTCCCCATGAGTGATAGAGCAATAGCAACGTTTGATTCACTTCCTCCTGGTTCTATAGTAAAAGTGGATGCCTGAACAACCTTCTCACCGTAAATAGAAGGAGTAATTCTCAGCATAATTTCACCAAACGTAAATATTTTTTTACTGTTATTATTAATAATCTCTTCCTTTGCTTCAGAGGATAGAAACTAAACTTTTAGATATAATTATTTATACCTTTATAAAATTCGCTATAACTTGTAGGCGTTAAAATGTGGATTCCTTCTTTTCCGTGATTTAATAAGTATTCATTTATCTGTCCAATGAATTTATAATTCCATGCATATAAGTCCAGGATAAGATCTATATCTTCTTTTTCTTCCGTCTCTTTATAGAATAAAAGATTACCATTGGCGTCTATATTACGATATCCATCCATACCGGCAGCAAATATCTTATCTGCTCCCATAACTATTGCAACGCCCATAAGAAGCACTGAAACAGTCCGGCAGTTACTCTGTATTATACCATCGATTACTTCAAAATCTTTGTTGAGTGTATCAATATAGTAAATAGTTTCATAATCTCTTTGAGTATATTCACGTATCATTTCTTCTGAGATATATTGCCCAATCAGGAGTTTTGATTCTACTGATACGTTATCTATATAACTAACAAACCTTCTTTTATTACAAAATGCATGATAGTGAGGTTTAAATATATCAGCCAGATAATTTGCACCAAATACAATGGGATTGTACTTATTAATGAATTTTTGTATTTGATCGCGGTATTTCATGAAACTCGGACCGTTGCCAAGAATTAAGCACGTCATTCCTTTATGCCTGTTAATGTATGGAACTTGTTGTTTATCTAAATCTTTTTTGTTTTGTGAAATAAATTCTTTACCTTTTATTTCTTTCTGCTGAGAAAAACTTCCGATGATGCCTTCATTAATAATTTTAGTAAGTAATTCCTCAGAAAATCCAATTGGGTTTTTTTTGTTTATACAGTCGAGCGCCCTCCAGATATCCTCCATAGTATATTCTTTTAGATTTACTAGTTTCTGTGCATATGATGGATGGCACTTAAACAATCCTGAAAGCATATATATGAGTTGGTAACCCCATCCAATTTCTTTCTGCATGGTTATGAAATACTTGTCGATGCAATTAAGAACAGGGATTGCATTAAATTTATCAGGCACCTTATCATTCAAATACAAAAGGGTTATCTCTGTTGGAAGATTACCTGCCCCTCTCCCCATGCCGAAAATAGAACTATCGATGATATCTACTCCGCGTTTGATTGCTTCTATCGAATTTGCAAATGCCATTTGTAAATTGTTATGGGGATGAAATCCAATCTTTACATAAGGTTGCAATTTTAAAAGGGGCTCAAGCATTTTTGCTATTTGGTCAGGAAATATAGAACCATAGCTGTCAGCCACGTAAGCGTAGTCAGTGCCGGAATCTTTAATTATCTCGGCCAATTCATTCCTCTCGTGATCGGTATAACTAGAATACCCCATGGCCTGAATTGATGTTTCGTAACCTTTTTCTTTTATCTTCTGAAGAAGACTTAAGGCATTCTTCATCTCATCCTTATGGCTTGCCAGGCGTATGAGGCTGACAATGCTTTCTTCTTTTGATTCAATGTCAGAAATTTCAAACTTTCCGTAATCGACCATCATGGCAATTTTGGAACCGTGTATTCCATCACATACTTCGGTAATATCCTTTTGCTCTGAAAACCTCCAAAGGCCGTATGTACCTTTACTGAAATATTTTTCTGTGCCCCTGTACCCAATCTCAAAATAATCTACCCCTGCTTTTGAGAGGGCTCGATACACTTCACGAACAAATTTTTTCTCGAAACTCCAATTATTAAGATATCCACCGTCTCGGATTGTACAGTCCAATATTTTTACTATACCATGAGAAATAACTGTCATTAGTTCTCCAGATCAATATTAAAGTAATAGTTCACCGCCGAGAACGCGGAAAACACAGAGAATACAAAGTAAAACACAAAGAAATCTTTATAATTTTGTTTATCGTCCTCCCACAATCTCTGCGATCTTTGCGGTAAGCTGAACTGATACGTATTAAGAAACATTACCGCACTAACTGTTTTTCAAGTATTAATTCCGCAAGCTGGAAATCTTCCAGCGTATCGATATCATGTCCTTCAAAGGCGCTCACTAATTTAATAAAAGGATTCGAGCCGATTCTCTGAGCTTTGGTTTCAAAAACTTCCCGCCTGAAAATATAGAGTCCCGATTGCTCGAATAATATCGGCTCCATATCTTGCGTTCGGGGAATGGGTTTTCCCAAAGAGTAGTTCAGTGGTTTACCCTGATACCACGCAAACTTTCTCACTTCCTGTGCTGCAAATGCCGAATCATTTTCGCCAGATATAACTTTTTTTAAACACTCCAATACAGTTTCGGGTTTGATAAAAGGAGACGTTATATGAAGCAGCACTATTATTTCTGCCTTTTCTCTTTTAAGGAATTCTCCCACAAAGTCCTGGACTTTAGCTTCGTTTGTATCCAGATAGGCCGGACGTTCTATAAATGTATATTTTAGTCCTTTTTCAACGTATTCTACTATTGACGGTTCAGAAGCGAAAATAATAATGTCGTCAATCAATTCAACTTTGTTAAGTATTCGAACGACGTAGTTAACAAGAGGAACATTTCCCAGTATACGCACATTTTTCCGCGGGAGTCTTTCGCTGTTAAGTTTAGAAGGAACAAACCCCACGATCCTCATTGTCTTCATTTTCTATTTGAGGGATTCCTCAATAAATCCGTAAAAATTTTCAATGTAATTTTCTTTGTAGCGATACCTATCTAAATTCACATTCTCCATCAAATTCGTTGATTTCTTTACCATATATTCTATGGCATTCTCCAGTTTATTCGCATCATTTACGTAACAGACAGGACAAAAGACAGGATACTCGCCATTTTCAAAAACATCCGTCTTATAGTGGTTATATCTGTTCCATTTGTCATAAAGCAAAACCGGAATCCTGTTAATCAAGGCTTCATCTATGGTCGTTGAAGAATAACTTATTAAGAAGTCTGTAGCCGCAAGAACCTCAGAAAATAGCCCTTCCCGTTGGATTATAAATCTATCTGAGGGAGGGAGAAGTGTCTTAATTTCATCATTCGTAAGGTAAAAACCAGGGTGTATTCTTATTATTAACTTCAGGTTTTTGCTCTTATCGGCTACACTAATGATGTCAGAAAGTGAAGAAAATAATTCGTCTAATGTTTCAACAAAGTAAAATCTTTCCCCCTGCCTTTGTTTCGCAACGGTTGCATGGGTTGCTACTATATCATTTGGAGAAAAGCCGAGTTTTGATTTTTGTGAAGATTTTTCCATTCCTCTTAAATCCGCAAAAATAAGGGGACCTGTCCTTAATTCCACGTTTTTTATCCTGTCAATTTTTTTTTTGAAATAGTGTAAATGCTCCTCTTGTATAGGGGTACTTAATGCAACATGGGTATATTCACTAAGCATAAATCCTTTACACAAATTTAGCAATTCAATCTCATGATATCTATCAACAGGTACAGGAGTTGCGCCATGAGAAATAAACAACGATACCCTTTTTGTTTTCTTAGCAAGCTCGCCTGCAACTGACATGATGCCCAATGCATAAGGAGACATTACTATCTTTTTATTAAATCTTTCAAATAAGTATTTCAGATTGTGCGCCTGCAACAGCACCGAGGACATATACTCTTTTAAGCCTATTTCTATCTTTTTCTTTAACAAATCATGATAACTGACTCCATTATATTCATATAAAGATTTATCGGGAGAATTACCAATAGAGGTTATGCACTCCATTAACTTTGAGCGTTCTACCTTGTCAACGGTTTTATAAATAAAAGCAGGATTTATAACATAGTATCGACGCGAATTACGACACAAAATTGCTTTTAAAAAAGACAGGATATTGAAGCAGATTAACTTTGACAATTTTTCGGTGTAATCTATCCCTAAAAATGTAATTTCTCTATCTCTCAGAGATAGTAGGGTAGTTAATTTATCGAACCCGTATCCTAAGCCAGGAATAAAAATTACTTTCTTTTTCCTTTGTAGATAAATGGAAAGAATAGTCACGAGGTTCTCTATTTTTACCAATCCTTTTCTTGTTGTCTTTAGTAGCTCACAAGGAATATCGTTTTCATTAAAGTTTATGAAATTTAAATTCCTGTTTTTAGCATAAGTTTCTGCCAGAATCCCGGTATATCTCTCGTTGTTAGCAATCAGGTGAGAAGAAGTAAAACTTTTTTTTACATAAGCGTATATTCCACATGTATTATTTTCTTTATATATGTTTTCGAGTATTTCTAATATTTTGAATATGTGATTTAAAAAGAGCCTTATGTAGTGAGAGAATTCTGTTTCATAGCAATTCTTAAGACCGTTGCCATCTATGAACTTAAAATTTTCATGAATGTAGTTCATTACTTTTTCTGTTTCGATAATTATCTTTTTATGTGATTTATTATTAAAATAAGACAACGTATTTTTGTATATAATGCCTCGCTTTTTTAGGTAAACCTGAAGTCTCGGTTCTAGTGCAACAATGAGAAAACCATCTATACGTGAATTATTCTTGCGAAGAAATTCCATAAAGACTTCAAATTCATCTATGAACTCAATAATAGCAACCTTCATTTACGACCACCTACAACCTTGTTCCCTGATGTTAAATAAAAATATTCAATTATCCTTAATAAAATGATATTTTCGATCGCCATCGGCTGTTTTACCATGGAATAACTTGTATTTTTCTGCCGTTTCAGGTCTTCTTTTCTGAGCCAATTCATTTAAATCGCGATTAAAATTATCAACAAGTTCATATAAAGCCTCAGGTGAAATATCACAAGGTTTAATGCTAACGTGAACATAAAGAGCCTTGTTTACATTAAAACCATCCATAAATAGATTATTTTCTTCAACTACCTCCCATAAGCGAGTTCCCGGGAGAGGCGTTACCAAAGAAACAGAATAGCTATCAGCATCTAATTCCCTGGCAAATTCAATTGTTTTTTCTCTGTGAAAAGCCGTCTCAAAAGGAAATCCCATCATAAAATTCGCATGCACTAATAGCCCTACCTTATGGGCTAATTCGCAGGTTATTTTTACTTCTCTTAAATCCAATCTTTTCCCAATTACCTTATCTAAAAATTCTTGATCACCATGTTCAACAGAAATTCCTAATTGCTCAACACCCGCGTTACGCATGGCACTAAACATTTTTAACCTTTTTTCATGATCCTTAGGCATATCCGCTCTAATGGCATTTGGTAATGTAATCCTTAAATTCATACCCTGTATGGCTTCGCATATTTCGACAACTCTTTTATAGTTTACAGTAAATGAGTCATCTTCTATCTGTAGCTCTTTAATCCCAAACTTATCAACCATGTATTGCACCATTTCTTTTACTCTTTTACTTGACATTGCCCTGAACATATGACCAAAATATTCTGAACTTGAACAAAAATAACATTTTTCCGGACACCCTCTTGACGTCATAATACAGCCAACCCTATTGGATTTAACAAATGGGTTATGCGGCATGCCAATACTAAAATACTTTTCCATGTCCAACATGTGCCATGCTGGGAATGGTAAAGTATTCAAATCTTTTATTAAGGAATTTTTCTGATTTTGACATACTTTCAGACCTTCCCGCCAAGTTAATCCTGGAATTTTATAATATTTTTTATCACTAAAATGAGTTTCTAAATAATCTTTAAAAGTATAATCAGCTTCACCAGCCAAGATAAAATCAATCGTGTCCTCTTTTTCCATTATTTCTTTACATTTGTTTGTGGCGTGATTTCCTCCAAAAACAATAGGAACTTCAGGAAGAACTTTCTTTAAATATCTAGATATCAAAAAGGCGCATTCAACCTGTGATGAAAAAAGAGCTGAAATTCCAATAATATCTGGATTAAATGTTCGAATTTTATCAATAACCATTTCATCGGATAAACCGTATTTGACAAGTTTTGGATCACTTTCCAATGGTACTACAAAATTATAACCTTCCAAAACAGCATCTATAATTATTATTTCAAAACCATTTTGTTCCAAGACACCTGCGATATAGCAAAGGCCAAGTGGAGGTTGCGCCCTTCTTACTTGGTTTTTTGCGCCTATCATTTGAGGAAATATTAACGCTACTTTCTTTTCATTTTGTTTTGTCATACATCCAGCACCATTTTTACATATATTTTTTATCAGTAATTTAATACCTAGACTTCTTTTAATCTCGAACAACCAAATAAAGCTTTAAAAACCTTTTCAAGGGAATGCCTATTGATAATTTGTGCATTCATTCCAACGAAAAAGAAAAATAGAATAAAAACTATTTTTACCATATAACACCATAGGTTACTGAATTCTATTGCCCTGAGAGACAAAATAGATATTGTTGCCCCTCCAATAATTGCATATAACTGTACTATAGTCTTCCACTCATATTGAATTTTGTATAGCTTTTGTCCAATAAAGGTTGAAATACTATACATAGCAAAATAACCGATGTTTACTGAAATTCCCGCTCCAATTAAACCAAATTTTGGTATAAATATTATATTTGATATTACATTTACGAGAGCACCAACTACAGTTATAGGAAATATCCAGTATGCCTTTTTAGTATATGCATATTGAACCCCAACAAACATCCCAAATGTTTGCATGGCAACACCAGCCGAAATAATAATTATTATGTCAATTGCTTCATAATAAGGCGCAGGCGCAACGATATGTACTACCTCCTGGGCAAAAAGGATTAACAAAAGCACAGGCATCAAAGTAAGGTAAGAAAATATTGTAAATATCCTTCCTACCTGAACTGAGCCGTCTTTGCCTTTATCAAATACCTCTCTATAATACACAGGCTGAAACGATGACCAGACGGTGCTCATTATAAAGAACATGGTGTTACCTATGGTCTGACCTATATTAAAAACACCGACTGCCGATAGAGAAAGCATATTATTTAACATATATTTGTCAAAAAACCTGTTAATAAAACCTGTAAAAGATTTAGGCATCACTTGAAGTCCGTATTTTATATTTTCAAGCAAAATTCCACCACTGAACATAATTTTTGAGTTTTTATTAAAATGAACTAACATTGCCAGGCATACTACAAAAGCGCCCGTAAGAGAACCATATATCATTCCCATATATGACATTTTAAAATACCAGACCAAAAGCAAACTACTTGCAACGGAAACTACTGCTTGGGTAATAGTAAATACCGAATGCGTTACCGCTTTCTCCATGTTTTGATACAAACGCAAGTAAAAAGTAATAATTTGATTAAAGTAGACTGATATAAATACCGCAAATACTGCAAGGCCGTAACTTGAATCCCCAATAATTATTCTTGAAATAAACTCTTTTAAAATAAAGACTGGAACAGAGGAAACAATTAACGATAGGTATAAAAATACTTGAGAAGAAAATATGAGGGCGCTTAGTTTCTCACTATCTTTTCTATATTCAAAATAGTACCTTTCTGCACCAAACGTTACACCAAAAGTAAAAACGCTTACAGCTATTAACGGAAAAGCCCCTGCAAGAATTATAACACCAAAGTCTTCCGGAGTTAATAATCGGGTTAGTATAGGTAATGTAATTAAATTCAAACCATAGCTTGCAAATTTCGGGATGGCATATATAAAAATATTTCTTATATTTTTTTCACTTAATGCCATTTTACAACATTCTCTCTGCCCCAGAGTTCAGCATACCGTTGATTGGCATATTCTATAGCATCTTCTCTTGTCTTTCCTTGATTGAACATCTCAAGAAGCCAATTTATGTACTGCCCTATTCTTAATGAGGCATTCCCATCTTTGAAAGGATCTCTGTCTTTAGCCCATGTAGACAAATCTCCAAAGCCTGGAATACTTTTTGGATCGTTTCTAAATTGTTGAATTGCGGAAAACAGATTATCCAATCTGTCAAAAACTACTTTCCCCTTTCCCCACTGATAAATAGGATTTGAATATAGTTTTTCAAGGTCGATAAACACTGTGGGAGTTCCTGATAAATAAGACTCTAATGCGACGGTCCCGCTTAGTAAAAGTCCCACACATAAATCGGCAGCCTGTGCAGCTTCTGTGGGATATTGCTCAGTAGCATAACTACCTTTGTCTATAAAAATACATCTACCTGTTTCCTTTGCCTTTTCTACTAAATCTCGTATTGAGGCAATTCTTTTATAGAGAGTTCTAGGATAGACAGGTTTAAAGATCAAGCCTATCGTCTCGTCTTCAAGCATTTTTCTGATAAAAAATTCGTATATCTCTGCAGATCTCTTATTTGGAATTACAGACATTCTCTCATCTGAAGAGTTTTCATCAAAATAACAGGTGATAAAATCTACCCCCTTATCAAGCAAGTATCTCCTTAACCTCAAGGAGTCTTCCTTTACCTCTTTAAATGAATGATCTGTTATGTATCCACAGTATATAAGATTACCTATTTTAGAATTATTTTGCTTCCAAACCTGTTTATATGCAGGACCAAAAGAAAATAAGATATCGGTACAGCTACTGAACATGACAGAAGAAAGAGACAAGTTTGACCATTGATAAGAAATATTAACACCGCCATTCTGATCAAGGGCGAGTCGCATGGGAATGCTTGATATCGAGTAATCACTCGGATCAACATAGATTTTTATACCATTACTTTTAAAGAAGTCATACCAATATGCATATTTGAAAACAAAATAAAGCATATTAAAAAGAAGAAAGAGAGGAATAAAATTAAACTTTAGTAAATTAAGAAAATAGGATTTGATTACCAGTTTTATAAAAAATCCTTTTACTTCTTTATACTTTTCAGTAGAGTGCCAAACAGGTATTTCATTTGATTTGGTAGCTTGTCCTGATAAAGCTATCGAGTTTAATCCTCCTTTTTTCATTGTACTTACCATATCATGGGTTGCTGGAATATCAGTTCTATCAAAACATATCATTACACGGTCGCAAGGTATTTTTGACTTAAAAAACCAGAAAAAATCGCTTCTCTTCTTTAAATCAAATGTGATCGTCCAGCCCATATATCGGGCAGCTATGCATGAAATATGTTTGACGATCGGTTGTAAAGAAATCTTTTTGCCCTTATTACCCTTTTTATTTACTTTGGCAAGTTTTAGTCTTGATTTTACTGCGAATATGAACTTTTTACCTTTATCGAAATAGTTAAAATAAAAAGGACTTATTATTGATCTGTATTCAACCGATCGTATATTTAATTTGATCGCATACTGTGAAATATATTGGGACCATAACTTTTTTTGCATAAAAAATACGACAGGCCTATTTTCAGTAATTACTTTGTGCTTTGCATGCCACTGAGCGGCATGTATAAATACGATAATGTCATGTATTTCACTGGCAAGAATCTTTTCAAAATAAATTACTATTTTTTTGTAATCAAAATACTGGCTAAATTTTCTTAAAAAACCGCTATTTGCAAATTCCTTATCGCAAATTTCCAAACATAAGTCTTTTATGTCTTCTGTTATCCTTACGAACTGACATCCCCCGTTTCCATCCTTTATATCTGCATAGCAAAAATCTGCAAGCTGTGGTTTGGCTTTTAATAGTCTCATTCTAGCAAACATATTTGAAAATAATCTGGCAACGGAAGACGTATTAAAGTAAAAAATATGCGAGTATTTTATCCCAGACTTGATAATAGCCGCCAGAGAGTATACTGATAAACTGTCAATGTAAATTATATTCATGAGAAAGAGTTATGGTGCATTGGTAAGCAGATTAAGAAACCATCCGATTATTATAATTGTTCTATTGTGACTTTATCTGTATAGTCCGCAATTCTAATGGCTTGAATTGCAAATACCTGAATCTGATTTGTAGATAGTCAGTCCTTTCGAAGTATGTACCAACCGTAAGCAGAGAACATATGTGCATACATTTTTGGTTCGTATTCAGGCTTGATGTGATTGAAGATAAATCCGGGTCTGTGGCAAAATAAAAATCAACACGCTCACAGGCATAAAAAGTGTTAAGCCTCGCATAGTGGTCATAAATATAGGGACCTGATTCTTATAAGAATTACGCGAGTATTTTCCTACATTTCATAAGACCCTCTCCATTTATCTTTATTCTCTTTTATCTTCGAAATGAGGTCCGCTACCACACTGGTGAGAGTATGTCACATAGGGAAGTACTGTTTTTACAGGATTTTCCGCACTTACGACGTAATACGGTTTCGGTTCAAGCCAAACTCCATTAGCCTCGATTTCTTTTTGTGCGACCGCCTTCACATACGCCAGTATCTCCTCCCATTTACTTTCGGAGGGTTCGGGAAGCCA
>Ga0209211_10011277_pt1 | contig 11458 bp, 7 predicted proteins | sample RifGroA2_FD_183992 | JGI IMG/M metagenome (GOLD analysis project Ga0209211, IMG submission 183992) | Groundwater microbial communities from Rifle, Colorado, USA - Groundwater A2 (SPAdes) (version 2) | ecosystem: Environmental > Aquatic > Deep subsurface > Groundwater | place: Rifle, Colorado...
GGCGGGGAAATCGACTGGTTGTACGGCGCCCGGGGCATCGTTACGTTCTCGAACGAGCTGTGGACCAACTTCGATTACTTCCGCCGTCAAAGGGAGGAGAATGAGAATCCTCGCGATCGAAGCACCCTGTACCGCTTCGACAAGATCCTGCTGTTTGAAGAAGGCGTCGTGCCGTGGAAGAAAGTCAGTCATCCCCAGTACGGAGAAGTCGAGGTGGGGGGATTCAAGAAGGCATGGACCCGCACTGCGCCTTCGTTCATGATTGAAGACATGTGCCATCGCAACATGGCCTTCACGTTGTTCCACCTCTATCATACACCCAAAGTGGAAGTCGACAGTGTCTCGACCAAGGCATTGCCGGGCGGCCTGACGGAAGTTTTCGCTGTCATCACGAACACACGGGTGATTCCGACGCACACGCTGCAGGATTCAAGGAACAAGATCACGCGTCCCGATTGGGTGACACTGACCGGCGGGAATGTGATATCGGGAAGTATTCTCCAAAACCGATTCCTGGGAATTGCCCAGGAGCAGAAACATCGACCCGAGCGGCTGGAGATCGAGACCATCCCCGGTATGGGCGCCGTGTATGTCCGGTGGATTGTTGAAGGGAAGGGACCGTTTACGGTGACGGTTGATTCAGAAAAAGGCGGCACATATTCACTGAAGTCAAAATAGACTCAAACCATTGGTGAACTCAATTGAGTGTTGTTACTTTCTCTTTGAAGAGTCCCGCTCTCAGGAAACACCCATTTGCGGGATCCAACAGACGGAAAAGTACCCTCCGCCGGAGGCGGATCAGTCTCCGCCAATTACAGCATAATAAAGTACAGTTCACTAGTCTTCAGGAGAACCAATGAAGCACAAACCACTCTTTCGATCCGCGTCTCTTTTCATGGTGCTCGTAGCGTTTGTAGTCCTGACGCCTGCTCAGCAGAAAAAGAGATTGAGCTTTGATCAAATCTACCGTAATGCAGATCCTCAGCTGTTTGTTCCTTTGCCAACCATCACCGGCTGGGAGGACGATTTTCATTATCTCGAAACGCGAAGAAGTGAAACGGACAGACAGGGGAAGGTGTTCTCCGTTGACGCAAAATCCGGCAAAGAGAAAGAAGCTCTCTCGAAGTCTCCGGATTTGAACCAGTTCCGTGAAACCGTGGGATCGGATGTCAATGTGAACTTTCCGGCTGCCTCGAATGAAGGCCGCACGCGGCTCATCTACCTGAAGGATAAGGATCTCTACTTTCTCAACACGGCGGCAAAAGAGTTCAGGCGCCTGACGCAAAACGCGGCGGAAGAGAAAAACCCGACGCTCTCACCCGACGGCAACTATGTTGCGTTCACGCGCGGCAACAACCTCTTTGCCGTCGATCTCAATTCCGGAAAAGAGATTCAGTACACGAGCGATGGCGGCAAGGTCGTGTACAATGGCTATGCCTCATGGGTGTACATGGAGGAAATCCTCGGCCGTGCGACCCGTTACAAGGCGTACTGGTGGTCTCCCGACAGCAAGAAACTGGCGTTCATGAGGTTTGATGATTCAAAAGTTCCTATGTTTCCGCTCTACAGTGCAGATGGCCAACACGGCTACCTGGAAGAAACACGGTACCCGAAACCGGGCGATCCGAATCCGGATGTCCGCGTCGGCATTGTCCCGGTGGCCGGCGGAAATGTTGTCTGGGCTGATTTCAATGAGAAGGACGACCAGTACTTTGGCACGCCGTTCTGGACTCCCGACGGCAAGGAGCTCTGGGCGCAGTGGATGAATCGCGGCCAGGACACGCTGACTATTTTCGGAGTGGATCCAGCGACAGGAAAGAAGCGTCAGGTCTATACGGAGTATCAGCCTTCATGGATCGACTGGTTCGAGGAAGTCGAATTCCTGAAGAACAACAAGGGATTCATCGTCAAGTCGGACAAGGATGGATGGATGCACTTGTATCTCTACACACTGGATGGAAAGTTGAGAAACCGGATCACCGAGGGAAAATGGCAGGTGACCAACGTCCTTCTTGTTGACGAAGAGGACGGGCTTGTGTACTTCACCGCACGGAAGGAGGCTTCGACAAGAACGGATCTGTACAAAGTGAAGATGAATGGAAAGGGCCTCACCAGGCTGACATTCGGGGAATATACTCATGCTGTGAGACTTTCGCCGAAGGGTGGATACTTCATTACCACCTACTCGAACGTCGCAGCGCCGCAGAAAATGGCTGTATGCAATACGGACGGCAAGGTGTTGCGAGAAATCGGTGACGCAAAAGGCAAGGAGTTCGATAATTACGAGCTGGCGAAGACCGAGCTGGTCACCATGACAACTCCGGACGGATACACGCTCCCGGCGGTTATCACACTTCCGTTCGATCTCGATCCGGACAGGAAATACCCGGTCCTCATCAGCATCTACGGCGGTCCGAATGCCGGCAGCGTGTCCGATGGATGGAAAGGGATCGGTAATCAGTGGTATGCTGAGGAAGGAATGATCCAGATTTCCATCGACCATCGCGCTGCGGGGCATCATGGCAAAGAAGGCGTCGCTTTGATGCACAGGGTTCTTGGAAAGTGGGAAATGAATGACTATATCGAATGGGTCAAGTGGCTGCGGACAAAACCGTACGTCGATCCACGGCGTGTCGGTATCACCGGCGGAAGCTATGGCGGATACGTAACGGCGATGGCGCTGACATTCGGATCGGAGTACTTCGCATTCGGTATCGCCGGCTCATCGCCGACCGACTGGAAGCTCTACGATACACATTACACCGAGCGATTCATGGATACGCCTGCCGAAAATCCGGAAGGATACAAAAACGGTTCGGTCATGACTTATGCAGACAAGTATAAGAGCGGACTTCGCATTGTCCACGGAACACTGGATGACAACGTTCATATGCAGAACAGTATTCAGTTGGTGGACAAGCTCGAGGACCTCGGCAAGAATTTTGAGCTTATGCTCTATCCCAACGGCCGGCATGGATGGGGCGGCGCGAAGGGTGTACACTCGCGCGTCGAAGCGGCGCGCTTCTGGTACAAGAACCTGCTCGAGAAGCCGTTCCCTGAAGACCAGTATACGAAGCTCTATCAGATGGGCGGTGGTCGTCCTGGGGCAGGAAGACCGCGATAGTCCGGTCGGACAAATTGTCAATCTGTCCAACATGTGCGTCATGACGGCCGCAGTGCACAGTCGCTTCGACCGTCCTTTTTCGAATGAGTGAGGAGCATCCATGGAATCAGACAAACTCTACAAGATCCTGTTCACCATCGGGAGCGGCTGGAACTTTGTCATGTCGGTAGCAGTATTTTTTCTGGTCGGTTCGCTTCCCGGCATCATCGGAATCGAGCCTCCGCGGTATCCGATTTTCATTTACTTTAATCTCATGTCGATCTTCTTTTTCGGATGCATTCAGTGGATCATTGCCCGCGATCTTCACGGCCACCGGAGCTTCATCAAGATGCTTGTATGGGCCAAGCTGGCCATGGCCGCCGTGCTTCTTTTTTCTGTTCTGCGGGACGCGCCGTCAAAAGAGCTTGTGGGCTTTCTCGCCCCCGGCGTCGTGGTCGATGTGATCTTCGGATTGATTTTCTGGCGATTCCTGGTTTTCAGCGGCCGGAAGGCGGTCGCCTGATTCAACTATGTGCCTCTGACCGTGCGTCAACTGCTGTTGGACAATCCGGGGATTCTGCCTTACATTTCCTCTGACATGAATACCCGGGAACTCTCTGCGATAGCCTCGAACGCACACCGTATCGTCGCCACCCTGGCAAACGATTATCCGTCGCGCCACGGATCCCAACCCAAAGTCCTCAACGCTGCCGGCTCGTTCATTGAGAACGAATTTCGATCGCTTGGCTATGAGGTGGAATCGCAGTATTACGACAGCCACGGTTCGAAGGTCCGCAATCTTGTGGTTGAGAAAAAGGGGAGGGAGCCAGGGAGGTCAGCTATCATTCTTGGAGCGCACTACGATACGGTGCCTGAGACACCCGGCGCAGACGACAATGCCAGCGGTATTGCGGGGCTCCTTGAACTGGCCAGATTGCTGAAAGGAAGTTCAGGGGCCAGAAGTGTCAGGTTTGTCGCGTTTCCTCATGAAGAACCGCCCTATTTCTATTCGAATCTTATGGGCAGCCGGCAGTACGCGGGAATGTTGAAGCGGACGGGCGAGAATCCGCTGGTGATGATTTGCCTGGAGATGCTTGGGTTTGCGGGGGAACGATATGAACAGCGTTATCCGGCCCCTTTGCTGCAGGTTCTGGGCCGTTATCCGAAGTACGGGAACTTCATCGGTCTGGTCGGCAACCTGAGGAGCCTGAGCATGATGTCGTTCGTGCGAAGCGCGATGCGAAAGCACTGCACGGTTGGAGTGGAAAGTCTGACGGCGCCAGGATTCATTTCGCCGCTCTTTCTGTCTGATCATTCATCATTCTGGAAAGAAGGATTTCCTGCGCTGATGGTCACCGACACCGCCTTTCTCCGCAATCCACATTATCATCTTCCCTCGGACACCCCCGATACGCTGAATTACGATTTCCTCGCCCGCGTCGTCGACGGAATCCATGCCGCCGTTCTCGCGCTTGATGCAGTCGAGTGATCACTCTTTCCGCGCCCGGGGTTCCCCATTCGAGCAGCTGCTCAAAGGTTCTTCCGGACATCCCTCCGCTTACTTGAACAAGGTCAATCTTCTCGTTTCCACGATAGATTCTGCCTGAAGGCGGTAGAAGTACACGCCGCTCGGCAATGCCGAACCATCCCACCGGACAGTATGTCTTCCCGCGGCACGAATTCCATTCGCGATGGTCGCGACCTCCTGCCCAAGAACATCAAACAACTTGATGCTCACAAAGCCATCGGCCGGCAGCTGAAAGCTGATTGCGGTCTGAGGACGAGACGGATTTGGATAATTCTGTTCGAGCACGACCGGCTTCCGCGCCGCGCCATACGTTGATTGCACGGATGTACCCGTCTGCTGGATCCTGTAGATCCTCCCATCTGAATATGATACGATGTAGACCTCACCCGAATGATCCTCGCCGAACGACGAAATCAAATAGGGAGAGTCGATGAGCAGTTGATTGGTCGGAGAGCCGGAATCGTTGAACGACAAAGCCCAGATCATACCTGATCCATAGTCGCCGTATAGATAGTTGCCTTGCAGTGCCGGAAGTCCGGCGCCCCGGTACGCATACCCTCCGGTGACGGAGATATTGCCCTGGCTGTGCGCATAGACCCAGAGGGGCTGAATCAACCCTGTCGTATCGCAGCCGGATGACGGGTTGTAGCATGCCTTTCCTTCGGTCCGGCGCCATCCGTAATTTCCCCCGGCGACAATCGTATCGATTTCCTCCCAGGCGTTTTGACCGACGTCTCCCGCCCATAACGTTCCCCGCTCCCGGTCGAAGCTCATCTTCCATGGATTGCGGAGGCCGTATGCATAAATCTCCTCACGAAATCCCATCGTATTGCCTGCGTACGGGTTTGTCGGCGGGATTGTATAATTCCGGCCCGGAGAGACTGAATTCACATCGATGCGCAGAATTTTGCCGAGAAGTGTCGATCTGTTTTGTGCATTGTTCTGCGGGTCGCCCCCGGAACCCCCATCTCCAAACGCCAGGTAGAGATAACCATCGGGGCCAAACCTGATATTTCCCCCGTTGTGATTGCTGAACGGCTGGTCAATGGTCAGCAGCACAAGCTCGCTGCTCTTAACTGCGGAATCTGGGTTGGCAGAGCTGAGCGTAAACCTGGAAACGAAGGACTGGAGCCTGCCGGCGGAAGAGCTCGTGTAGTTGACGTAGAAGTAACCGTTATGCGTGTAGTCGGGGTGGAATGCAAGTCCGAGCAGGCCGGTTTCACCGCCGGATTGCGAAACCCGGTCTGAAAGATCAACGAACAGCTTTCGTTCGGAGACGGCCGCTGAATTGACGAAGACGTCAATCCGGCCGTACTGCTGTACCACGTAAAGTTTGTCGGAGCCGTCGACGGCGTGAACCATCTCGACCGGTGAAGAGAATGGCGACAGGTTCGGAAAAGCATTCTGGAGATTATACTGTGCCGGGGCAGGGGAGGAGCAGGCGGAGAGGAATGAAAAAACGAGCAAATGGAAGTGTGATCGCATTGATGTTCGATGATCTACCCGAGAGGTTCAACGTATTCAAAGGTCCGGGAACTCCCGCGGGCCTCATAGGAGGTAACAATCGCTGCCGCTGCTTAGGTTCCGTTTCGTTCGGGTATTCGGTCATTCCGCTATTCCGTCGTGCCATCATTCCACCCCTCCACCTCAAGCTACCGCCTTTTCCGGCCACCTGTCGTGTCGGATCGCGGATCCGACTCTACTTCACTACTCCAATACTCCACGACTCATCTACTTCCAACTCAATTACTCCTAGAACGCCTCCGTCACCGTAATGTACATTCCCGATGAATTCCTGCCGACGCCGTAATCCAGGCGAAGGTTGACGCGCTCCTCGGGATTCCACGCGAATCTCAAACCAATCCCTCCCGCGAACCAAAACCTCTTCAGCCCAAATTGCCCGACCTTGTTGGCAACCTGAGCAGCGCCGGCGAAACCGACCATGCCAAAACGCCACCAAACCGGAAAGCGGTACTCGGCCTGCACAGCAATGCCGTTCCTGTCCCTGTATCGTCCGTCGAAATAGCCCCGTACAAGATTCTGTCCGCCAAAATTGGCCATGCCGTAAAACGGGGCAATCCCATCAATGAACTCTGCCGCCGCTTGCACCGCCAACACCTGTCCGGCCAGAACCTCGAAAAAATTCCGTGTGTCGATTTGGACATCGGTGTAACTATAGTCGCTGCCGAATGAACTCCGATAGAGGAGCGTTGTGATCTGATAGAGACTGCCCGACTGTGCGGCGATGGTGTTGTCCCGCGAATCCCAGTTCGCGACAAAGCCGATGCCCGCCAACGATCCGCCCTTGCTCCCGGGAATGACACCCGATGCCAGCAATCCCGTTGGAGCAGTTTCTCTTACCGAGCTATGTTCAGCGCGTACTGCCGGTCCGGCATTCATGTGCGAGAGAACATTTCTATAAAGTACCGCTTCAAAAAGAACTTTTTGAGAAGTGTAATTCTCTTCATTCGATTCCGGCGTGTCATTTCCCACGCCGAAGAATTTGTTGGGGTATTTCTGAAATTTCGTGTTTGCCAGCAGCCGGTACGTGCCTCCGCGAAAATACAGATCGCCTGAGAGCTCAAGGATGATCTGTTTCTTCTGTGTGTAGATGATGTCGCCGGTGACGGCCGAGGCGCGCGACAACGTTGAGTCCCGATACAGGTACAGCGCAGCTGCGCCGCCGGCGATCCCGGTCTCCGGTGTGTAGAAAATGATAGGGAGAGGATAGATGGCGGAGAGTGTTGTTCGCGAGGTGTCCTGACTCAGAAGAACAGTGGTCCAGCAGCACAGGAGCACCGGACCCATGATGATGCTACGGCGAGCCATATCACTCAATTTCATTGATTTCGAATTCCTTGCCGGATGGCCGGATTTGATCGTGAAGACGCTTAAGAGCGTAATAGGCATCCTGGCTGCCCCGTTGAGCTGAACTTCGGTACAGCCTCACAGCTTCGGGGATCTTCTTCACGACGCCGGTGCCTGTTTCAAAACAGAACGCCATGGCAACCTGCGCAAGGATCGAGCCTTTTTGCGACGCCTCATCAAGGACTGCAATCGTTCGCCGCAGGCGGGACGTATCACGCTCGGACCGGACCGCAATGGCCGCAAGCCTGACTTTTGCCTCGCGGTTGCCGAGAACGCTTGCCCGACCCCACAAAGCAAGAGCCATTTGACGATTCTCAGGTACCCAGCGGCCGGAATAATAACAGAGGCCGAGTTCGATCATGGCCTGAACATGGTTGACCGAGATGGCTCTATTGAGAAATTCGAGCGCCTGCTTGTCTGTGATCATTCCCTCTTGTTGTGTCATGATGTAGTCGATCTTGAGCCCTGAGAGCGCCGCCCAGACGAATTCGGCGTCTGCGTCATGCTGGCCTACTCGCGTCTTGAGAAGCGGAAAAAGCCGCCCTTGTTCCATCAGGCGAGCAAGCAGTCCCGGCGCCCGCGGCGACGACATGCGAATTGCCCGTATGTAATGAAGCGTCGCTGTGATGATATTCTTCTCAACGCCGACTCCGCGTTCGTAACTCCTGGCCAGAATAGTAAGGGCCTCGGGGCTTCCTTCCTCAGCCGCGTCACGAATAGCTTTCATTCCCTCGCTGTCAAGGCTGAGTGTTCGTTTCGATTCTTTTGAGATGCCCAGTGCACGCTTGAGCTGCGGCGTCGCTTCCCGCAGTGCGTCTTTCAAAAGCGTGGCGTCACTCTGCGCATTCGTGTCAGGTTTGGCGTCCTGGAAGACAAATCCAAGTGCCTGTTTGACAACGGGTGTCCTCTGTGACGCGCTTGTGTCGTCAGGTGCCGCCTTGGGCTGGGGAAGCCCAAGCCCTCGTGACTCAAAATCAGCGAGTGCTTCTTTGGCCGGTTGATAGCCTGCATCCGCTGCTTTCTTGATCCAGACGTACGCTTCTTCCCAGTTGCGCTGGACGACGAGATTTTCAGTCAGAAACATGCTGAAGATGTACTGAGCTTCGGCCATCCCATTGCCCGCAGCAGCTTTGAAAAGCTTGTACGCATCAAAGGGATTCCATGGAATTCCCAATCCGTTGAATTCGAGAATGCCGAGATTGTACTGAGCATCGGCAGAATTCTGGTCGGCCGCGCGCCGGATCCAGAACGCGCCTTTCAAAGTATCGGCTTCGACGCCCTCGCCGAGAAGATAACGGAGTCCCACCTCTTGTTGAGCAGCCACATCGCCGCCGTAGGCCTTCCGCTCAAGCACGAAGATGTGCATGAGATTGTAATCGATATCGGACCGCTTGAGTTGCGCAGATGGGGAAGGAGGGCGATAGTTCTTGTAGACGGGGCTGTTGGATTGTTCCTGAGCGGTGAGTTCAACGGGAACCATCGTTGGAACGAAGAGCAGACACCCTATGAGGAGACAACGCATGCGAAGGCACCGATTCAAAGAGAAGAATTCGCCGAGAAGTCATGAAGTCCTCAGCGAGGTGTCATGAGAGCGCCAAACGGCCGCAACGACTCGGCTGCGGCCGTTCGTGAACGAACCGGGGAAGCGTCAGAATTTTCCGAATCGGAACGTCAAAACCGCCGACGGGCCGCTGAGGTCGGCGTTCGTTGCGGCAGAAGAGCTCACGCCGGAGATGTACCGGTAGCTGACGCCGGCGCTCATCCGGAAATACTTCGTCACGTTGAGATTCACCTGGGCTGCGGGTTCGACGACGAAGAATGTATCGTTGCCGGCGTCCATTCCCGAACGTACGCTGTCGTCTCTCCAGCCTACAGCCCCGCCGCCGATCAACGTCATAACGGAAAAGTGAATGAGCCTGTCCGACTGCGCGATGTATTCAAGTTCCACACCGCCATAACCGAAATTCAGATAGCGCTGGCCGTAGGGGCCGGTCACATTTGCCTTGACGTCATTGGCCAAACCGTAGCCGCCGCCGCCGACAATGAAGGTATGATTGATGATCCAGCCGCCGCGGCCGCCGACGAAAATGCCGGCTTCTCCGTTAATGCTGCCGAACTTCACGACCGGTCCGCCGAATCCACCGTTCTCGATCTCGCCGTCGATAAGCGTTTCTTCCTGTGCAAGAAGAGGAAGGGTGAAGAAGCACAGAAGCAGGACAGCTGCAAGTTGTCTCATGGTATAATCCTCCCTGAGGAATTTGCGCCGGGATTCTGAAATCAGATGACCGGCTTAATCTTACGCTTTCAATGAGTTTGCTCGCGCATCACGGCAGGTTCCACACTCCCGGCGGGAGAAGGACGGCGCCGCAGGAGGAGCCTCTTGAAGAAGGCCGGCAGCTTCACGCGCCATTCATCGACCTTGGTGTACATAACGGGAACCAGAATCAACGTCAGGAGCAGCGAGCTGGTCAATCCGCCGACGAGTGCCCAGGCAAGACCCGATTTCCATTCTGCCCCCGCTTCGCTGCTCAACGCGATGGGAAGCATGCCCACCACCATCGCAACGGTGGTCATGAGAATCGGCCGCAACCGGGTTTCGCCCGCTTCAAGCAAAGCGTCGTATGTGCTCAGACCCTTTTCGTCTCGCATCTGGTTCGTTCGGTCGACAAGGAGAATCGCGTTCTTGCCGACGAGTCCGACGAGCATGATGATGCCGAGAATCGAGAAAATGCTCAGCGATTTCATCGTCAGCGCCAGTGCGAGCAAGGCACCAATCATGGCAACCGGGATGGAAAAGAGCACGACGAAAGGATACACATACGAATCATACAGCGCGACCATGATGAGGTACGTGAACAGGATCGCAGCGAGCAGGGCGAGCCCGAGGCTGCCGAATCCGTCTGCCTGGTTCTTCAAGTCGCCAAGGTAAGCGATGCTGATTCCCGCCGGAATCAGATTCCCTTTCTTGATCGCGCCCTGAATGTCGGCGCCGATACTTCCGCTGGGCTGGCCAACCGCCTGTGAAAAGACCGTCACGGAGAAGTTACGATCTTTTCTCTGCAATTTCGAGGGACCCGTTGATTGCGTAATCGTGGCAAACTGCTTGAGCTCGATCATTTGGCCTTTTCGATTCGTCACCGTCAGGCTCCCGACATCCGACGTCTTTGACCGGTCAAACTCATCAAGAACGATCCGAAGATCGAACTCGTTACTTCCTTCCCGGAACTTGGAATCGTCATCGCCGTTGAGCGCCACGCGAAGCGTTGCCCCGACATCGGCGAGCGAAATCCCCAGCGTTGCCATTTTCTGCCGGTCAATGTCCACTCGCGTCTCCGGCTTACCTTCTTCAGACGAAAGTCGAACGTCTGCCGTTCCCGGAATCGTGCGGATAACATCCGCAAGTTCCTGTGCGGCCCGGCGAACCTCGTCATAGTTCGTGCCGCTGACCGCTATCTGAATCGGGGTCTGGTTCGCGGTACCGAAAATGCCGATCGGATTCACCCTCACTTTGACACCCGGGATCTCCGAAGCTTTCGCCTTGATCTCTGCCCCGATCTCGTCCGTGGATCGCTTGCGCTCATCTCGCTGAACGAGCGCCACGTTGAGCTCGGACACATTGTTCGAGTTCTGGCCGATGAATCCTTCACTGGAAGCCCCGACGTTGACAGACATTTTCTTCACCTCCGGAATTCCGGCGATGATCTTCTCCACCCGCTGCGTTACGAAGTTGGTGTTCTCGAACGTTGATCCGGGAGCAAGTTCGAGCGTAACGGCGAATTCGCCGCGGTCTGCCACGGCAATGAACTCTGACCCGATGAAACCAAGCGGAAGGAGCGCAAACGATGCAAGGAAAAGCGACAGCGTCATGGCATAGACTTTTCCCCTGTTTGCGAGCGCCCATTTCAGAGTTTTGATGTACTGAAGCGTCAGGCGATCGTACAAGCCTTCAAACCAGAGTG
>Ga0209211_10011278_pt1 | contig 11458 bp, 9 predicted proteins | sample RifGroA2_FD_183992 | JGI IMG/M metagenome (GOLD analysis project Ga0209211, IMG submission 183992) | Groundwater microbial communities from Rifle, Colorado, USA - Groundwater A2 (SPAdes) (version 2) | ecosystem: Environmental > Aquatic > Deep subsurface > Groundwater | place: Rifle, Colorado...
CAGGAGCGCGCGCGTGGTTTGCAGCAGTTGTGTATCGGGAACCGCCATGCCGAATCCGAGATTCAGCGCCGCGCCGTGCTGCTCCAGGACCGCCGCAGTCTCAAGCTGGTGGGGCACCTCGCAGAGGATGACTCCGGGGGTTCCGGTGCAGGCCAGCTCCAACGCGGTCAGCCCTCCACCGCTGAAGGCGACATCCGTATGGGCCATCAGCTCCGCCATGTTCGAGGCGTTGCGATGGACGGTATACCGATGGCGCGACGCGGACGCCGCCCGGACAATCTCATCGTCATTCACAAACGCCGGACCAATGACGACCGTCACGTCCAGACGTTGCGGACACGGCTCCAGCGCGCGCATCGCCTTCGTGGTTAGACAGAACGGGTCGTCGCCTCCCAAGGCGATGAGCAGACGTGGCGGTCCGTCATGGGGAACACGAGGCCTGCGATGCCACTCGGCGAATTGCGGATCCACGAGCGCGTAGCGGGGACCGATGCAGGCGCGCACCTGCCCGTCGAAGGTGTACGTGTGCCAGGCCGGCACGATCGTGCCGTTGACCAGCAGGTCCGAGCAGATCGCGCGGTTGCCCCACTCATCAATCGTCGCGCACACCACGCCATGCGCCTGCGCTTCCTCCACCAATCCGGGGGTGAGGGTGCGCAGATCGGTAATGAGGCCTTCAACCTGACGCACGTCCAAAAGGGTCCGAAGGCACGCGACTTCTTCGGGCGCATCGGCCTCAGCCGGAATCGTCTCCACCACGTAGCCCTGCGCTTCGACCCGACGGACTCCTGCCTGGAACTGGCGCATGAGGAACCTGACCTCCATCGGCGAGCGGCGAACCAGCTCCGCGACCAGCGAGAGGCAGCGCATGACGTGCCCCATGCCGATGTGGGTGCCACCATCCACGCGGATCACCAACGTGTCGGGAGGCATCTTACGTGAACACCTCGCTCAGACGGGGGGTGCGTTCGCCGGCCAAGATCTCGCCGGCTTGCGGGCCGTGGTTGAAGAGCAGATCCACCGAGGAGAGCGCCGGGATGAACGGCTCGTAGCACTGCCGGTAGATCGGGTGGTGGAATTCCTGAAACCGAACCCGAATACCCGCCCGCTGGAACAGCTCACGATCCAGATACTCTCGACCCGAAACGCCTGACAGATAGTCGGTCGCCCCGACCTTCCGGCAAATCGCCAGCAAGAGCTCTGAACGGGACCCGCTCACGCTAAGCTCGGAACTGCGAATCATGGTCTTGTCCAGCCCAAAACAGCCAGACAACCAGCGGATGAGGTCGATGTTGAAATCCGCCAGCCGCTGCACAGACCGTTGGTAGTGCGCCTGCAGCGTAGGCCACTCCTGCCAAAACGCCGGCGCCTTGTGGTAGTGCTGCTCCAGCGCCGCAAGATGCTTGCGGCGCCAGTTCACGGTGTCGTCGATTTCGACCGCGTTGATCGGTTGTCCGAACCGCCCTTTCACCCGCACCGGCACCGTGAGCCACGACCAGCCCCTCGGGGTCGAGGTCCGAATCCTGTTGCGATTTTGCACATAGTGCTTTTCAAACTGGACGTGGTCGAGGAGCACGAAGAGGTCGCACTGCCGCAGCTTATCCAGGAACCCCAGCCACGGCAGCAGCTCTGGCTGGTGGATCGCCACGATGCGCTCACTCATCGGCGAGGGCTTTGACGGCGACTTGCTGCTTGAACTGTGTCACCAGATCCACGGCCTCGTCTTTGTTGGGCACCATCTCCGACGCCACCTGTCCCCTCTCGTGCTCCAACGCCTTGTAGAGCTCAATCAGCGGGACCTCGCAGTTTCGGCAGATCGGATGCTCGTCCCACCGGCCGCTCTCGTGCAAGGCGCGCAACTCCGTGTAGGCCTTCCCGTGCCAGACCTCATGCAGGCTCTGCGTCTTCAGATTGCCCATGACCATATAGTTGCGGGCGTTGGGATTGCTGCACGGAATCACATCGCCATTCCAAAACGCGTAGGCCGATTGATAGAGATAGGGACAGACGAACGACAGCTTCTGTTGCTTGGCCTGCGCCCGGATCGCCTCCATATCCGTGGGGATCGCGCTCTGCTCGCGGTTCTTCCACTCGCCGCCTTCCAATGTCTTGGTGCGCCAGGTCAGATCCTGCAGCGTCACCTGGTCGGCCAGCGGCTTCCACAGCGCGAGGAAATCGGTCACCTGATGGCTCGTTTTCTCCGTCACCACCATGGTGGTTCGGATGAGCGGCGTCGTTCGCCCAAGCCGGTTGCGCACCTCGGCGAAGAGGCGGACATTCGCGATCACCTTGTCCCAGTTCGAACGAATGCGCATCGCTTCGTAGGTTACCTTGTCGGGCGAGTCGACCGAGAAAATAACGCGGTCGAGGTTGGAATCCAACAGCGCGCGCGCGAGGGCCTCCGTCATGACCGTCCCGTTGGTATGGAACATCACATCGAGGTAGCCGCGTTGCTTGGCGTAGGCGATCATCTCCGGAAGCCTGCGCAGCAGCATCGGCTCGCCCAGGCCGTTCAGGTTCGCGGCGGGCACCTGGTAATGCTCGCCTTCCGCGATGATCCGGGTGTACAATTCCCACGGCATGTCGCCGAGCTGCTCGTTGGTCAACGACGGCTGCGAGCAAAAGGTGCAGGCCAGATTGCAACGGCTCGTCACTTCCATGTTGACATTCAAGGGAAACGCCCCGTGGTCGCGCGCCGCGGCCCGCTGAGCCCAGCCGAGGCGGTACTCGCGGTAGCGCGCCCCCTGCGAGGCTTCCCACGCATGGAAGTTCGGCGAGAGATAGAGGATCCCGTAGGTGTAGTAGGGGTTGGCGACGGACTTGGGTTCCTCGGCAGCAGGATTCATGCAGGGTCTGCGTGAGACTCGGTTGTCAGCGCCTCATCCACGACCGCCGACTCGCCCTCCGCCTTATTCAGCTGCTCGCGGTACCACGTCACGTAGCGACGCAGCCCCTCCTCAAACCGCACCGCAGGCTCCCAGCCAAGCTCTTCCTTGGCCAGGCGGCTTAAGATGGTCTTGCCGGAGAAATCCCCCGGGCGGCCCGGCACGTGCTCGATCCGCACATGGCCGATGAGCCGCTGGATCGCTTCCGCGATCTGCCTGATCGTCACCGGCTCGCTGCCATCCAAATTGTAGATCTTGTTTTTCGCCACGGATTTCAACGCCAGGACGTTACCCTCGGCGAGATCCTCGACATAGACGAACTGCCTAAACTGCGAGCCGTCGCCGGCAATCGTGAGCGGCTCCCCCCTGAGGGCTTTGCGAACGAAGATCGGCACGACCGCACCGTCGCGGGCCCGCGGCCCGTAGGGAATCCCGTAGCGCAGGATCGTGACGGGGATGTCGTACAGCGTGCTGTAGGACTGGCAGTAATACTCGGAGGCGATTTTCGTGGCGGTGTAGAGATGACTCGGAGCGCGCAGGGGGGTGCGCTCATCCACCGACGGCTCAGTCGTCTCGCCGTAGACCCAGGTGGTGCTGCCGTAGAGGACGCGCGTGACCCCGGTGGAGCGCCGCACCGCCTCCAGCACGTGCATCGTCCCGCGGACATTGATGGATTCCGCGTAGCACGGATCGTTGTAGACGTCTTTGACGTCCGCCACCGCCGCCAGATGGTAGACGACATCAATCCCGTTCAAGGCCATGCGGACGGCCTCCAGATCGAGGAGGCTGCCATGGTAAAACTCGATGTCGCGGCGAAAGGTCGGCATCACCATGTCGAACACCCGCACCTCGATGCCGCGGTTGCGCAGCTTGTCCACCACGTGGGAGCCGATAAAGCCGGATCCCCCTGTGACCAGCGCCTTCATCCCGTGAGACTCCCAGGCCTCTCGCCGTTTGGATCGTAGTACAGCGGCACGCACCAGTGGTGGCCCGCCACCCACTCCGCGTGGGGGAACGATCCGCCGTGCTGCATGATCGTGTGGCAGGGCGTGTCGTAGACTTTCCCGCTTGAGCGCTCGATCGGCTCAAAGACGATGTACTTGTAGAGGCCGGAGACCATGCCTTCCGGCAACCGAACCCGGTTGGGAAATTTCGGATCGAGATGTGTCGCCGCATAGGCGCGTTTCCATGCGACGATCTCTTCCATCCGGTCCACCTGCACAGCACCCAGCGCGGCGGCAAACTCGGACATCCGATAATTCAGGCCCTCCACCGCGTAGTCAGGCTTGCCATAGTTGCGGTACCGTCTGGCGAACTCGATGAGCGCGGGATGCTTCGAGACGAGCATGCCGCCTTCCCCGGTCGAGATCGTCTTGGTGCCGTAGAACGAATACACGCCGGCATCCCCCCAGCTTCCGGGTTGTTGCCCGTTCCACGACGCCCCGTGCGCGTGCGCGCAGTCTTCCAGCAGGACGATGCCGCGCGAGCGGCAGAACTCCGCGATCTTCAGCGTGTCAAAGGCGATGTGCCCGCCGATGTGCACCAGCCACACCGCCGCGAGGTCCTGGGCAGCCGCCGCGGAGACCACCGCCTCGTAGCTCAGGCACAGATCCTCGCGGTTGCAATCCCCGAACACGACCTCAGCGCCGGCCTTCACGACGGACAACGGGGTGGCCATGAACGTGTTCGTCGGACACAGGACGGTTTTCCCCTTCACCTGGAAGTACTCGAGGCACGCCATGGCCGCCCCCGCCCAGCTCGAGGTCGCCACCGCCGGCAGGCTGTTCCAGGCCGTCCACTGCTCCTCGAAGAGCCGCGTGAATGTCCCTTCCACCCACTGGTGCGAGATCAGGATCTCCCGCCACATCCCCAGCAGCCGTTCCGTGTCCCGCGGATCAAACCCGATGCGGAACATCTGCCACGGAACCTGTGCAAGAGACGGCGCCACGCCAATCATCTGGGCGCCTCGATGAGAGAACCCACGGCTTCCCCCGCGGCATCGGCTGTCGCGGCCACCGTTCCTGCCGGTGTCCCGATCTGGTTGGCCGGCGCACCGACCACGTACCGCTGCCACAAGACTTCAAATAGGCGTTCCAGCTTCACATGATGCGGATAGCTCCAGGGAAAGTAATGGTAGCGCTGGTACAGTTCGCGGTCTGGAGACCGCACCAGCAAGTGCCACCACAAACGCGCCTGTTGGGCATGAGCTGAACCTGGCAGGCGGTAGAACAAGCGTCTCCACGACGCGCCCGCCGGAGGGGGCTCCCCGTCCACCTCTGGATCCACAGGCGTCCCCAGCGGGACATCGAGCAATTCCACGAGGAGATCGCCGATCGCGAAGCTGGCCGGCCGGTCACTTGGCCAGTGCAGATAATCCTGAAAGTACGCATCCAGACCTTGGCGCGTCGGCACCACAGGCAGAACCCCGCGCTGGGCCTGCAGGATCAGACCTACGGCTTCCTCGACGGTGGACGGGTGCCAATAGAAGGGACGATACGGGGCGTTGAACCGAGTGCCCCCTGGACCGCCGACGTGGGCCCCCAACCCAGGGACCAGGGCGTTCACGGAAATGACCGGCGTCCCGGCCAGGATCGCCTCCAGGCCGAGCGCCGAGGACGCGTCCACCGTCGCAAACGCCTGCCGGGTGTACTCATGCTGCAACTGCATCGGCTCGACCGAGAGTTGCGGAATGTGTCGCGCGACACCATGATAGACCCCGTGTTGCTCCCACGGCCCTGGTCGCAACACGATGGGGACCTGAGCCCGCTGCGAGACCTCCCAGGCGATCTTCAACATATGGCGCGTGACGGCCACTGCCTGCCAGATCCAATCCTCATACTGTGCCTGCAGGGGCAGGTTGGGGGTGAGTCCCTGCCGGGGATCAACAAACAGCGACTCAAAGATCGCGTCAATGATGGTGCGGGGATTCGACGTGATACGATCTGCCCGCAGGGTGACGCCGAGGAATCGCTGATCCTGGGCCGGTGTCACGGGCGGCACCAGGTACGGATCCGTCCGGGGACAGCCGGTGATGATAATCCGATCCGGCGCAATGCACCGCAGGTCCTTGAGCCACTGGGCCTGTGCAGGACCCCACGCGATGACGCGCGTCGCGATCCGTGAGAGCCGGAATCTGGCGTCGTGTTGATCGGCCATGGCCCGCTTGAACGCCTCCTCGCCCATCCGGCCGCCCTCTTGGTCGACCAGCACAATGCGGCTCCGGCGGCAGATGCGGCGCAGGAAGTTGCCCTCCATCTCGCCAACGAACCACGAGGCGAACACGACCTCTGGCCGGTAGCGCTCATACATGTAGCCGAGGGTCCGTTGATTGCATACGACGACCTGCACACCGCGGCGCTTCAGGTAGAACGCGGTCAACAGCTGGCTCGGCCCGTCGCGCGTCGCCGAGTCAATCAGGAGCAGAACCCGCCTGTTGCGAGCACTCATCTCGATGACGCCCGCTTCAAGACGTAGACCGTCTGTCCCCCCATGAGATTGAAGGGGGACTGTTCGGTGTAATACGGGTCTTGTGAAAAATCGGCGGCAAAAAATCGGCGAATGGCTTCGACCGGCAGTCCCTGTCGTTCGAGGTGCTCGTCGTCAAATTGAAACGGCTGATAGCGCGCGATCGGCTTGAGAATCCCCGCGTTGACCAAATAGTCCAGCAGGGGCTGATTGTCTGCCGCCCGCTCTCGCACCCATTGGTTAAAGACCGCCGGCTGGACGCGCAGGCTGACGGTTTGGTCTTTGACATCTTCGAGCACGTTGGCGATTCGCAGAATCAGATCCTGCGCCCCCATGTCGCCCCACGCCCGACTGTACAAGCATCCAGCGATCCTGGTGATGCGCAGCCCGAGAGACGAACAGAGGCCCTGCATATACGGCACGTTCACTTGCCGGACCTCCGCGAGTGTCATGGGAAAGCCGAATAGTTTCCCCAAGGTCGTCGCGACATCGCCCCGGAAGTTCCCTTCGGAAGGGCAATTGATCACGAGCAATCCCTGCGGGGCGAGCAAGTCGCGCAATCGCTTCAGGACGGGAGCCGGCTCGATCAGATGTTGCAGCACCCCGCCCAGGTAAATCACCTCGTATGGCTGCGTGCCCGGTTTGACGCGTTCCGCATCCGAACAGCGGAACGTGACATTCGAGATTCCCAACGAGGCTTTGATGATGTCGGCCGCGCCCACCGCCTGAGGGTTCATGTCGAGGCCGTCGACTTCCTTGGCCAAGCGGCTGGCGAGGAGGGCGAACCGTCCCAGCCCGCAGCCCATATCGAGCACCCGGGCTGCGCGCAACTCCTTGGCGAGCAGCTGAAAGACGAGGGCGTGAACCCCCCGCCACTTGAGCTTCATCGTAATAAATCGCTCGAGATCGCTGTAGACTTCCGTGTACGATCGGACCGAGGCGGCTTTGGTCTTCACGCGCATGGGCGCAACTTTTTTCAGGTGTGGCATCGAGGTCATTTCATCAGGCAGTACAGGTTCACCCCATCGCCATATTTCTCGCGATAGAAGGGCCTTCCCTGGTAGAGTTGTTCAAGCCGGTCCTCATCGGTACCTCTCACGCACCGGCGGATCCCTCGAAACCCTGCCCGGGTGATCAGCGTTTCGCATTCCTGCGCCGTCAGGCGCTCGTTGATCGGCACCAGGATATGGTCCAGGAGATAGTAGCGTCGGTTCGCCGGCACCCCCGCAAGGGCGAAGAAGCGGCGCGCGAACCCACACGGCACATCGCGCATGAGGTGTCGCAGCAACTCCACTGTGTCCCAGTGGATCCCGCCGGGATGTGGGATCAGCTTGAGATACGCGATCCCGCCGGGTTTCAACACCCGGAAGATTTCGCACAGCCCCTTGGCGACGTTCCCCGTGTGATGGAGCACGCCGTTGGAGAAGACGAACGTGCACGAGGCATCTTCCGCTGGAAGATCCAAGACGTCCCCCAGACGATACTCGAGGCCCGTCAGGCCCGCCTCGTGGCATCGCCGGCGCGCCGTCTCGATGTTCAGCGGGCTGAAATCCACCCCGAGGACGAGAGGAAATCCAAGCGCCCGCATCGCTACCGCATAGCGCCCGTTGCCGCAGCCAGCATCCAGGGCCAGCCCATCGGAGGAGCCAAGCGGAAACCCGTTGCGCTCAAGCCGCTGGCGCAGGAGGATCACCGGCTCTTCAAAGTAGTGGTAGTCGCTCAACTCCGAAACAGCCCCCCGTAATGCTCGGCGGTGAGCGTGGCCGCATCGGTCTCATCGTCCAAAGAGCCGACGGTGAGGTCCGTCCCCGACATGACCCGGGTACACGCCCGCATGGCATCCGCGTAGCGCACCAGCGCCTCACGAAAGGGCGGGCACGGATCCTCGTGGCTGGCCTCGAGCTGATCCCACAGATGGAGGAACGACAGCGCGAGCTGACACTTGAATCCGTAGGCCTCGCTGTGCGTGTCGCCGAGCTGCTCGCTCGCCTCAAGAAACGACCTGGCTTCCTGCACATAAGGCCCGGATTCGGTGCACGTCATTTGGAGTTGGATCGCCTCCGCCTTGGTCATGAGCGCCTCACCCCTTCACCGCGATGATCCCGGCGAAGTTATACCACTTGAAGAACACCTCGATGGACTCGAATCCTACCTTCCGCAGCAATTGGATATTCTCATCGAGGCGATAGGGGATGAGCACGTTCTCGAGCGCTTCCCGCTTCTGCCCAATCTCGAGCTCAGAATATCCCTGCCGGCGCTTGAAGGCATAGTACAGATCAATCAGCAGCCGATTGAACAGCGAGTTGTTCCCTAGAATTTTCTCCACCAAGATCAGGCACCCTCGATCCGAGAGACTGTTATAGATCGTCTGTAAGACCGCGTCGCGGGACAGGGGACGGACAAACTGCAGGGTCAGGCACATGATCACGGCACAGGCGTCATCCAACTGTTGGAGCGCGTTGAGATCCGCGATCTTCAGCTCACATCGGTCGAGGCAACCGGCCTCCTGGAGGTTCGCCTTGGCTTTCTGAATCATGGGTTCAGAGAGATCCACGCCAACCAGCCGGACATCCGGAGAGGGGATCGCCTGTGCGAGCGTGGCCAGTGTCCTGCCCACCGAGCATCCCAGGTCATACACGGCGCCGCCCGGTTGCGCAAAATGCTTGACCAGCTCCGCCATCATTCGCTGCACTTCGTCATAAAAGGGAACGCTCCTGGAGAGCATGTCCTCGAAGACATCCGCGGTGCGCTGATCGAACTGGAAGTCAGCGGACCGCGCCTGCGGTGATGCAAAGAGCAGGTCCTTCTTTGCCGACGATTCCATCACCCTCTCCCCATCGTGTTACGTCCTCACCACCCCGGCCACCACCGGTTCAGGAGACCACCCCGGCGCCTGCGCCACACACGGCGGGTCAATCAATGTGCGAAACCACAGCTCGAGATTCAACCACTGCCAGACATAGAACGAGTTGGTGCGCTTTCCGGATTGGAACCGGCGGTACCACTCCCTCGCCTTGTCGGGATCGACCACGCCTCGAGACGCAAACGAGGCGCTCATCAAGATCGCCGCCACCTCGTCCTGGAGGGGACCGGCCAGCCATTCCCGTTGAGGCGTAGACACCACGCGTTTCGGAGCCAAGCGGACTGCGTCAGGAACCATCCCCAGCATCGCCTTTCGCAACGCGTACTTGACGAACCCGTCTCGAATCAGTAAGTGGTCCGGCAGCCCGAAACAGAATTCAACAAGCCGATGGTCCAGAAACGGCACCCGGAGCTCTCGCGAAAACGCCATGGATAACCGATCTTTAAAGCGAAGAGCCCTGGGAAGCTTGGTATACAGCAGGCCCTGCAACATGGTATTTTTCAACGGGCTCTCAAACGGCCTGGGGAACTTGGGTCTTGTGCCGCCATCGTTCGCCAAGGACGGGCTGAGACACTCAGGACAGACCGGGTCGGAGCCATCCCCCGCCATGGTCGCACGGCCCTCCCCTCCTGCGCATTGCACGTCCTGGAGCGCCGCAGCCCGCGTAAGACGCCAGGTCGCCCTGTAGCAGCGGAATTCGTGGTCGAACATCGCTGGATCTTGCGCTCGAAGGCCCGCGAGATAGACGGCATGATGGCTCCGATATCCGCCAAGGATATCGTCCAACCCGCAGCCGTCAAGCAGCACGGTCACGTACCGATCCTTGGCCCGCTGATAGAGCGGCACCCAGGCCGCGGTTCCCACCCCTCCAAAGGGTTCCTCTTGATACCATGTGATGGCCTCAAGGGATCTCCAGCACTCCTCTGGCCCCAGGGTCGTGAAATGCGCCTGCCGGCCCACCGCCTTCACCATCGCTTCAACCCAGGGACGCTCGGAATAGGCCGGATCGTCGTAATCGCACGAAAAGACCTCGATCTGTTCTGGATGGACCGCCTGGCGATCCACTAACGCAAGCAAGGTTGATGAATCCAACCCGCCTGAAAGCGTCACACCGATCTTGACGTCGGAGCGCAGATGCCATCGCACCGTTTCATCAAGGAGCCCCCGCAGACGCTCGACCGCCTCCTCCTCGGAAAGTGCCGGCTGCCTACCCACACGATCCGGGAGCGAATAGTAGCGATGCAGCCGAGGCGGCTCGCCGGGACGGACCGTCAGATAACACCCGGCTGGAAGATGGCGAATCCCCTCAAAAAAGGTCTCGGGGGCGTGTTCATAATAGCCCCATGCCAGGTAGTCGTAGATCATCGGCAGACAGGGGCGGCGCGGTACCCCTGCTTCAAGGATCGCCTTGAGTTCGCTCGCGCACAGAAACGTGCCTTCATGATCGGCGTAGTAGAACGGCTTGATGCCGAAGCGATCTCGGGCGCAAAAGAGGGTCCGCGCCTTGCGATCCCAAATGGCAAAGCTAAACATCCCCATGAAGCGGTCCAGACACGCCGGCCCCCACCTGGCGTAGGCCCGCACGATCACCTCGGTATCCGTCTGGGTGGTAAAGGGACCGGCGTCGTCCAAGGCTGTCCGCAGCTCAAGATAGTTGTACACTTCGCCGTTATGGACGATGGCATACCGGCCGTCTGGTGTGGACATCGGTTGATGCCCGGCGGCTGAGAGATCGAGAACCGCCAGGCGGACATGACCGAGGGCAACCCCCTGGTCGGTAAAGATTCCCTCCCCGTCCGGTCCCCGATGGCGCTCGGTGGCCCTCATGCGTTGCACCAGGTCCACCTGCTGCTCAGCCCCTGCTCCCACGATTCCAACGATTCCACACATTCTACGCGCTCACGGTCACACGACCGGCTGGGATCTCCCCCATGGGCTTCTCATGCGTTCGGTACCACTCGACCGTTTCGCGAAGCCCGGCTTCCAGCGAGTAGCGGGGGCGCCACCCTAACAGCGTGTTGGCCCGCTCGTTTGAGAGACATTCATGGGACCTCTCCACCCCTGAATGGCTGAGGATGCGAGGGGCGATCCCTGTGAGACCAGCGACCTGAATGATGGCGTTCACCAGACCTAAGACATCGATGGGCGTGTCGGTGCAGAAATTAAACGGCTTGCCCCGAACCTCCGGCCAGGCGGCTCGCTCCCCCAGCAGCAGATACCCGGCGATGGCGTCGCGGATATAGAG
>Ga0209211_10011279_pt1 | contig 11456 bp, 14 predicted proteins | sample RifGroA2_FD_183992 | JGI IMG/M metagenome (GOLD analysis project Ga0209211, IMG submission 183992) | Groundwater microbial communities from Rifle, Colorado, USA - Groundwater A2 (SPAdes) (version 2) | ecosystem: Environmental > Aquatic > Deep subsurface > Groundwater | place: Rifle, Colorado...
TATAACACCTTTAGACCTCACGGCAGTCTGGACTATAAGACTCCTCTCGAGGTATATTCTCAATACTGGAACAATTCTACCAAACTGCACAAAGAGATGTGGACTCATACAAGATTACTTTTTCGTTTGCTTATACTGATTTTGCAGTCTAATATAAAAGTGCAGTTATTTTTGATCTATGGAAATTTTTTCTCTTATAGCGGATAATTTTAAGAATTCCATTTCAGACACTGTGTATCGGAAGCTAATTAGTGCATATAAAATTGCCAAGGAATCCAATTTAAACAAGAAAAAAAATTATTATGGTTATGTCAGTAATTTAATTCCTTTTTTGTTTAATTTTCATCCTGATCCACAAACCATTATGGCGGTTTTTTTGCATGGACCTGTCAAACATGGGGAATTGCAGCCGAAAGTTGTTGTAAAAAAATTTGGACAGGAAATTATGGATTTGATTGAAGGTATTTTACGTGTGGAAGATTTGGATTTTGTTTTTGAAGATGAGCAAGAACAGGAAAATTGTCGAAGATATTTTTTGGTAAAAGCAAAAGATTTGCGAGTTGTACGGATAAAACTGGCAATGGTTTTATATTGTTTGGAAAGTGTAAATACTTTAAAAAAAGACAAGCAAAAAGAAATTGCCAAATATGCTCTTAATATTTACGCGCCAATCGCCGCCAGAACAGGTATGTATGAAGTGAAAAGCAAATTGGAGGATTTGGGATTTTATTATATGTATCCGAATGAGTATCATGAAATAGTACAGGAAGTTCAATTGAAAGAAAAAGACCGCAAAACAGATGTGGAAATAATGGAAAGAATTCTTAAAGAAATTTTGGATAAAGAGAACATAAAAGCCGAGGTCACAGGAAGGGTAAAGCATTATTATGGAATTTATTCAAAATTGAAGAGAAAAGGAAAGTCAGGGCTTGAGGATATTATGGACTTTTTTGCTTTAAGAATAGTGCTGGAGGATGTAGTCAGAAATAATGAACATTTTTTCGGGCATTGTTATCATGTTCTTGGTGTTTTATATAATTATTTTTCTCCAATTTCCGATAGGTTTAAAGATTATATTGTAACTCCAAAGCCTAATGGATACAGAAGCTTGCATACCACTATTAAAGGTTTTGATTTAGAGGGGAAAATCGATACTCCCGTGGAAATTCAGATTAGAACTAAAAAGATGGATGAAGAGTCTAAGTTCGGAGTCGCGGCTCATTGGCTTTATAATTTTTCAAAATCGTATTCAGTTAATTTTAATCATAAAAATGAGGAAGTTAAGGCGTATTTGAAACAACAATTGGATTGGATCGAGAATATGAAAAAAGCTGAAGTAAAAGGAGAATATACTTTAGAATTATTTCACAATAAAATTTTTGTTTTTTATGAAAATAATAAAATTTATGAGTTGCCTTTAAATGCCACTCCGGTTGATCTTGCATATTCGGTGGACGTGAATTTAGGGCATTCTTGTACGTCTGCAAGAGTGAATTCAAAGATCGTACCTTTGGATTATGAGCTGCATACAGGTGATAGAGTGGAGATTATTAAGAAAAATTCATTAAATCCCAATAGGTACTGGCTTTCTTTTGTAAAAACCGAAAAAGCAAAATTTGAAATTCAAAAGTATTATGAAGAATTGGAAAAAGAAAAAAATATTCATGACGCGAAAATCATATTGGAATCTTATTTGCAAAGGAATAAGCGGCTTAGAAATGATAAAAAATTCGCCAACGGCATTGATTCGAAAATGAGAAAAAGTTTTTATGAAAAGCATAAAGAGTTATTGGAAAAATTAGGTAGGGGTCTTTTGTCGGTTAAAGATTTAATGGATAAAATGTTCGTTTATTTTGAAAAGAAGATTGATTTGCAAGAACATGAAAAGGAAAGCAAATTTCAGCCTTCAGTTAATCATGTAATAGATAAAAACAGTATTTTGGTTGAAGGATTGAAGGATATACCTATTCGAATCGCCTCTTGTTGCAGACCGAATTCCGGTGAAAAAATAGCGGGTTATATTACCCGAGGCAAAGGTATAACCGTGCATAAAGAAGATTGTAATGTTCTCAGATCTTTGGAATCCGAGAGATTTTTAAATGTTGCTTGGGAAGCCGGCAGTAAAGATAATTATACATTTTTGTATTCTTTGGATTTTAAATGTGAAAAAAAATTTTTTATTTTAGATAAACTTTTGAAATTTTTACTTGGTAATAATTTGGATGTAAAAAATGTGGAAGCGCATGAAGAAGATAAGATTATTAAAAATTATCGGTTGAGGGTGAATATGAGCGAGAAAGATGCGGAAAAGGTGGATAATTATATGGGAAATATCGATAATCTTTTACAATTTTCAATTGTTAAACAAAATTAACCGTTCATTTCATAGGAATGAAGTTTTTTGTGGATATGATTTTCTATAATTGTATTTAAGATGTTTTGTATTTCTTCAAGATCCCGAGCTAAAAAAGATAATTTGATTATTTCGTTAAGGGGATTTAGATAAAAGAATTTTAATAATTTTACAGTGTTTAAGCTGATTTCTTTTTTCGGGCTTTTGTTTTGGATGCATTTGTCGCATATCAGGCCGTTATTTTCGAAACAAAAATAGAATTTTTTTTCCGGATTTAATTTGTTTTCACAATGCGAACAAAAATTGAGATCACTTAAAATTCCGTTTTTTTGGCAAATTTTTATTTTGAATGCTTCTTTTATTAACGCGGACTTTTCAGGGTATTCTTCCAAAAAGTACAAATGTTTTTCAATTAAATCGAATAGTTCATAAAATAAAGGATATTCTTCAGGAATAGTATAAAAAAGTATTTCCGATAATTTTAGAAGAGTTTGTGTGCTTTTGAAGTCTATTTTTAATTTACTGTAATTTTTTTTGATTTTTGATTCTGTGATAATAAAATTTCGTGGCGATTTATAGAGATTTATTTGATTTAAATTGAATATTTCCAATTGTCCATGATATTTTGAAGTAATTTTTCTGCTTCCTTTGCAGATAGCGGTTATTTTCCCGTGACTGCGGGTTAATAAGGTTACAAAATAATCGTAATCCTGAAATTTGCGTTTATGTAGAATGAAAGCTTCTGTGTGGATGTGCATGGGTGAGGGTCATGGATCAGTTATCAGCCGATCAGCGATCAGGAATAATAAATTTTTTTTTCTGATCGCTGATCGCTATTCATTTAAATATTTTTCCACTGCTATTAGGCTTGCCAAGAAGCCAAGGATCGCGCCGGCAAGTATTTCAAACAAGAATAAAAGAATATAATTATAATTTTGAATATTTAATCCCACTTCATTAATTTGAAAGTTTTTTACAAAAATTAAAACCAGTAGAATATTAATTATCGCTCCTACAGAGCCATAAATCAAACCTTCAAGAATGAAAGGGGATTTGATATAAAAATATGATGCCCCAACCAGCTTCATAATATTAATTTCTTCTTTGCGCGAATAAATCGTCAGATAAACTCCATTGATTATAATTAGAAATCCACCGATAAGGAACGCGATAATGATTCCCATAATGATTTTTTTGCTTGCGTCGGTGATATTTGCAAGTTTTTGCGCCAATTTTTGGTTTTCCTTATTGTTTTCCACTTCTTTTAAAAGATGGCTGTATTGTCCTTCGTAGAGAAAAGAAATGATTTGCGGGTGGGATTTTGGTGTATTTGTAATTATTTGGATATTTGCCGGAAGTTTGTTTTCTATTCCATATTTTTCAAAAGGATTTTCTTGTTCAGGGAAAGTGTCTAAAAGATTGTTCAAAGCCTGCTCTTTGGATGTAAACTTGAGATCCTTTATGTCTTTAAACCCTCGTAGTTCTTCAATCAGATTATCAACTTCCACAAAATCAGAACCGTCTTTTATGTAAATGATTATGTCTACTTTATCATTAAAATTTTCTATGGCGTTGTTGGAAATTTCGTGGACGAAAATAATTATATTGAAAATAAAAATTATCAAGGCAATCAAAGCCATTGATGCTAAAGATAAATATTTGTTGCGCCATAAATTCATTACTGTATTTTGCCAGATTCGTCTTATGTTTATAAAAAAGTGATGTTCATTTATTTTTTGCAAAAGATTGTTATAGTAAGGCCGGTTTTTTAGCATTATTAAAATTAATTCTATGTTTGAATTATAGAAAGAATTGAGGAGAGAGTAAATAGGGAATGACCCGTGCTGCCGGTTAATCCAAATTACACACTTTTGTTATGTCCTCTTCCGCATTTTTTTGTTTTTTCAAAATCGATGATTTGTACATTTCCGGTTTGTATGGATTTAAACGGATTATTTCAGCACTGATTTTGTTTTTTATGATTATGGGTTTAATTTGTTGGGTAAAAATGTATTGATCGTAACCAAGAGCGATAACTTCAGGCCGATATTTTTTTATGGCTGCGTATTTGTCCTGCAGGTCCCCTAGAATCGCTTTTGTTACCAGAGGATGTTTTTTGATGATTTTTAATCTTGTTTTTTCGTTGTTATCAGGAAATTCACCTTTTACTAATTTTGTTGTTCTGTCGCGGGAAATAACAACGATTAATTGATCGCCGAGCTTGCTTGCTTCTTTTATAAAAAAATCATGTCCCGCATGAAAAAAATCAAAGGTTCCGAATATCATCACTTTTTTTATTGTCGTAATCATTAAAATGGTTGTTATTTATCGGGCACTGCAAGATTTATATAAATAATACCGCCGATGACCAGAATAAATATTAAAATCAAAATAATGTCAATAAATTTGGATTTGTTGATGTTTTTATAAAAATTTAATTTCAAGCTGGTTAATCCATAACATAATCCGGCTATGATAAAGGGCATATCCAATGTTTTATAAATCAGATCGAATGGTTTTTGAAAATAATTATTGGATACGATCAACGCAGAAATGATATGAACAAATCCGATTGTTATAAAGAAAAATAGCGAAATTTTTTTGATATTGGCAAGAGTTTCCATAATTTTTTTTATTTTCGAGGGTAATTATAGGGGAGAATTTGGGAATGGTAAAGAGTTGGCGTGTGGTGGCAAATTTATAATTTATCCCACAATAAATCGTAAATCATCTTATGTAGATCTGCGATTTCTTTGGATTTTATGATGATGGCCATTTTTTCCTGCCAGGAGGCGATCATAATTTTGTCGTCGTAGACGTTTAATTCAGGAGAAAAATTGTATTTTTGAGCAGGAATGAATTTCATTTCGCGGTTTTCAGTTTTATCGTATTTATGCCTTTCTAGAGACAATTTATTGTCCGGTGAGATTGAACGGATGAAAATATTGGCATCGGAGCGACGTTTGTAGTAATCCGGGAAAAAGTTTGGCAATCCTTTGTGCATTTCTTCAACATTGGCATAGGCGCGGATGCTTTCAGTTGAGGTTAGGGTGTCTTCGTATGCTTCACGCATGCCTTTTTCTCCATCAAAAAATTGTACTTTCGGCTTAGTACTTTGGGGATTTTCCAATGATTTTAACGCGGGTAGTATATTTTTCACTTCATTTATTTGTTTTTCAGTTTTGCGGATATATTCATTTTGTTCGCGCTCTAGATAATTTATTAAATTTTTAGGATCAGAAACCTGAAAATAGGTGGTTGTTCCTTTACATATTTTTGTAGCTAAGCCCTTTTTAATTAATGATTCAAATAAATCATAAACAGTAGTTCTGTTTATCTCTGAATGTTTGGCAATCACAGAAACAGGCTGGGAGCCAAATCTAAGGCTTGTTAAATAGATTATTGATTCTTTATCTGATAAGCCGATTTTTTGAAGAAATGATTGGAGCATAAATTAAAATTGTTGTGGAAATTATTTCGACATGTTAATTGTACATCCGGTCAATGCGAAATTTCAATAGGTAGTGCTGTTGTCGATAGTTGTTTGACATTGTTGCGTGTTTGATATATAAATTTTACTTGAATGTACTTTTTAATAAATATCATTTAAATAATTTTTATGCCAATTTGTACTAATTGTTTTTCAGATTTTGAAATCACTGATGAAGAAATTAAATTTTTGGAGAGGATAAGTCCTGTCTTTCCCGCAAACGGGACAGGTGACGGCAAGAAATTTCAGATTCCGGAACCGAAGATGTGTTCCGATTGCAGGTTGGCGAATAGGACGGCGCATAGGAATGAGCAATATTTGCATTCCAACAAATCGTATATTACCGGGAAGCCTTTGATTTCCCTTTATAGTCAGGAGGCGGAGTTTAGTAAAAATTATAAAATTTGTACTATTGAAGAGTGGTGGAGCGACTCGTGGGATGCTTTAGATTATGGGCAGGATTTTGATTTTAATCGGCCATTTTTTGAACAATTTTATGAATTAAGTATGAAAATTCCGCATGCTAATTTGATGCAAATGAATAATGAGAATTCGCCTTATTCAACAGGAACCGCTTATTGTAAGAATTGTCATATGATTAATTGTTCGGAAAATGATGAGAATTGTTATTATGGCAAGTTAATTCAGAGCTGCCGGGATATTATGGATAGTGATTATGTTTATGATAGTGAGCTTATTTATGGATCTTTTTATGTGAGAAAATGTTATAATTGCAAATATGTTTCATATTGTCAGGATTGTACGGATTGTTTATTCAGTGAGAATTTAAGAGGTTGTAAGAATTGTTTTTTGTGCACTAATTTGATAAATAAGGAATTTTGTTATTTAAATCAGCAATTATCAAAAGAAGAATATCAGGAGAAAGTGAAGAATGTCTTAGCTTCACCGGAATTGTTGAAAGAATGTTTTACACTTCTGGATGATTTGCGGAAAAAAAGGATTTATAAATTCGCGAATGTTGTAAACTGCGATAATTCAACCGGTGATCTTTTAATTAATTGTAGAAATTGTACTGATTGTTTTGAGGTTAATGATAGTCAAGATTGTAAATATGTGACAGTTGGCGTGAATACACAGGATTTGATTGATTGTTCAAATATGTATTTAAAGCCGGAATTTTGTTATCAAACCTTGGGGACGATTGGGGTTTTTAATGTGAATTTTTGTTTGTATGTATTTAATAGCCACGATGTTTGGTATAGTGATTTTTGTTTTAATTGTGAAAATCTTTTTGGATGTTCGGGATTAAGAAATAAAAAATATTGTATTTTTAATAAGCAATATTCGCGTGAAGAATATGAAGTTTTAGTGGCAAAAATTATTGAACATATGACACAGACTCAAGAGTGGGGACAGTATTTTCCAATTAAATATTCGCCTTTTGGTTATAATGAATCTGTCGCGGGTCTTTATTTGCCTTTAACAAAAGAGCAGGCTAAGGCGAAAGGTTATAATTGGCAGGATTCTGATCCTCGTGAGTATAAACCGCAAAATTATGTTGTTCCGGAGAAGATTTCAGATGTAAAAGATGATATTTTAAATGAAATTTTGGCTTGCGCGAAATGCGGAAAAAATTACAAAATTATTTCTCAGGAATTGAAGCGTTTAAGAGAGATCGATTTTCCAATTCCTAAACGTTGTCCGAATTGTCGGCAGGAAGAACGTATGAAACTGCATAATCCGAGAAAAGTTTGGTATCGAAAATGCATGAATTGCGGGAAGGATATCGCGACGACTTTCGCACCGGAGAGAGAGGAGAAAGTTTATTGTGAGGAGTGTTATTTGGCGGAGGTGTATTAGGTTAAGAAGTAATTAGTAATTGGTAATTCGTAATTGGTAAAAGAATCTTAAAGGTAATTTTAATTATTAATTGTATTTGCAAAAATATTAGTTGGCAGCGCTGATTATTTTTACGGTAAAAAATAAAAATATAGTTTGTATTTTGTTGATTTTAAAGATTGCGCATTGAAAAGATGTATACGAAATCATGTGATTTAGTCCAGCCATGGGTATGGTTGACTATGCTCAAAATTCAAATAAACATATCTGCATTTTGGATCGAACATTCCTTCTTCATGGTTACAAAATTTACCAATTAACCAATAATTAGAAGCATCCCAGGTACAAGATTTTTTAGATTGTTCATTAAAAATTTCTTTTTGAACTTTTAGACATTCATTAAAAGATTTAGGAGCAAAAAAACCGATAATTATTTTTTGTAAAGATTCAACATTGATAAATAGTATAATTATTATGTAAATAATTAATAATATTGGAATAATTATCTTTAAAAATTTTTTCATAAGTTGTCAGAAATTTATTTTATTTTTTTATAAATATTATGCGGGCCAATATCTAAAATATAAATTTTTTCTTTATCTGTAAATGTAAATATTACGCGGAAATTTTTATCTATACGGAAAGACCAAATGTTTTTATTTTTTGGTTCTAATTTTTCCGTATTTAATGACGGATGGAATACGTTTTGTAGAAATAAATTAAATTGTTTTTGGGTTTTTCTTTTAACAGAAATGTCTAAAGAATTAAAGGATTTTCGGAATTTGTGACTTTCAACTATTTTCATTTTATTCAAGTGAGTTTAGAAATTCGTCTGCTGTATATTCTTTAACTCTGCCTTTTTTAATATCGTTTTGCGCTTCTTTCATATTATTAATGAATTCGTCTGTATATAGGTTAGTTTTTTTCATGTCTGCAACAAAATCAATATTGTTATTAAATGGTTTTATTTCAAAAACAGGTTTAGATCGATAAATTACGACGAATGTAACCCCTTTGGCTACTTCTTCACGGATTTTTTTAGTATTTTTTTGTAGATCTTTTATACCTATTAATTTAGTCATATTTTTTAAGTTATACTTTTAAATATACTTTAATTATATCCTTTAGGTATATTTTAGCAAATTTTAATATGCTTTAATCATGATTTTTATTGATTTTTGTCAAAATCTCTAACTTGAAATTTTCTATGTGGTATTTAAATACTATTCTTCTTTTTTAATTCCTCGAAATTTAATAGGTGAATAATTCCATAAGACTCTTAGGGTGCCACGAACACCTACTTTAATATTAGGATTGCTGGCTTCGCGCTTACCAATTTGGACAATAAGATAACGAAAACCGGCAAGGGCGGCATTAGTTTTTTTAATTTTATCCGGTGTTTTTAACCAAGTACATGTTTCTCTATCATATTTCCCTGTTTTTTGTAACTTTTTATATTGTTCTTCAGTAATTATATCAATTCCCATAGACCTTGTTATGTCTGCCGCATTTCCATTTGTCTCTTTACTGCAAATTTTTTCAGCTTCCGCATCGTAAACAATATTTCTATTTCTTTCTGATAATTCTTGGCAACAAGTCCCAATATCAAATCCTTCCTTGTCTGCAGAATAAATATCCGGTTCATGTCCTTCCTTTTCCATTTGAAAAATGCTCCATAAAGCTTTACGATTTTTTTCTAGAGTTTTTTTAACTTTTTCCCATTCAACGCCTTTATGGCGTTTTGGATGTTCGTCAAATCGGATTTTTAAAATTGACAATGTTTTTTCGATTTGTTCTTTATTTAAAAATTTTAAATCTTTTTGTTCAATATTATCTTGATTTTTAATGTCCACAGGTTTTTCTGGCGGTATTTCTGTAATGGGAAAAGAGGTAAGACGCTCCGTCGTATTTTTTTGTATTGCATCTATTTGTTGATTTTGATCATTAGTTTTTTCAAATAAGTTTTTCTCTTCTTCTTCTTCTTCTATAGGATCTTCATCTGTTGGTTGATTTGGAATTCTATCCGTGTGTTTGTCTTTCATAAAATTTTTCGGTTAAAATTTATTTATCTTATTATTTTATATGCTAAAGGGGTAGTAGTCAAGGTTATATTCCATAATACATTATAAAATAAATTTGAAGAAAGAATATTTTCATATTTAAAAATATATTGAGCAAAATAATATTTTCTATATTTTTTACTGATTCCATGATGGATTGTTCTAATAATTCCTTTTAAAATCACCCCAAATTTGTTCAATTGTATTTGAATGAACTTCTTCTCTGGCAAATTCCCCTTTGGAATGATTTGTTGTTTTATGATTATAGTAGATATTTGCAGCAACATAAGAAATTCTGGAATTAGTATAGAATGATGAAACCTTTTTTAAATTTTTTTCAATTAATGAATAAAGCGTTTTTTCTTTAACATCTTCAATATACACCGCATTTTTTACAACATGATTGTTCTTTTAAACTAAATTGTCTGAGTGGCTTTAATGCGCAAGATCTTTTGGTATGATTTTATAGGGAATGTGGTTAGTTTGTGCAAACTTATTTATACATTCCCCAGTGTTTTATGGTATTTAACCTATGAAGAATATCGGCTGATGGTCAAAATTTGACTTGGGTGGGTGTTTAGGGATAATAATTAGATCCTATTTTGTTTATAATATTTATGGTAGATAAAGAAGCTGATGTTAAAGGTTTTGAGTTTATAGAGGTTGATGATAAAAATTTTGTATTTGAATTAAATGAACCGCCAGAAATCGTCGATGAGGTTCATGGAGAAGGAACTTGTTCTAATGATAAAAAGTTACTGGAACAGGGGAAAAAAGGCAGACAGCCTATAAAATATGAAGAGAGCAGGATTTCGGAGTATATTGCAAAAACCGCGGATTTAATAGTGAGAATTTTGGATTGGATGAATGGGGTGAAGTAGGAGGGGGAGAGGATTTTGAGTTGCAAAAAGTTATTAAAAATTATATAATTTTTATGTATTAATTGTATAAATTTTTATGAATACTACAATCTCCATAGATAAAAAAATCAGAGATAAAGCAGCCAGAAAGGCTCAAGATGATCAGCTTTCGGTAAGTGCTGTCATTAGAATTTTGCTTAATGATTATGCGGATGGCAAAATTCAAATCGGCACAAGAATGGTTGGAGAGCCAATGATAGAGGTTATTGAAGTTGATAAAAGTACTCAAAATTTGATGGATGATGTTGTTAATGCATGGAATAAGAAATAATTATGAAAGTTATTTTTTCAAAGACAATCTGTAGGAAAGAAAAGATAAATGAAAAGATAAGACTTTTAATTATGAAATTTTTAGCTAAGGGTGTTTTTATAAAAATAAAAGGTGAATTTTTGCCTAAAAATTCGCAGTTAATTAAGATATATGCAACTACGGCAGAAGGAGCAAGGAGAATCATTTTTCTTGTAGACTTGAGGGATGGAAAAATGTTTTTTCTTTTCTATAGATCAAAAAATGATAAAATTGGTGAAAATATTACAATTAAAAATAAGGAGTTTAAAAGTGTTTTGCATAAGTATTTGAAAATTTTGAAAGAAGATATTTTATCTGAGAATTGTTGCTTGTTTGAGGTTAAGGATTAATTTTTTTAAGGTCTTGTAACGACTCACTGAGATAATATGTCATCCAGAACTTCATTTATGTCATCCCTGTAAATGTTACATAATTCGTTGACAGAATTATAATAAAAAAAATTTTATAATCCTGTCATAAAATGAGAAAAACCACCAATGATAAAACATTAGAAAGAAATTATTTACAAAAGTTTCAATTTCTA
>Ga0209211_10011280_pt1 | contig 11455 bp, 8 predicted proteins | sample RifGroA2_FD_183992 | JGI IMG/M metagenome (GOLD analysis project Ga0209211, IMG submission 183992) | Groundwater microbial communities from Rifle, Colorado, USA - Groundwater A2 (SPAdes) (version 2) | ecosystem: Environmental > Aquatic > Deep subsurface > Groundwater | place: Rifle, Colorado...
CGGCGTGAACTCGGGGGCCCTCTGGCCGGTCATCGACCGGATCTTCCCGCTCGAAGGCATCGTCGATGCCCACCGGTACATGGAATCCAACCAGCAGAACGGGAAAATCGTCGTCACGGTGTGAGGACCGGCGCACAGCGTCCCGCCCGGGATTCCCCGTCGGCCGTCCCCTCCCATGTTCCTTCCTCCGCAAGAGCGTTTTCCCGAAAAAGGTCGGGCTACTTCCGGGAACGTTATTCGTAATCCGCATCTAAAGGTCGATCGGCGGGAAGAAGACGGGGGGGACCCCCCGCGCGAAGGTGAACCGGATTGAAGCGTCCGTCCGCTCATCGATATATGTGTCTCCATACCGCGCTCCTTGCCGCGGCGCTCGCCGGCTGCGCGGTCGGCCCCGATTACCGCCGGTCCGCCCCCCCCGCGGTCGCTTCCTACACGGCGGAGGCGCTGCCGGCGGGGACGGCCGAAGCAAAGGGGGTCGGCGGCGCGGCGCAGCGTTTCGTTCCGGGCGGTGAGATTCCCGCCCGCTGGTGGGAGATGTTCCGCTCCCAGGCGCTGGATCGATGGATCCGCGAGGCGCTCGCGAACAATCCGACGCTGGACGCCGCCGAGGCCGCCCTGCGACGGGCGCAGGAGATCCGGCGCGCCCGCTCCGGCGAGCTCCTTCCGACGGTCGACGGGACGGTTTCCGCGTCGCGGCAGAAGCCGTCGGGGGCACCTCTCGGAGATGCGAGCCTGCGGGTCAACCCGTTCACCTTGTACAACGCCTCGGTGAGCGTCTCGTACGCCCTCGACCTGTTCGGGAGGACGCGCCGCGAGCTGGAGGCGCTGCAGGCGCAGGTCGACTTCCAGGCCTTCCAGGTGGAGGGAGCCCATCTCGCGCTGACGTCCAACATCGCGACCGCGGCCTTCCAGGAAGCCTCCCTGCGCGGGCAGCTGCAGGCGACGCGGGATATCCTCGCGACGCAGGAAGCGCTGCTCGCCATGGTCGAGAAGCGGTTCGAACTGGGGGGGGTCGCGAAGACCGACGTGCTCGCCCAGCGTGCCTCCCTCGCGCAAGTCCGTGCGACCCTTCCCCCGCTGGAGAAACGGCTCGCACAGACGCGCCACCTCCTGGCGGCACTTGCCGGCAGGTATCCCGGCAATACGGCGGATCTTCCCGAATTCGACCTGGAGGATTTTCAACTGCCGGAAGAGCTCCCGGTAAGCCTGCCGTCGTCCCTGGCGCGCCGGCGCCCGGATATCCGGTCCGCCGAGGAACGGCTGCACGCGGCGAGCGCCGCGGTCGGCGTGGCCACGGCGAACCTCTACCCGCACGTCACGCTGTCCGGCCAGTACGGGACGGCGGCGACGCGGATCGGCGACCTGTTCGGTCCCGGCTCGGCCGTCTGGGGATTCGGAGCCGGCCTGCTGCAGCCCATCTTCCACGGCGGGGCGCTGGAGGCGAACCGCCGCGCCGAGGTCGCCGGCTTCGACCAGGCCGCGGCGCAGTATCGCGAGACGGTCCTGCAGGCGTTCCGGGAGGTGGCGGATGTGCTCCGGGCGCTGGAGTATGACGCGTCGGCGCTCAAGGCGCAATCGGACGCGGAATCCGCCGCCCGCGACACCCTGGACATCGCGACGAAGCAGGTCCGCTTCGGCGCGGCGAGCTACCTCTCCCTGCTCAACGCGCAGCGCGAGTACCACCAGGCGCGGATCCTCCGGGTCCAGGCGCAGGCGCTGCGGTTCGCGGATACCGCCGCCCTCTTCCAGGCGCTCGGGGGCGGGTGGGGGAGCCGCGATAATCCATCGGATGGAGTCTCCCGACGATGAAGAAGCGCATCCTTTTCGCCGTCCTTGGCCTGTTGATCGTGATCGCGATCCTGGCGGGGGTCAAAGCCCTGCAGATCCGGACGATGACCGCGCACGGAAAGAGTGCCGCACCCCCTCCGGACACGGTCACCACCGTGGCGGCCCGCGCCGAATCGTGGGAAACCTCCCTGTCGGCGGTCGGCTCGCTGACCGCGGTCCAGGGGGTCACCGTCGCCGCCGAGCTGCCGGCGAAGGTCGTGGAGATCGCCTTCGAGCCGGGAGCGAGGGTGAAGCGGGGGGACCTGCTGATCCGCCAGGACACGAGCGTCGAGGAAGCCCAGCTCCCCGGCGCCGAGGCCCAGGTGACGTTGACGGAATCCGTCCTCGCGCGCGACGCGGAGATGCTGAAGGAGAAGATCATCTCCCAGGCGGAGTTCGATGCCGCCGTCGCCGGCCATCGGCAGGCGACGTCCCAGGTGGAGACCCTGCGCGCCACCATCGCCAGGAAGACGATCCGCGCGCCTTTCGGCGGCAGCCTGGGCATCCGGCAGGTGAATCTCGGGCAAATCCTCCGGGAGGGCGACCCGATCGTGACGCTGCAGGCCCTCGATCCGATCTACGTCAACTTCACCCTCCCCCAGCAGGAACTGTCCCGGTTGCGCACCGGGCTTCCGGTGCGGGTCACGAGCGACGCATCGCCCGGCCTGACGATCGGCGGCCGCATCACGACCGTGAACCCGCTGGTGGACGCCGAAACCCGCAACGTCCCGCTGCAGGCGACGGTGGCGAACCCGGAGGAGAAGCTCCGCCCCGGGATGTTCGTCACCACGTCGGTCGGCCTCCCGGTCCGGAAAAAGGTGACGGTCCTTCCGGCCACGTCGGTTCTCTACGCTCCCTTCGGCGACTCGGTCTTCGTCGTCGCCGACGACAACGTGGTGAAGGGCGGCAAGACGCTCCGCCAGCAGTTCGTGCGGCTCGGCGAGAGGCGCGGCGACTTCATCGCCGTCACGGACGGGCTGAAGGAGGGAGAGACGGTCGTCAGCACCGGCGTCTTCAAGCTGCGGAACGGCCAGTCGGTCGTGGTCGACAACAAGCTCGCCCCGGAGTTCCGGCTTTCCCCGGCGCCGGAAAACGACTGACCGATGAACTTCACCGACCTGTTCATCCGCCGTCCCGTCCTGGCCCTGGTGGTCAACCTGCTGATCATCATCGCCGGGCTCCAGGCGATCCGGACCCTCAACGTCCGTCAATACCCGCGCAGCGAGAACGCGACGGTCACCGTCACCACCGTGTACATCGGCGCGAGCGCGAACCTGGTGCGCGGCTTCATCACCTCGCCGCTGGAGCGCGCCATCGCCGCCGCCGACGGCATCGAGTACATGGAATCGAAGAGCGCCCTCGGCCTCTCCACGATCGGCGTGCGCCTCCGGCTCAACTACGATTCCACGAAGGCCCTGGCCGAGATCAGCTCCAAGGTGGACCAGGTGCGGCGGGACCTTCCCCCGGAAGCGGAGGTCCCGGTCATCAACATCGAGTCGGCCGACAGCCGGTTCGCATCGGCGTACCTGAGCTTCAGCTCCGGCATCCTGCAGCAGAACGAGATCACCGACTACCTCGTGCGCATCGTCCAGCCGCGCCTGTCCGCCCTCCCGGGGGTGCAGCGCGCCGATATTCTCGGCGCCCGAACCTTCGCCATGCGCATCTGGCTGAAACCCGACCGGATGGCGGCGTTCAACATCAGCCCCGCGCAGGTGCGCCAGGCCCTGGCCGCCAACAATTTCCTGGCCGCCCTCGGCCGGACCAAGGGGGAGTTCATCCAGGTCGACCTCACCGCCGACACCAACCTCGGCACGGTCGGCGAGTTCCGGCAACTTGTGGTGCGCGAACGGAACGGGACCGTCGTCCGCATGGGCGACATCGCCGACGTGGTGCTGGGGGCGGAGGATTACGACGCCGAGGTCCACTTTTCCGGGAAGACCGCGACCTTCATGGGGATATGGCCGCTGCCGAACGCCAACTCCCTCGACGTGATCAAGCGGGTGCGGACGGAGATGGACTCGATCCGGCGCGGCCTGCCGACCGGACTCGAGGCCCGTGTGGCGTACGACGCCACCAACTACATCTCGAACGCCATCAGGGAGGTGCTCAAGACCCTCGGCGACACGCTGTTGATCGTCATGGCCGTCATCTTCCTGTTCATCGGCTCCTTCCGCTCCGTGCTGATACCGGTGGTGGCGATCCCGCTCTCCCTGATCGGCGGCGTCTTCCTGATGCAGGTGTTCGGGTTCACCGTGAACCTCCTCACGCTGCTGGCGATCGTCCTCTCGGTCGGACTCGTGGTCGACGACGCCATCGTGGTGCTGGAAAACATCGAGCGCCACATCCGGGGAGGGAAAACCCCCATGGAGGCGGCTTTGGTCGGCGCCCGCGAGCTGGTCGGGCCGATCGTCGCCATGACCGTCACCCTGGCGACGGTCTACCTGCCGATCGGATTGCAGGGAGGCCTGACCGGCTCGCTCTTCCGCGAATTCGCCTTCACCCTGGCGGGAGCGGTCACGATCTCGGGGATCGTCGCCCTGACCTTGACGCCGCTCATGTCGGCCAGGATCCTGAAGCCCGGAATGGAGGAGCGCGGCCTGGCCGGCCGCATTTCCCGCGGATTCGAGCGGCTGAAAAACGGCTACGGCCGGCTTCTCGACGCCACCCTGGCGGCGCGTCCGGCGGTGTACACGGTCTGGATCGCGGTGTCCCTCGCCGCCCTGCCGATGTTCATCATGTCCGCTAAGGAACTTGCGCCGGTCGAGGACCAGGGGGTCATCTTCGGCATTCTCGACGCGTCCGCCAATTCGACGCTCGACCAGAACCGGATCTATTCCGCGGAAGTCAACCGGGTCTTCCACGGAGAGCCGGAAACCGACTTCACCTTCCAGATCACCTTTCCCAATTCCGGGTTCGGCGGGATGGTCGTCAAACCGTGGGGCGAGAGGAAGCGGAACATCTTCCAGATCCTCCCCGGCGTCCAGCAGAAGCTGCAGAAGATCCCCGGGATCCGGATCTTCCCGACGACGCCGCCTGCCCTTCCCGGCGGCGGCGATTTCCCCGTGGAATTCGTCCTGGCGTCGACGGCGGAAACCGGCGAGATCCTGGAGTTCGCCAACCGGCTCCAGCGACAGGCCATGCAGAGCGGGATGTTCGCCTTCCCCCCGCTGATCGACGTCAAGGTCGACCAGCCCCAGTCCGAGTTCGTCATCGACCGGGACAAGGTGGCGTCCCTGGGCCTCAACCTTGCGGAGATCGCCGGCGACCTGGGCGGGCTGGTGGGCGGCGATTTCGTTAACCGCTTCGACATCTCCGGCCGAAGCTACAAGGTCATCCCCCAGATCCAGCGGATCGGCCGTCTCAATCCCGACCAGCTCAAGGACGTCCACGTCACCGGCCCGAACGGCAAACTGGTCCCGCTGAGCACCTTCGCCACCCTGCGGGATTCGGTCGTGCCCCGCTCGCTCAACCGGTTCCAGCAGCTGAACGCGGTCAAGATCAGCGGCGTGACGGTCCGGCCGCTGGACGAGGCGTTGCGCTACATGGAGGACGAAGCGGCGAAGATCCTGCCCACGGGGTACGTCATCGACTACACCGGCGAGTCCCGCCAGCTTCGCACCGAGGGGAACCGGTTCCTTCCCGCGTTCAACCTGGCCGTCATCCTGATCTTCCTGGTGCTGGCGGCGCAGTTCAACAGCTTCCGCGATCCGTTCGTCATCCTGGCGGGCTCGGTCCCCCTTGCCATGTTCGGTGCGCTCATCTTCACGTTCCTGAAGATGCCCGACCCGAACATCCCGTTCTGGACCCGCGGCTGGACCACCACGCTGAACATCTATTCGCAGGTCGGGCTGGTGACCCTGGTCGGGCTGGTGTCCAAGAACGGCATCCTGATCGTCGAATTCGCGAACAGGCTGCAGATCCAGGGGGCGACCAAGCTTACGGCCGTGCGCCAGGCGGCCATGATCCGCCTGCGCCCGATCCTCATGGTCAGCGCCGCCACCATCGCCGGCCACTTCCCGCTGACGCTGGTCACCGGCGCCGGCGCCGCGGCGCGGAACTCCATCGGCCTGGTGCTGGTCGGCGGCATGTTCATCGGCACCCTCTTCACCCTGTTCGTCGTACCGTCCATCTACATGCTCATCGCACGGGACCACGGGAAGGATCGGGAGGCGGCTCCCTGATGGACAGGGCGCGAAACGGGAAAGCGACGGCGACCCTGGGTTTCGTCCTCTCGGCGATCGCAATAACGGCCGCGATCGGGTCAGGCGCGGGAGCACGCCTTGCGCTTTGGGATTTCCGGCAGGGGTTCAGGATCCTTAACTGGGCCGCCTACCTCGGAATCGCCGGAACATTGCTCTCTTTCGCGGGAGCGATCCTGGGACGTCCGGGAAAGGGACGGCGCGGATTTCCGCTGGCCGTCGCGGGGGTCGTCCTCGGCGCGCTCGCGTTCGGGGTGCCGGGAAACTGGTACAGGATCGCGAAGGAGGTCCCGATGATCCATGACATCACGACGGACACGGAGAACCCGCCCGGTTTCGTATCCGTCCTCGCGCTCCGCAAGGACGCGCCGAACCCGGCGATCTACGGCGGGCCGGAGATCGCTGCGCAGCAGCGCGCCGCGTACCCGGACATCCGGCCGCTCGTTTCGGATCTCCCGCCGGAGAAGGCGTTCGAGCGCGCCCGTTCCGTGGCGCGACGGATGGGCTGGCGCATCGTGGACGAAAACCCGGCGGAAGGACGGATCGAGGCGACGGCCACCACCCGGTGGTTCGGCTTCAAGGACGACGTCGTCCTCCGAATCGTCCCGGCCGCGGGCGACCGGAGCCGCGTCGACATCCGCTCGGTCTCCCGGGTGGGACGGAGCGACGTGGGCACCAACGCCCGCCGGATACGCGCCTTCCTGCGGAAGTTCGCCGAGGGGCCGAAAACCGCCGGATAGCCCGTGCCGATATTCATGCAAAAATAAAGGAGGCGAAGTAAAATCGTGGGGTTATGGCAACAACGCCGGCAACCGGCCGATAAAATGCGAGGAGGACGACGATGAAACGATTGCACGCTGCCGCGGGATTCGCCGTGCTGTGCCTGGCAACGCTTTGCTTCGGGGCGGCGGTCCGTTCCGCCTGGAGCGAGGTGAAACCGTACCCTAACCACCAGATCACCTACATGGTCTGCTTCGACCCGGGCGGGCAGTCGGACCGCGAGGCGCGGCGGCAGGCGCCGCTGCTGGAAAAGCTTCTCGGCCAGAAGGTCATCATCGACTACAAGATCGGCGGGGGCGGGGCGCTCGGCTGGAGAGAGCTCACCAGGGCCAAGCCGGACGGGTACACGATGGCCGGCTTCAACATCCCCCACGTGATCCTCCAGCCGCTGCAGCAGGACGTGGGCTACAAGACGGACCAGATCGTCCCCGTCTTCATCTTCCACAAGACTCCCCTGGCGCTGGCGGTGCTCGCCACCAGCCCGTACAAGACCGTGAACGACCTGATCGCCTACGCGAAGAAGAACCCCGGCGCCGTGACCGTCGGCGGCTCCGGCTCCTTCTCCGGCTACCACATGGCGACGCTCCGGTTCGAGAAGCTGATCGGCGCCAAGCTCACCTACGTCCCCTTCACCGGGGCGGCCCCGCAGATGACGAGTTTCCTCGGGGGGCACGTCGTGGCCGTCTTCGGCGCATCGGACGACCTGACCCGGTACATGGACAAGGTCCGCGTCCTCGGGTTCGCCACCGAGAAGCGGTTCCCCGGTTTCCCCGACGCCCCGACGCTTACGGAGCAGGGATTCGACATGGTGGAGGGGGTCGACCGCGGCATCGCCGTCCCTCCCAACACGCCGGCCCCCGTGATCAAGACGCTGGAGGCGGCCTTCATGGATATCGCGAGGAGACCGGAATTCCAGGAGGAGCAGCGCAAGGGAGGCTTCATCCCGCTCGCGATGGGTCACGAAGAGGTGAAGGCGTACATGAAGAAGATGACGATCCTCTACACGGACCTTTCGAAAGGGCTCAAGAAGTAGTTGCGCGGCCAGAGAAGGTGCGACATCGCCGCGGGGGCGTTCATCGCCCTCCTCGGGGCAGTGGTGATCGTGGCGGCGTCGCAGATCCGCGGCGACGTCGAGGAGCGGCTGCCGCCCCGCACCCTCCCCTACGTCGTCGGGCTCATGACCCTCGCCGGGGGGCTGGGCCTCGCCGTCAAGTCGTTCCGGTTCCACGGGGAGGACCCGTCGGTCCAGTGGCCGGAAAAGGACGGCTGGATCCGGATCGGAGTGAACCTTCTCCTGCTCGCCCTCTTCACCGCGCTGATGGACCCGCTGGGGATGCCGATCGCCACCGGACTGTACGTCGCCGGGGCGATCCGGTACATGGATCGCCGCCGGGTCCTGACCGCGCTGCTGACCGGCGCCGGCTCCGCCGCGGTCGTTTATTACCTGTTCATCCGGCTCCTCGGGCTGACCTTCCCGCTGGGCCCCCTGGGTCCATAGGGTAGAACGGTGCTCTTCTCCTGGGATCTGCTGCTCACCGGCTTCGCCGACGCGCTCAGCTGGTCCAACCTCTTCTGGGCGCTGGTCGGCTGCCTCGTCGGAACGCTGATCGGCGTCCTTCCCGGGATCGGCCCCTCCGCGGGGATCGCGATCCTGCTCCCCATGACGACGATGATCCCCCCGACCTCCGGGATCATCATGATGGCGGCGATCTATTACGGCGCCATGTACGGCGGCTCCACGACCGCGATCGTCGTCAACATCCCCGGCGAGGCGTCGTCCGTGCCCACCGCCATCGACGGCTACGAGATGGCCAAGCAGGGGCGGGCGGGCGCCGCCCTGGGGATCTCCGCCATCTCGTCCTTCGTGGCGGGCACCCTCGGGCTGGTGGGGCTCACCTTCTTCGCCCCCCTGCTCGCCAACTTCGCGCTCGCCTTCGGCCCTCCGGAATATTTCGCCCTGATGTTCATGGGCCTGAGCCTCGTCATCAGCCTTTCGGGGCGCGCCCTCCTGAAAGGGATGATCGCCACCTCCATCGGCCTGCTCGCGTCCCTCATCGGCCAGAACCCCCTGACGGGGGCCGCCCGCCTGACGTTCGGGGTGGTCGACCTCATGGCGGGGTTGAACTTCATCAGCATCATCATCGGGCTGTTCGCCGTGAGCGAGGTGATGATCAATGTCGAGCGCGCGGCGACCCATATCTACGCGACGAAGATCCGGGGGTGGATGCCGACCTGGGCGGAGATCCGACAGTGCACAGGGACCATGATCCGCTCGTCCGGCATCGGCTTCTTCCTCGGGCTGCTGCCCGGGTGCGCACCCGCGGTGACGACCTTCATCGCGTACGACGTCGAAAAGAGGTTCTCGAAACACCCGGAACGGTTCGGGAAGGGGGCGATCGAGGGGGTCGCGGCGCCGGAAGGGGCGAACAACGCCACGTCGAGCGGCGGCTTCGTCCCGCTCTTCGCCTTCGGGCTGCCGACCGGCCCGGCGCTCGCCGTGCTGATGGGCGGCCTCATGATGTACGGGCTTCAGCCGGGGCCGATGCTCTTCCAGACGAACCCGAAGTTCGTCTGGGCGGTCATCGCCAGCATGTACATCGGGAACGTGATCCTCCTGGTCCTGAACCTTCCGCTCGTGGGATTCTGGGCGCGGATCGCCCTCATCCCGTTCCCGGTCCTCGGTCCCCTCATCATCCTCTGCTCCGTGATCGGGGCGTACAGCATCCGGTTCATGCTCTTCGACGTCTGGGTCGCGCTCCTGTTCGGGGGGATCGGCTACCTGATGCGGAAGCTGCACTTCCCGATCGCCCCGCTGGTGCTCGCCACCGTCCTCGCGCAGATGCTGGAAACGTCCCTGCAGCAGTCGTTGCTGATCTCCCAGGGCTCCTGGCTCATCTTCTTCAATCGGCCCATCGCCGGCTTCTTCATGGCCCTGGCCCTCGCCTCCATCGCAAGGGGGATCTGGCTCCAGGTCCGTTCCCACGCCCCCGAAATCGCGATCGACGACGCGGACGAGTGACACGCGTGGAGAAACGATTCAACCTGCAGTCGGCCAACTGGATCTCCTACGTCCTGGACCGGCGCAACCGGATCCCCGAGATCGCCGATCCGAATCTCGTGAGGGACACGCTGGCCGTGTTCCTCGGAAACGTCATCGACGGGATGTATTTCCACCACGCCAGGTCGAACGCGGAGATCATCGAAAAAGCGGTTCGCATGAGAGCGGCGGTCCTGGCGAGCCCGCACCACCGGTACGACGATATCGTCCTGGAGCTGCGCGACATCTTTTCAAAAAGGGAGTGGACCGCGGTTCTCATCCCGTCCGGGATCCATGATTCCCATCCCGCCGATCCCCTGTTGACGTCAAGAAGCTTCCTGTCGAAATTGTCCCGCACCCTCAAGGCCGACCCGCATCTCATCCTTCAACTGAACGAAGCTCCCCAGCAGGAATTCGCCATCACGGACGTATACCCCCCCTTCCACTCCGCCCTGGCGAAATCCACCCGCTGGCCGGGAATCCTCCTCTGGCGCAGAAGCGACGAACCCCTGTTCTTCCCCCTTCCCGCGGAAAGAGCCGAGGATGCCATCCACTGGATATTCTCCAGGGTGGATGACCTCGCGACGACGCCGGGGCGCCACATGATCCTTCATTACCTGGACGCCTTTCCTTCCTGCAGGATCCATGCGGGTTCCCGCCTGACCTTGCTGCACTTGAGCGACACGCATATCGGATGCAGGCAATCCATCGAGAGGATCGTCAGGGTAAAGGAGCTCCTGAAGGATTATATGGTTCGAAACCGGGACGATACGTCCGTGCAGTTCCTGGTGAGCGGGGACATCATGCAGACGCCGGGCGAGGGGAACGTGATCTGCGCGAACGATTTCCATGATTTCCTGAAGGATCTGCATCCCGGCGGCCGGGATCCGATCTTCGTCCTCGGGAATCACGATGTGCGGAGGAAAGGGGTGTTGCGGAATCGATCCACCTCCTCCTCCCTGGCGTTCGCATCCGATACGAGAATCGAATGGATCCCGGATCATCCCGTCGGGATCCTCTGCTGGAATTCCGCCGATGCCGGAAGGATGGCGCGGGGGAAAATCACGGAAAAACAGTACAGGATCATCGCGGAACAGTTGCATCCTTCCCCCGCCGGAAGCGTCGACCCCATACTGATCTCCCTGCTGCATCATCATCCCCTGCAGTTCCGCCGGATCGATCCCGAGATGCGCAGATTCCACATGAAGACCCTTGGGGCATCCCTGCGCAAGTTCATCGGTTCCGCCTACGAGCACATGGACGGATTGACGAATGCGCGGGAATTCGTCCGCTTCTGCGACTCCCATGGCGTGAAGGCCATCCTTCACGGCCACAAGCACGTACCGATCGCGGGGAAAATTCCCGGGCACCTGCCGGAAAACCGGCCGATCCTCGTTTTCGGATGCGGAAGCGCCGTGGGGAAAAACACGTACCTTTACAGGAAACTGTTCAATGTGGACTACGAGCTCTCATTGAACGAGATCGTCCTCGACTTCCGGACGCACCTCCTGTCGGGGAGACTGATGGCGGAAACACAATTCGACAAGGGACTGGCGACGATGAAAACCCATCACGGGTTCGTGTCCCGCTCCTCGATCGGGTCCTGACCGGG
>Ga0209211_10011282_pt1 | contig 11451 bp, 16 predicted proteins | sample RifGroA2_FD_183992 | JGI IMG/M metagenome (GOLD analysis project Ga0209211, IMG submission 183992) | Groundwater microbial communities from Rifle, Colorado, USA - Groundwater A2 (SPAdes) (version 2) | ecosystem: Environmental > Aquatic > Deep subsurface > Groundwater | place: Rifle, Colorado...
TCGGTAATAAAGGATAAAATATATGTTTACGACCGTAAAGAAGACAAAAACTTTTTGCTTCCAAATCTTAATTTAAAATGGTATTTCGATTCCCGTCATTTGGTCGTTGAAGAAGAAAAAAAGATTTCCATCGTCGATTATGATGGAATAAATAAGCAGTCGATTTATTCCGGGCCTTTTGAAAGCTCTTTTTTCAATACAACTAATGATGGGAAGATTGTCGTTCTGACTAACCTCAATGCACAGGTGAATGAGTTGCCGGACCTTTATCTGGTGGGAATTAGGTAAAGGAATACTACCAATACTACAAATAAACAAATACTACCAATAAATGAAAAACCAATAAGCAAATAACTAAATAATTTAATTATTCGTTTGATTATTTGATTATTTATTTATAGTATTTGTCGGATTGGTAGTATTGGTCGGATTAATTCTCTACTCAGCCATCCTTACCGCAAAAATAAGTAGTCTCTTCAGCGTCGTCCCCGGCGGCCAACAGGTTTGCAGCGTCAAGAACTCTCGATTAGTTTTCCTGGTTAAATACTGAACCTGTGAAGGATCAACCACTTCCTGTCCGATTACTTTGTAGACGTATCTTTGACCTTTATAAAAAAGATTGACTTCATCATTATTTTTTAATTTATACAATAGATAAAATATCGCGTTGTAACTGCTTACATTCCAAAAATAGTCGGTTGAATGGGCAAAAAGAAAGATATGCCCGCCTTCACCCGGAAAGGCCGTTCCTAATGCCTGGGCGACTCCTTTATTTAGGGCATCCAAATATATGTTTTCGTCAGCCGCATCAATATTAGACTGAACTTTAGCATTGGCTCCAATTTTAGGAATAACAATACTGAAATTTGGGTCAACTGGGGTTAATATTTCAATCGGTTTGATGTTGAAGGCTTTTGCCAACAATCCACCTGTCTGTTTATCCTGATTTAAAACGAACTTTTGTCCGGGGGCAATTGAGTCGGCAACGATATACTTTTTCTGTATCTTAACATTAACAAAGTATATCAACTCCTCTTTGACCGGTTGCCAAAAAGTTTTGACAATCATAAAAAGCGAAGAAAACAGTAAAAAGTTACCGACTGTCCGAAGAAGCAATATCCGCGTATACTCGCTAGTTTTAAGACGATGAATATGATGACGGATAAGGTGTTTTTTTGACAGTTTGGTAGAATTTTTCATAAGCTCTACTTATATTGTATCGAAAAAACCAAAAGAAGTTTGACTATCAATTATTATTTTGACATAATAAAATATATGAAAAAAACATTTTGGGAAAATGTTGTAAAGAATGTCATAGTTTTCATCATTCTTATTTTTACTCAGCTCGAAATTCAATCCACTCTCGGTAGCTTAGTAACTATTGATAAATCTATACTTGGAAGCTTATTGGTTGCCGTAAGTATTTTATCGGTGACAGCTTGTTTTGGTAATTTTGCTTTTACTTATGAAAAAACCGAACATAGAAATGATAAATCTCGCTATTTATCTCATATGACGACTGGTCTCTTGATGCTTTTGATTGGTCTTTCCTTGGAAATGACTTCGGTAATCGTAACATTGCTCATCGGAAATTTTTTTATCTTCGATTTAAGTTTGATAATCCTTTATAGTGCCTCTGTTTTATATGATTTTTGGGATCTTATGCGAGCCGACTGATGACCATATCATATCAAAAAGAATTGATTGAGTCTCGGCTAGTTCCTGGTTCCAAATCTCCGTTCCAACCACGTCAGACGTTGAATAACCAACTAAATAAATTTTTTGTTTTGTGATAATTGTGTCTGATGAAAACGTTATTGTTCGCGGTAACAAAACAATCTCGTGTTTATCCGATTGATAAAGATTAATATATTCCTCCGCTTCCTTACATTTGATCAAAAGCTCCTTCGCCTTTCCCCCATTGGATTTGAGTGCTTGTGGAATTTTATGAAAGTATTCAGGCATACTCGCCTTCACTCTTTCCGGATGAAAAAATGCTTTAAAAGATTTCTCCTTTATCACCTCTTCATACATCGTTTCGACCCGACTTTTTCCTTCAAAAAAACGGACTTTAGGTTTGATATTGTGGGTTTTTTCAAGTTTTTGTAAGTTTGGTAAGTTGCTTATAAAAAGATCTCTGGTTTTTTTCACCATCGTTTCTTTATCGTAAAGGATTGCCGGTATCTCGGCCATAGAAATTGCTTGGACGTGAAGAATGCCTTTGTGGTTGAATGTTGTCACTAAACCTTCAGACAATAACCGCTCTAATATTACATACATTGATGATCGATTGATTCCGCTACTCTTCGCCCAAACACTGACTGGACTGGCTCCAAGTGAGATAAGTTCAAGAAAAATTTTGCTTTCTTTTTTGCTTAAACCAAGTTGAACAAATAAATTATCCATAGTGTTGTTGTGCTCTAACAACAGTTCTAATAGCCCATTATAGCTTCATTTATTGTGTATGTCAAGCAATTTTGTTGTATATTTTTGACATAATATCGTTTTCATCATATACTATCCCATAACATTATTAATTATTTGCATTAATAAGCAAAAAAACAAAAACTATGAATGAAAACATTATTAAACCTACGAAAAGAGTTATAGAATTTCAGAGTCCAATAAGGATAATTGAATTATATGGTCCTGAACGGTATTTGAATCATGAGCTAGATTCAGTATTTGCAAAAAATCCTAGCTGGAGCGCTCTTAACCAAGACCAAGCGTATCATTATACGAGTATTAATCCTGGTAAATTAATGGCAAATTTGCCATTTAGGTATGATAAGAGCGAATTAGATATAGAAAAAAATCTACCAATAATTTTAAAAAAGGCTGAATTTCACAAATTTGATTTGATGTCATATTTTGAAATCTATATGGGGTCCAAACTCGATCTGTTTGGTGTAATTAAACCAGTTCCGGAGTTAGAAAAAGCGGTTCTTGAATTTTATTCAGCTGCTAATAGATTAGCATATCGTTAACTTTGTATCCCCAGGCGGAATTGAACCACCATCGTAGGTTTAGGAAACCTATGCTCTATCCGTTGAGCTATGAGGACTAAAATAAACTAACAACCCTGTTCTTCAGGGCTTTGATATATTTTAGCACATCTGCACCTTTAGTTATTCTAATTCTACACATTCCATAGATAAGTTTTCCGTTTTTCTTTCCATCTAAAACGTTGACACTAACAAATTTTTCCACAGGAACACCAGTGATGTTAGACTAAAATTTTAAACACTTATTTTGATCTAAGTCTTTATATGTTCTAATGCTAATTCTCAACCTGTCGTTATTGATATTAAATACTTCTTTTAAACCTTTGACAACAACCTTAATCAGATCAGGGTCACTATTAGATAACCCAAAATCTCCTTTGCTTCCTTCACCCCAATACAAAGCTGTAAGAAAAATTAACTTTTCCTTTTCAGATAAAATACCAATTGAATTATTAGCTTTTTTTTCAGCTTCATATTCTGCCAACTTCATGCGTTTAATACTTCCCCCTCTTTTTGAGTGCCAAATTTGCCTATATTCAGGTAGTATTTCCACACCTTGAATATATCTGAACACAGATCCATGACCCACCTTAACTTTATTCTTTATTTCAGGTAGACTATAGCCACGTTGTCTTAATAATTTGATTTTTTTTATCGATTCTTTTGGAATAAGCTTGGGCATATTCTTAACATAATCTATTGGAACTATAAAGTCAACATGTAACTGATTTGCTCTTTCATAAACATATTCCTTGGGCTATATCCACAAGATAACTACATTATGTCATTCCCGCGGAGGCGGGAATCCAAGCTAAATATTCTTTATTGTTTTAGAATGTAATTCTAGACTGGATCCCCGTCTTCACGGGGATGACCCCTTATTTCAATATAATATGTTAAGGAATTAAACAGCTAAGGTTAATTATTAAGTGATATAATAAAAATTATGTTTATTGTTATCGAAGGCATCGATGGGGCTGGTTGTGAAACCCAGGGAAAAAATTTGTTGAAAATGCTGGAGGGACGGAATAACCCGTCCCCTACGTCGTTGATAAAATATCCCGATTATGACCGCAACGTTGGAAAAATAATCAGGGATTTTCTTTATGAAAATAAGGGTTTAACTCCAAAACAACAGTTTCTCCTTTATACAATGCAGTTTGTTATGGATAAAAAAATGATTGAGGAGCGACGGAAAAATGAAATTCTAATTGCCGACCGTTATTTTTCAACCACTCTCTGCTACCAAACTCTCGAGGGAATTGATATAAAGATGGCTCTCGACTTTGCAAAAAATTTTGAGATTGAGGTTCCTGACGCTATTTTTTACCTTAACGTTGATCCGGACATTGCCATCAAACGGAAACATGGTGAGGATAAGGAAAAAAACTTCCGGGAAAAGGACTTTGATTTTATCCGGAAAACAGCAGAACAATATAAAATACTTGTTGAAAAACAGGTTTGGGGAAAATGGATTAATATTGACGGAAATAAAGGAATTGAAGAAATTACGAAAAACATTTATGATAAACTGTTAAGTATTAAACCTTAAACAGTTAAAAAAACTATTAAACTGTTAAACATTAAACGTTTAAAGTTTTAGTGTTTAAAAGTTTTTTTAGGTTTTAACAGTTTAACACTTAACCGTTTGTATGTTAGAACGAACTTTGATCATTTTAAAGCCCGACGCAGTTAAGCGCGGCTTGATTGGTAAAATCATTGAAACTTTTGAAAACGTTGGTCTTAAATTGATGGCCGCCAAAATGCTCAAACCTTCCGCCGACGTAATAAAAAACCATTATCCCGGAACTGTTGAATGGATAAAGGAAATGGGCGAGAAAACATTAGCTTCTTTTAAACAGTCAGGAAATAATGTCATGGAAACTTTTAAAACAGAAGATCCTAATAAGCTTGGTCAGTTTATTTACGAACGTTTAATTAAGTACTGGATGGAGGGACCGATCGTCGTCATGGTTTGGCAGGGACCAAACGCCGTCACAGTCGCCAGAAAATTACGAGGACATACCATTCCAGCTTTAGCGACCCCGGGAACTTTACTGGCCCAGTATTCTTTCGATTCCTCTCCCCTTTCGGCTTCTTTAGACAGAGTTGTTAAAACCTTTATTCATGCATCAGGTTCACTAGACGAAGCAGGGAGAGAGATTAAATATTGGTTTGGAAAACAAGAATTTAAAGAGTATGAGAGAGAAGTTGATAGTTTGTACCTAAAATAAATTTCTAATTTTAAATTACTAATTTTTAATCAATTTCAAATTTCTAATATTTAATTTCTAAACATTTTTAAAATTAAAAATTAATATTTAAAAATTGAATAAAAATTTAAAATTTTAAATTAATAATTAAATACATGAACAAACAACGTGCCTTGCTGATCATTAAGCCTGACGGTGTCCAACGCGGAATTATTGGAAAAATAATCACCCGTTTTGAAACGGTTGGACTTAAAATTATCGGCCTTAAGTTTGAAATGGCGACTTCCGACAAAGTAATCGCCCATTATCCGGAGACAGAAGCATGGTTTAAAAAAGTGGGAGAACGGACGTTAACTAATTATGCAAAGAAAGGTCTTGACGCCAAAAAAGTTTTTAAGACTGATGACGCAGTTTCTATCGGAAAAATTGTTAAAGGCTGGCTGGTGACTTACTTCCAGGAATCCCCCGTCTTTTTGGCAGTCGTTGAAGGATACGATTGTATTGAGATCGTCCGTAAACTTTCCGGTAATACTATTCCAGTTTTAGCCGCTCCCGGAACCGTCCGCGGCGATTTTTCTCACGATACAATTGATCTGGCCAACGAACAAAACCGGCCACTTAGAAATATAATTCATGCATCCGATTCAGTCGAAGATGGTGAAAAAGAAGTCAACCTTTGGTTTAAAAAAGAAGAACTCTTCGACTATGAGCTAGCTTCTGAGAAATTTATGTACTCCATTAAGAAATAAAAATAGACTTTAATCTTATAGTGTGTTAAAATTAAGAAATTATGCATAGGGAAAGTCATGCTTTACGTAATGTTATAGTTTCACTTGGTATACTTGCTAGTCCATATATTTGTCGTTGGGCTTCGCCCGAATTTTATAATACTGTTCTTGGGTATTGGCCGGTAGCTGTTCTCGCACTTGGCGTAGTTGTTGGTGGCGCAGCTTTAGCGTTAAAAAACCGACCTAATCATAATATTGATGGTCAAGCTGTTGATTCAATAGAAACTCACATGGATTTCACAGGAAAAATTACTAATATAAAAACTACTATAAGAACTCCTTTTTGGAAAAGAAATTCAAATACCACTGGGTCTGTTTTAGTGATACACAATGCAGACGGATCAGAAGAAAGAAAATGATCTTTCTCTCAAATTCAATCTTACTTCTTCGAAAGATCGTGATAAACGTAAAAAGAAGCGGCGAGAAATATTATTATTGAAATAATTGCTAAAACGTAAGGATTTGGGTTCATATATTTTTTTTAACTATTAAATACCCAACTACTAATAAAACGGCGCTGAAAATACCTGCGACACTGAAAACATTCATTACATACTCGAAGTTCATAGTTTTTTGTGAATTAATTTTACACCAAAAAATAAAAATAAACTACTAAATATTAGTCCAAATAAAATCGAAAAGAATATTTCATCAAGATTTCGTTTTTGACCTACCAAAACTCCTATAACACTTGCACTAAACCAGGCCACTCCAATATTTGAAAAAAACTCAGCTACAAGTTGTTTTTCGCTTTGAACTTTATTTTTCATTGTTTATATGGGTCGGTCATGACCGACCCCTACATTTTGAACTCTATAAATTCACTTGTCAATCGCTTATAACCTACAAAAGAAAGTAATTAGATTGTTGAGAAAGGATTATTTTGTTGATAGATACTTATTATTTAGCTCCTTAATCTTTTTTTCAAAATCCTTAATATCTTTATTATTCGTTAATATATAATCGCAATAAGATAAACATTTTCCGACCTGTTGACCGGATTTTTGTTGACCAACTCCAAGATCACGCCTGTCAACCTTCAGAAAATCTTCATATATTTTTGGGTCCCATTCTTTACCACGCGAAAGCACCCTTTTAAATCTTAATTCCCTATTGGCTTTGACCCCGATCAATATGAAGTTTTGGTTTTTTTTAAGAAATTCTATCTCTGCCGGATTGCGGATCCCTTCGATAACAATCTTATCCTTTTTTTGCTCATTAATTGCCTTGATTATCCGTTGTGCCAGAACTTCATCTCCATACTCTCGTCTCAATTTATCACCGACATCCTGAAGCATCTGACGGGTAAATTTTACCCTCCCCTTTTTCTCTAATTCTTCGTGAACGATTGAAGATAAGGAAAACGCAGTAAAATCTAACTTTTCAGTTAAATACTTAACTAATATTCCCTTGCCGGAAGCGATTTGGCCGACGACACCGATTATAATATTATTTTTCATTTTGAATTTTTTATTTATCATTGATTTTTCATTGATTAGTTTTTATTGAAAACTAAAAAATAAAAATTGATTGAAAAATGAGAAATGATAAATGAAAATTAAAGACCGTATAATCTTTTTACTATTTCAAGTATTCGTTCTCCCCAAAACAATATCATAACTGTCCCTATAACTAAAAACGGTCCGAAAGCAATTTTGCTTTTTAGTTTTTTGTTTTTGATTATTATAACAAATAATCCATAAATTGCGCCCGTGACAAATGCGATGTATAGAGCAATAAAACCCGCTTGCCAACCGAGTAAAAAACCCATAATTGCTGATAAATAGACGTCCCCCAAACCCATAGCACGTTCTTTTGAAATAAAATAGATTAGCCAGATTGGGAAAGCAACGACCAAGCCAGATGTAATCAGTTGAATCAGTGTAGGGGTCGGTTTTATACCGACCCAAATAAAATCGGTTAAATGAAATAGAACGGAAAAAATGAACAAAGCCAACAGAATATAATCAGAAATTAGATGATACTTAAAGTCGGAAACAAAGATGACGATTAAACAAGCCATGATTCCAGAAATAAGGACGGACCTTATTAAGGACGGACCTAAATAAGGTCCGTCCTTGAAAACCATAACAAAGATGACGCCCGTGATCAACTCTATCACTGGATATTGGAAACTTAATTTTTTATAACAACATCTCGTCTTTCCTTTCAAAACAAAAAAAGAAATTATTGGAAATAAATCATACCATGCAATTTTTTTCCCGCAAAAGTCACAGTGAGAGCGACCGTTAATACTCTTTTCTTCGGGTAACCGGTCGATTAGAACGTTTAAAAAAGACCCAATTGAAGCCCCGAAAATAAAAATTACCAAATCTATAAATTGTGGCATTATTTTAGTATAACAAAAAATAAATTTATTAATTTTTTAATTAATAACCTATAATCATAAGAATACTTGGGCTTGGCAAAGCCATGAAGATTATTCGTATCTCAAAGCATTCAGAGCCGATGTCTTCTTTGCTCGGTGAGCAGGATAGAGACCTGTCAAAAGACCGACTATAAAAGCACAAATAATAATAAACAGGACAAACAAAGGCGGCAGATAATTAAGCTTCAAAAATCCCTGTCCTTGGCTGATGGCGATTATCGAAACTAACATAGATAATGTCCAACCTATTAAGCTGCCAAGCATCAGTCCGCCAAAGCCACCGGATAAACCCATGATCATTGCCTCAGCTAAAAACAGATCCTGGACTTCTTCGGAAACCATGCCGATTGCTTTCATACCGCCTATCTCACGGGTACGCTCGAGTAATGAAACTGTCAAAGTATTAAACATGCCTAATGAAGCCACACCTAAGGCTACCATGCCAAGAATTGTTAAAAGGATTCTTAGATTTGAAAACAGACTCTCAATTTGTTTTACCGTATCGACTGTCGAAGTCGTCTTAAATCCCATCGCCTCTATATCTTTTCTTATCTTTGGTAGGTCTTTTTGGTTTTTTAAAATCAGTTTGAACTGGGAGAAATTTTTAATTCCTAATTCATAAAGGTCCTCAAAAGGAACATAAAAATAGGTGTTGTCTTCATCGTCAATAACGCCGATGATTTTGTATTCCACCTCCGAAGTGAAAACTTTTCCTTCGATATCGGGCATCAGGCTTTTAACAATGATAAATGAAGATTTGAAAGTCGTTCCGACGGCTTTGTTAAGGCTGATTCCAAGTAAATTCAAAAAACCCAAGGAAACGACTGCTTCGCCGTCTGTCTTGTGTTCGAACTTCAAAGTCTCTATATCTTTTTTCTTGGCAGAATCGCTTGCCACCAGACTAACTGTTTCCAAACCTGATTCGTCACTAGCTACAACAACAGCGTCAGAAAAAGCGGAATTAGTGGCAACAATTGCCTCATCACTAGCTGCCAAGACCGATCCATCAAAAACTATTTTTTCCGTTGACTGACCTAAAACACTGGCGAAATTATATTGATTTAAAATCTGAACGTCCCGCTTGGCAATACAGACCTCGTCAATTTTTTGTTGACCTGTATCTTTATATACCGGTTGTAAAGTGTCGTCAGCTTTTTTTTCATAAAGAGGTAGGGTGGCTTTTAACCACTTTCCTAAAAATATATTTTTATTCTTGTCATAACCGACCCGGCCATTTTCCGAAAAAGGATAGTAGTCGCCTCCCCAGTATTCTTCTCCTTCATATTCGCCCTGGACTCGGATAGTGTAGCCTAAAAGCTTCGAACTGATCGAGCACTCTTCCCAAATCGGCATTGGGCTTCCCGGTAAGATGTTGAATAATATCTTTCCATTGTCAATTTTTGCTCCATAACTTGCGTCTATAATTTCAGAACTAAGACCGGCCACTTGTCCCGATCGGGTCGGAACAAAGGCGGACTTAATTGTATTATTATTGGCAAAAGGCTTTCCTTTTATGATTTTATTATTAATAAGTTAATCCGGCCGACGACGGAAATGACCGGCATAGTTATCAAGGTTTCCTTAATATTGTTTATTTTTCTGTAAACGGTTTCCGTCAGTTTTGAAGTTGTGTTTTCACCGGCGGATATATCAAGCATCTTCAATTCGTCAAGACGGGCAACCTTATTGACGATCAGTTTTTCGACTCCGTACCCAAGAGATAAAAGAAGAACGATGGCGCCGACGCCGACGGACATACCCAAAATGGTAATGATGGACCTTGTTTTCTTAAGCATCATGTTTCGGTAAGCCAGCTGAATCAAATAAAGCCTTTTCACTTCAGATGGACGACCGGCTTCAAGCTTGTCAACAAGAGTATTAATTTTTTTAGATAATCTCGTTTCCCAAAACTGTCCGAATTTTAAAAATATTTTTCCGGTAAAAGGAATTTTTGTTAAGAATGTATAGATTTTCTCGGTCAAAAAAACGATCAGAAGAAGAAAAAACGTAGAAAACAAATATACCGTATGAAGATATGAAGGGATATTTTTGATAAATATCCCGATTTTTTCAATAATGAAGCCCGGTTTTAAATATTCCTTAATGTTCATAGTTTTAATTTTTTCAAAAAGTCGCGGTCACGAACATTCGACTCAAGAATGCTGCCGTTAACTTGTTTTCTCCCGCTAATTTTTCTTTGTCCGCCCAAGCCTCGACGAAGGGGGGTTTGTTCATATTCCTCAACTATTTCACCGTCAAGCATGTGATAGACCTTCGTTGCATATTTTAAATATTCCAAATCATGCGTTACCATGATAATAGTTTTTCCTTGGTCGACTAATTTGATAAATGTTTCTAAAAGCTCACGTCCGGAAACAGTGTCTAAATTTCCAGTTGGTTCGTCAGCCACGATCATAATCGGATTAATTGACAAAGCTCTGGCCAGGCTCACTTTTTGCTGTTGTCCGCCTGATAGTTCAGTCGGCATATAATAAGCCCACTTATCCATATTGACAAGCTGCAGATTTTTCATACTTTTTTCCGCAATTCCATTTTCATTTAGGCCCAAAAGACGGAGAGGAAAACTGACATTTTCAATAATATTCAAAGCAGAAATCCACAAAGGCTGCTGATAAACCATTCCGACTTTATGGCGTCGGTAAAGAGCCCGTTCGTCCTCCGTCATCTTATAAAAATCTTTGTCCTCGACCAAAACTTCGCCGATTGTTGGCGGCTCGAGGCCTAAAATAGAATGGAGAAAAGTTGACTTTCCGCATCCTGAAGGACCAAAAATTATCACAAACTCTCCTTCTTTGACCTGAAAATTTATTTTTTTTAAGACAGCGATTTCCAAATCTTTCATGACAAAAGATTTATTCAGATTTTTTACTTCTATTACTGTTTTTTTATTAGCCATAAGATCATTTCTTCAAATTATTCAAAAACCCGAACGTCGTCGACAGATTCTCAATTACCAAATTAAGGGCATCCTTGGTTGACTTGGGTGTAATTATAACTGTATCAAAAGACTGGGCTAAATTGCTAGATTTATCTTT
>Ga0209211_10011283_pt1 | contig 11451 bp, 11 predicted proteins | sample RifGroA2_FD_183992 | JGI IMG/M metagenome (GOLD analysis project Ga0209211, IMG submission 183992) | Groundwater microbial communities from Rifle, Colorado, USA - Groundwater A2 (SPAdes) (version 2) | ecosystem: Environmental > Aquatic > Deep subsurface > Groundwater | place: Rifle, Colorado...
GGATTTCCCTCCCCGGTTTTATCCTCAGTTTCCCGAGGTTATCCCGGACCTAAGGGCAGATTATCGACGTGTTACTGAGCAGTCTGCCTTGCTTGCGCAATGACTTGCATGGCTTAGTCGAACCCTAATAGCAGCAACCTCCTGCAGGATCAACAGGAATTCCAGAATCACAGATTTTGAAGTCTTTGATTCAGCCGACTTTTATCTTAACGATCCCTCCTCTATATTGGTCGCTTGTCACAATTAATTTGGGCTAAAACTTAAAATTCCTACAGGTACTTGATACACACGTCAAGCACAATGTTGCCTTTATTAAAGACAACTGCATCAGCCTTCAATATTTGCTTCGTAGAATTTGAATATCTAACCAATATTGAACTGGAGGCGATGAACTTAAAAGAATAGCTGAGGGGGTATATAAAGGTTTCTTTCAGGTATTTAAAAATGGAAATGTTTATAGTTGTACTTATTTTCATATAAATTGAATGTCAAAAATAAGAGAATTAGTAAAACAGCCTTTATTTAAATTTTCTTTAATTTTATTAATTACAGCCGTAGCTATTTTTCCATCACTGGGAATGATTTCTACTTATTACCACGAAAAGGAACACATTGAAAAAGCAAAAGAATACGGCATTAATTTTGTTTATAACTTTGATTTTAAAAAGGCTTATTTTTCTAGTTTTAATCCGCAAGCGCATCCAAGTGGGGTTTCAATACCCGCCACTGACGCTGATGATACAAAATATAGAAATCTGGATAGGGGATATAAAAAAGAAATAAATCTAGCTGGAATAAAATCCGACTATCATTTTATCAACGCATTTCTTTTAGGTATGCTATTAATCAATTTATCGTTCCTTTTTAAGAAATTTAGACAATCAATATTAATTTATTTTATTGTTTATTTAGATATAACCATTTTTTATTGGTTGTGGTATCTGATATCATCATCTTCATTGAATTTGTTTCATCCATTAGGGGATTTACAAAAATTATTTTATTAAAAGATTGATTGTTAAAACGCGCCGCGGCTGGGAGTTTCACCCAGAAAGCAATCCTTTGCAGGATTTGAACCCAGAAGCCATTGCTGGCAGATGGGTATCAGCCATCCGCTATACCAGATTTAGCGACCGCGACATGGAAAGTTTTATATAATAGTGACACAACTATAACTTGGGTATCAGCTATTTGCTCGCCAGATTTGGCGGCTTTTATTTTTTCTTTAATATGGGTAGAACTTCTCCTTTATAAACATCGCCCGAGAATGTCCAGTGCTTTTTTGTCCAGTGGCATGCAATTTCAATAAACAGCCTTAAATAATAGTTATGCCTACATCAGTAAAATGGGGCAGCAGGAAGTCTATACTTTTCTGAAAAAAAACAGAAGCAGGTGGTTTACGTCAAAGGAAATAGCAAGCAAGCTAAGCGCATCGCTCGGCTCCATAACAACCTGCCTGAAAAAGCTGAGGGACAGCTCTTCTGTGAGCTTCAGGTATCCCAACAAACAGGGGCAGGGGAAGAATTCCTATATCTATAAGTTCAGGGAATAGGTTGTTTTTAAAAATTAATATTTTTATTGAAATTGCGCCCAATGCTCAAGCGCAAGAAGCACAAAAACATTAACTAATTTCTACATTAAAAATCAAATAAAAGAATTAAAATAAAAAATTAAATTAATAACCCATATCCTCGCCGCCCATTCCGCCCATTCCAGGCGGCATTGCAGGTCCTTTTGATTTCGAGCCTGAAGATGCGATTACATCATCAATCCTCAATATCATTATTGCAACTTCCGAAGCAGAGCTGACAGCCTGTGTCTTAATCTTCAAAGGCTCGATAACCCCTTTCTTCCACGAGTCCATAATCTTGCCAGTGAACACATCAACACCAGCCCATTTCTGCTTTTTTGAATGAGCAGACTTAAGCTCTGTCATGATGTCAATTGGGTCAAGCCCTGCATTCTCAATCAAGGTTCTTGGGATTATCTCCATTGAATCTGCGAATGACTGCACAGCCAATTGCTCCCTTCCGCTTAATGATTCCGCATATTTTCTTAAAGCCATTGCAAGCTCAACTTCAGGCGCGCCTGCGCCGGCAACAACCTTGCCGTCTTTCAATGCAGCAGCAACATCGCCAACTGCATCTGTAAGGGCCCTTTCAATCTCATTGGTAACGTGCTCTGTGCCGCCCCTTACAAGTATTGTAACTGCTTTTGGATTTTTGCACTCAATTATGTAAGTGAATTCATCATCGCCTATCTTTCTTTCCTCGACAGCGCCTGCAAATCCCAAATCTTCCTTGCTCAAGTCATGCAGGTTGCTTACAACAACTCCGCCTGTTGCTTTTGCGATCTTCTTCATGTCAGAATCTGAAACCCTTCTTACAGCGTAAATTCCTTTCTTTGCCAGGAAATGCTGCGCAACATCATCGATGCCTTTCTGGCAGATTAAAACATTTGCTCCTGAGCTTGCAATCTTTTCAACCATGTCTTTCAGCATTTTTTCTTCCTGGTCCAGAAATGCCTGCAGCTGGTCCGGAGATGTAATCTCAATGTTAGCATCAATCTCTGTTTTCTTTATCTCAATTTCCCTGTCAAGCAATGCAATCCTTGCATTTCTCACAAGCCTTGGCATGCTTGCATGCACTTTTTCCTTGTCAATCACAATGCCTTTTATTAATTCAGAATCCTCAACTGAGCCGCCTGACCTTTTTTCAATTTTTATGTTGTCCAAGTCAACTGTGCTGTCGTCTTCTGCAACTAGCCTGACAGACTTGACTGCCAAATCGCTTAATTTTTCCTTTGCATACTCCGCGCCTTTGCCTGTCATTGCAGTCATTGCAATCTGCCTTAAAACATTGTCATCTTTTGGAGTTATCTTCTCAGCCATTTCATTCAGTACTTCCAAAGCCTTGTCAGCAGCCATCCTGTAGCCTCTTGCTATGACAGCAGGATGAACATCCTGGTCAAGCAATCTTTCAGAATTCTTCAATAACTCTCCAGCCAAAACAACAGCTGTTGTTGTGCCGTCGCCAACCTCATTTTCCTGGGTTTTTGCGACTTCAACAATCATTTTAGCGCTTGGATGCTCAATCTGCATCTCTTCTAGAATTGTAACCCCGTCGTTTGTGACTGTGACGTCTCCCATGGAATCAACAATCATCTTGTCCATTCCTTTCGGGCCTAGAGTTGTCCTCACTGTTTCTGCAACTATCCTTGCAGCCATGATGTTTGTTCTTTGCGCATCTCTTCCTACGCTTCTCTGCGTGCCTTCCGGCAAGATAAATATTGGTTGTACTTGTTGAGCCATTTTAAAACCCCCTCCAAAGTAGATTTTATATTAAAATTTCTTAGAATTGGTATATAAGCAGTTCTATATAAAGGTTGCGGTTTTGTGGGCTTTGCACATAAATTAAGAAGTCTTCCTCCTTACCACCTCATGCCCCCCAAATTCATTCCTTAATGCAGCGACAACCTTGCCCGCAAACCTCTGTTTTTTCAAGGATTTTTTTCTTTCTTCCAATGCAAGCTTTATAGTTCCCGCATCAACGCCAAACTCTTTTGCTGTCTTAACTGTCCACTCGCCCGTTTCCCCGCCGCCGATTACACCCTCAATTTTGCTTAATCTCGCATCTTTTTTGAAGGCGTCTTCCGTCCATGCAACAATCTTTGACTGGATTATCGAGCCGTTCTTCCACACAGCTGCAATTTTTCTGAAATCAAGGTTTTTGTAAGGGCTCTTGAACAGAATCTCAAATCCTTCGCCCAGAGCCTGCAGCCATGCATACTCAATCCCATTGTGCACCATTTTGACAAAATGCCCTGCTCCTGCGCTGCCAACATAAGCATAGCCGTCTTTTGCAGAAACAGATTTGCATATTGATTCTATTTTCCTGAAGACATTCCTGTCGCCGCCGATGGTTAAGCAGGCGCCATGCCTTGCTCCTGACAATCCGCCGCTTGTCCCTATGTCAAGAAAATGTATTTTTTTATTTTTTAATTTTTTATATCTTCTTATTGAGTCCTTGTAAAATGAGTTTCCGCCGTCAATGATTATGTCATTTGCACTCAAATGCGGAATAAGCTCATCAATTACCCAATCAACGGGCTTGCCTGCTGTAACCATAATCCAAACAATCTTCTGCTCTGGCAGCTTTCCAACCAATTCTTCAATAGAATACGCAACTTCAACACCATGCTTTTTTATCTGTTTGACGGCATCTTTGCTTCTGTTGTATGCAACGACAGGCACTTTGTGGTCTTTCAGGTTCAACACCATGTTGAAGCCCATTCTTCCAAGTCCGATAAAGCCGAGTTTCATCAGAAAAAATATTATATTTAAGTTTAAATAGTTTATTGTTTGAATTATAGCCTAAAATCTCCACTTGTTATTTCTGTAAAGTGGTTAAAAATGCAAAGGTTTTTAAATTGACATGCATATCAAAAAATTCATGGCAAGGAAATCTAGCGGCATGCAAACGGCAGCGGGGGAAGGAACAAGATTATGGCCATTTCTTCTTAGCGGTTTGGATGATTATAACACAAAAGGCCTTGTTTATGTGATGGGGGTACCAATCGCTGAAGGGCAGATATTCCAGTTCAAAGACGCAAAAATTAGAAAGATACACATGGTTGTAAAGGACAAAGGCAACAGGGTTCCACTATCCAGAAGGTTCAGCGATGGAAGCCGTTACGGGGTTCATATAGAATATTCTGATCCTGCTGAAGACTCAAGAAACAGGGGAAGCGGAGATGCCGTTCTTTCTTATATAGTGAATCGAAAGCTAAAAGGAGATGTCTTATGCCTTGCCAATGATAATCTGTATGACCATAATTTTTCAAGATTGATGGAGGAGCACAGGAAATCCGGAGCGTTAGTTTCAATACTGACCACAAGGGTTCCTGCAAGGTTTGCCATAGACAATTATGGCGTGGTGGCTGTCGACGCGCAAAACAGGGCTTTAAAAGTCGAAGAAAAGCCAAAGACAGACGACGAGATAAGGGGGGCATTTGGTTATCTGCCTTCCGAAGACTTATCTGGCAAAAGAATCCCAATAAACACAGGCGGATATATTTTTGATGCAGGTGGCTTGGCTAAAATAGCAAAAGAAAGCTGGGTAGCAAAAGCAAGAGCCCATGGGGAATTTGATATGGCCCGAGTGCTGCTTAAGAAGCTTGTTGATTCAAGACGCTATGTGCATACAATCCCTATAGATGAATGGGGGGACCTTGGAACACTAAGTGCTTTCCTGACAACCTTTCCTGATGCTTTGTCCGGCAAGTTTAATTCATTATGCAGAATACTTGAGACAGCAGAATACTCACCTAAATCAAAAAAATACCATCATGACAAAAAACATAATGCGTGGATACATATTGAAACATTGCGTAAGCGTGTTAGCGGGGTTACACTTGACAAGCTCCTATACTCAGGCAGGGTTAATTTAGGCAAGAACATTTTCGTAGGAAGGGGGGTTACAATTGAGCCGGATACTTCAATTAACGATTCAGACCTGGAGAAATATTCTTCTGTTAAGGGAGGTGCAGAGCTGAATAGAGTCTACCTTGGGGCAAGGAGTGTAGCCGGAGCTGCAAGGTTAAGAGACTGCATAATATCTGACGACGTTACAATAGAACCCTCAAAAAGAGATACTTACATCAATGGCGGAACTGTAATTGCGCCTGGGGTATCTGTCCCATCCAATACCAGGCTTATAGCAACCGTGGTTTATCCTGGCTATGAATTTTCTGGACCGGGGGAGGTACATCAAGAAAGCCATTTGTTCCCTACGGACGCGATGGTTGTGGGGAGGTCTTATCGCGCTTTTGGTTTTACAAATCAAGCAGATTTTGATAAAGCGAGGGCACTTGGATTAAAAAATGTTGTCGAGTACAGAAAACATTTAGTCAAGTAAAACAGCCCTAACAGGACTCGCATCACCTTTCCTTATCTTCAAAGGCAATCCATGGAAAAAATACCTGCCTTGCTTCACTTTGCTCAAATCCAAGCCTTCAAATATCAGAATATTGTTTTTTAATAATATCTTGTGCGTTTCATGATTTGGCTGGCTTCTTTCAATTCCAAGATTATCTATTCCAACAGCCTTGATTTTTTTTGAAGCCAAATATTCTGCACCTGTTTTTTCAAGATAAGTGAAGTTTGGGTTAAACATTCTTTCAGCTTTATTTTTTGTCTTCAGCAAAACAACCTCATTTTTTTGTATTTTAACGTTTTTAAAATTGTTTTTTGTTATTGCACCTTTCACTTTTGTGAAATCTAAAACTATTGCTTTGCCCATGAACCTGTCCAATGGAATTCTCTCAATTGTTTTTCCATCCTGTAAAACATGATATGGAGCATCTACGTGGGAGCCGGTATGCACATAAATCTCAAGCTTCGACTCGTTTGCGCCCTCTCCTAAAGTTCTTGTGGCAATAAGTTTTGGCTTTTTTTCTATTTTGTTCTTATAAACAGCCATATCTTCTGATATTTCCGGCGACAAGTCATAGATTTTCATTGTTATTGCTTGTACATCTTCTCCAATTGCTCCGCATAAGCAGGCTTACTTGGTCCAATCCATTTCCTACCATCTCCCTGTATCAATTTATCGGCTTCTTCCGGGCCCCATGTTCCTGCCCCGTACTTATGCGGCTTTTTACCTTTAAATGCGCCTATCAAAATATCAAAAATATGCCATGCGTTTTCAACCTCTTCCCAGCTTGTAAACAATGTATGGTCCCCAATCATAACGTCATAAAGCAGCCTTTCATAAGCCTCTGGCGAATTTGGCCCAAACTTGCACTCATGGCAGAAATCCATGTTCACATTGTCTATTAATACTTTGTTGCCGGGCACTTTCGCGTTGAACTGCAGGGTTATGCCTTCATAAGGCTGGACCCTTATCACCATCATGTTATTCACAGCATCAGAATTTTGAAACAGCCTTGACAAGTCATTTTTATATACTATCACTATCTCTGTCGCCCTTTCCTTGAGCCTTTTGCCTGTCCTCAAGTAAAATGGCACTCCTTTCCACATCTCGTTGCTTATTTCAAGCTTTAATGCAGCATATGTCTCTGTTTTTGAGTCCTTGCTTACCTCTTCTTCATCAGTGTAGCTGATAACTTTTTTCCCATTTATCTCCCCATGCGAATATTGCCCAAGGACAGCAGCCTTTGCTGCATTTTTTTTGCTCATTTTTGCAATAGCCTCCAAAACCCTGACTTTTTCGCTCCTTAAGTCATCAGCATTAAGGCTTTTTGGAGCGCTCATGGCAACGAGTGTAAGCAACTGCATCATATGATTTTGCATGACATCTCTGACAGCGCCTGCATTGTCATAGTACTCTCCCCTGCTTTCAACGCCAAGGCTTTCGGCAACAGTAATCTGCACATGGTCTATGTACTCCTTGTTCCACAAGGGCTCAAAAATGCCGTTTGCAAACCTCAAAACTATGAGATTTTGCACAAGCTCCTTTGCCATGTAGTGGTCTATCCTGTAAATCTGGCTCTCTGCAAACACTTTTGTTATCACACTGTTGAGCTCCCTTGCAGATTTCAAGCCGTGCCCGAAAGGCTTTTCAAACATAACCCTGTTGTAGGGCCTGCCTGGGCGCTCCCTTTCAGCAAGCTTCAGCCTTTTGAGGCTGTTGATAATTGCGCCAAAAAAATAGGACGGCACTGCAAGGTAAAAAATTCTGTCGCATTTCGTGCATTTGCCGCCGGCAAGCTTCTCTATAACCTCTTTCAGCCCGATATAAGCTGCCGAATCCGAGAATTCAAGCCGATGGTAATAAATCCTTAAAACAAGCTTTTTAAGGACATCGTCTTTTACCTTTCTTTTGGAGAATTTTTTTATTGAATCAGCTGCCTCTTCCCTGTACTGCCCGTCTGTTTTTTCCTTTCTTGCTATTGCCACTATCTTAAAGCCTTCTTTTAGGTATCCTTCCTGCTCGAGGTAGTACAGGGCAGGCAAAAGCTTCCTGTTTGCCAGGTCGCCTGTTGCGCCGAATACTGAAAATATGCAATTATGCTCTTTCATTTTTACAAAAATTTAGCTCCTGCAAATCCAGCCCCAAGCAGCCCTATGTCATAGTTTGTTATCAGGTAAATCGGCATTCTCGTTAAAATATCCCGCATCTTATCGCTTTGCCCAAAAATTTTCACAAACTCCCTGTCAAAAATATCGGTATTCTTCTGCGCTATGCCTCCTGCAATGTAAACACCGCCAAAAGCAAGCGCATCAAGAGCCATGTTTTTGGCAAACTTTGCGTAAGCTGTTTTGAATATTTTAAACGTCTCTTTGCATGTTTTATCAATTTTTCTGTATTTTGATATCAGCTCAGGCTTGGTTTTTGACCTGCCAATCTCTTTCGTGAATTTGGTTTCTTTGAATTTCCTGCTTTGCCTCAGGAAAAGATATATGTTTTCCAGGCCTTCTCCCGATAAGACATCCCCGTTTGTTGCAAACTTTATCTTCCTGCATTTTTTAATGAAATCCGCCAGTTTTAGCTCATGCTCGTTCTGCGCCGCAAAATAAGCGTGGTGGACTTCCGATGGCATGGGAATATACATATTTTTTTTAACATCATAAATAAGCAGCGTTTTGCCGAGCCCGGTGCCTGCGCCTATGGCAACAACAGGAGCTTTCGGGATTTTCCCGGCTTTTTTTATTGTTTTTATGCCTTTTTTTGAAAGTATGTTTATTCCATAGCCTACTGCCTCAAAATCGTTTATCAGCAATATTTTTTTTAACGCTGTTTTCCTAACAAACCCTTTTGCTGACAAGTCAAGCTTTGCATTTGTCAGATGCACATAATCCCTTTTAGGGGAGACGGCGCCGGCAGCGCCAAAGCAGGCTTTGGTTATTTTTATGCCGTGTTCTTTTTCCATGCAGTCCAATGAATGATTTACGGCGGAGTAAATGTTTTTGAGCTCCTTGCTCTTGAAGCGGAAGGAAACAAGCAATTCCGGCTTTTTTTTAACCCCGAAAATCCCGATCTTTGCGTTTGTGCCGCCGATGTCGCAGCCTAAGGCGAAAGAAGCATAGGAATTTTTGCTGAACTTTTTATGCTCTTTTTTAATGCAATCCATTTCCGCTTAGGGTTATTTTTGTGTTTTTATACTTATTGCTTGGCTGGAGAAAGCGGGATTCATGATTTTGCTTTTTTCCTGAAAAGAGTTGACACAGCCATTGCCGATGCCCCAATGCCGTTGAAAATCAGGTCGAGAATTGAATTGTCCCAGCCGCCTTCGTCTCCGGCGCCGTATTTGAAGAAGCCCTCCCCAAGCCCGAGAATTTTGTAGCCGCCCCACTCTATAGTTTCAGCAATGACGCCTATTCCAAGCGCAAAAAGCACCAGCAGCAAGAGCCTTTTCGGCTTTGGCAGCCTTTCCCTGAAAAGCCTGTCCGTGAAAATCGCAATTGCGAATCCGCCTGCAAAATGCATGTAATGCTCGAATTTTATTCCAAGCGGCATTGTATCGTAGAGAAACAAGTCGTGCAGTATCAATGTGAAAGCAACAAGGAAGTAGCTTTTATAGTCCTGGTTGAGTTTTTCATGGAATTTATGCATAATGCCTATTATAGCCAGCGAGGCGGCAGCATCAAAAATCAGGTCCACCCTTCTTTCAATTAAGTATTTCACTCCAAGAACAGCAAGAGCCAGGACCGCCAGAGCAGAAATGGCGTTCTTTGCCTTTTTGTCATCAAGCTTCGGCATTCCAGTCCCTCTTTTGGCAAACTTTATTAATTTATTGAAAATTCAGGGCTGCCATGGGCTATGCAAAAACATTAAAGTACCTTTATGGCCTGGAAAGCCCGAGGATAAGGCTGGGGCTTGAAAGGATAAAAAATCTTCTTGATAAGATAGGCAACCCTGAGAAAAATTTAAAATGCGTCCACGTTGCAGGCACGAACGGAAAAGGCAGTGTATGTGCAATGATTTTTTATGTTCTAAAGGAAGCTGGGTACAAAGTTGGGCTTTACACAAGCCCTCATCTAAAGAAATTCAACGAGAGAATAAGAATCAATGGTGATTTTATAACAGACAAAGAGATTGTTGGATATTTCCTGAAAATCAAGCCATTCATAACAAACCAGAGCTTTTTCGAGATAACAACTGCAATGGCTTTTCTTTATTTCAGGGAAAAGAATGTTGATTTTGCTGTTTTGGAGGTTGGTTTAGGGGGCAGGCTTGATGCAACAAATGTTGTAACTCCGCTGGTTTCTGTTATTACAAACATAGGTCTGGAGCACACTGATTTGCTGGGCAGCACAATTGAAAAAATCGCCTTTGAAAAAGCAGGCATAATCAAAAATAATGTGCCTGTTGTTGCAGGAGCAAAAGGCAATGCTTTGAAAGTCATCAAAAAAACTGCAAAAGAAAGGAATTCGCCGCTGTTTTTGGCTAAAAAATTTGGCAATGTAAAATTTGATTATTTGAACGGACAATTTCAACAAGAAAATAAAGATATTGCATTGACAGCAGTTGAAATTTTGAAAAAATACAATCCAATAAAAATAAGTGAAAATAAAATAAAAAATGGAATAAAAAAAACAAAATGGCCTGCAAGATTCCAATTCATTTCTCAAAATGTTCTGGTTGATTGCGCCCACAATCCAAGTGGGTTTGAAGTTTTAAAGAAAGAATTATATTTAATCAAAAAACGAAAAAATATAAAAAATTTTGTTTTTGTTGTTGGAATCCAGAATTATAAAGATATTAGGATAATGCTGAAAACAATAAGCCCGCTTGCTTCGGCAGTGGTATTTACAAAGTCAAAAAACGAGAAGGCGGCAAAGCCAAAAGAATTATTAAGCATTTTTAACAAAATTAATAAGAATAAAAAAATAAATACAAAAATAATCAATAATCCTAAAAAAGCATTGGCTTACGCCAAAAAAATCATAAGTAAGGGAGACTTAGTTGTTGTGTCTGGCTCCGTCTACCTTGTTGGCGAGGTTGTACATAAAATTGGTGAATTGTAAGCAGCCCAGCATTGCGGACAGGAAGCTTTACAGGATTCACATGAACCAAGCCGTCATTATACACGCCCCCCCCATCCATCTTTCTTCTCAATGCTTCTTTTACAGGCTCGTCAAAAAATATGGAGTTAAATGATGTTTCCTCACTTGTTTTAATGCCTTTCTTTACTGCTTCAACAATATGTTCAACTGCCTGCTCATAGGTTCCACTCCCGCCAAATTCACCTTTTCTTTTGGGCACCTCTTCAATTTTGGAATCTACATGATATCTAGAGCTACCATTTGGCATTAACACATACAAATCACCTTTTGGGACCAGTTCAAACGGGACATTTTCTCGAAGCCCATGCAGCAGCCAAACCGTCTTGTGCTCCAGCGCCATATTAAGAAAATCCTGTGCAGTCCTCACATTACTCAATCCAAGAATCTCAACAATCACTTCGTTCAAATTATGCTCGTTCATT
>Ga0209211_10011285_pt1 | contig 11450 bp, 7 predicted proteins | sample RifGroA2_FD_183992 | JGI IMG/M metagenome (GOLD analysis project Ga0209211, IMG submission 183992) | Groundwater microbial communities from Rifle, Colorado, USA - Groundwater A2 (SPAdes) (version 2) | ecosystem: Environmental > Aquatic > Deep subsurface > Groundwater | place: Rifle, Colorado...
TCGACCGGGGTCGTCAGTTCATGGCCGAAGATGATCAGGCGCTGCGTCGAAATCACGCCGGACGACGAGTTGTTGGACAGCCACGGGAACTTGGTCAGGCACCAGACGATGAAGAACTGCGCCGCCAGCGTTGCCACGGCCAGATAGAAGCCCTTGATGCGTAGCGATGGCAGGCCGAACAGGATGCCGACACCGGCTGCGGTCAACCCGGCACAAATGAAGGAAACCAGAATCGGGATGCCCTCGACGCGCAACTGAAAGTTGTAAGCGGCGTAGGCACCAACCGCCATGAAGGCAGCCGAACCGAGCGAGAGCTGGCCAGCATAACCGGTCAGAACGTTGAGCCCCAAGGCAGCCAGGGCGAAGATCAGGAAAGGAATCAGGATGGCCGAGAACCAGTATTCGCTGGCAAAAAGCGGCACCCCGATGAAAGCGACGACAAGCAGCGCAATGACTCCGATCCGGTCTTGGCGAATCGGGAAGATCTGTTGGTCGGCGGCGTAGGTCGTCTTGAATTGACCGGCTTCACGGTAAAGCATGTGTATTCTCCTTAAACCCGGTCGATGTGTTTTTCGCCGAAGAGACCTTCGGGACGAACGAGCAGGAATAGCAGCGCCAGCACATAAGGGAACCAGCCCTCGATGCCGCCGAAGTTGCCGCCAAACAGATCCTGCATGACGGGCGGAATGTAGATTTCAGCCAGCTTTTCCGAAGCGCCGATGATCAGGCCGCCGACAATCGCCCCCGGCACGGAGGTGAAGCCGCCGAGGATCAACACCGGCAATGCCTTGAGTGCGGTGAAAGTGAGCGCAAACTGCACACCGTTGCGAGCACCCCACATCATGCCGGCAACCAGCGCGACGAATCCGGCGACGCCCCAGACGATGGCCCAGATGTTCTGCAGCGGAATGCCAATCGACAGTGCCGCCTGGTGGTCATCCGCCACGGCGCGGAGTGCCCGGCCGATGCGGGTGTATTGGAAGAACAGGGCGAGCGTGGCGACGAGCACGGCGGCAACGCCGGCCGCGACGAGGTCGAACTTGGAAATGACCATGTTCCAGTTGTCGAGAATCCATGGAATCGGCTCATCAACGATGCCCAGTTCGAGCGCCCGCGGCTCGCTGCCGAAAATCATCGGGGCCAGCCCTTCGATGAAGAAGGCCAGACCGATGGTGGCCATGAACAAGGCAATCGGCGGCTGATTGACCAGCTTGCGCAGCACGAACTTCTCGGTGGCGATGCCGAACAGGGTCATGATGACAAAAGCCAGAATGATCGCCAGCCAGAGCGGCGCGCCCTTTTCCATGCAGCCGACGACCGACAGCGCGGCGAGGTAAACCATGGCGCCCTGGGCAAAGTTGAAGACGCCCGATGCCTTGTAGATCATCACGAAACCGAGGGCGACCAGCGCGTACATGACGCCGGAAAGCAGACCACCGATCAATACTTCGAAAAAGAAATTCATCTCGTCCGCTCCTTAATGGCCAGCACCGAGGTACGCCTTGATGACGTCTTCGTTGTTCTTTACTTCATCGGGTACGCCATCGCCGATCTTCTTGCCGTAATCGAGCACGACGACGCGGTCGGAGATGTCCATGACGACGCCCATATCGTGCTCGATGAGCACGATGGTGGTGCCGAACTGGTCGTTCACATCGAGGATGAAACGGCACATGTCCTGTTTTTCCTCGACGTTCATGCCGGCCATCGGCTCGTCTAGGAGCAGCATCGACGGCTCGGCAGCCAGTGCGCGACCAAGTTCGACGCGCTTTTGCAGGCCGTAGGGCAAGCGGCCGACCGGTGTCTTGCGGATGTGCTGAATTTCCAGGAAGTCGATCACCTCCTCGACCTTCTTGCGATGCTCCAGCTCTTCCTTCCGGGCCCGACCGAACCACAGCGCATGCTCGATGAAGTTGGCCTTCATCTTGGTAATGCGCCCGGTCATGATGTTGTCGAGCACGCTCATGCCCTTGAACAAAGCGATGTTCTGGAAGGTGCGGGCAATATTCTGCTGGGCCGCCATGTGTGGCTCCATGCGCTTGCGCTCATTGCCGTGCCAGAAAATCTTGCCTTCCTGCGGGTGGTAAACGCCGTTGATGACGTTGAGCATCGAGCTCTTGCCAGCACCGTTCGGGCCGATGATGGCGCGGATTTCGTGCTGGCGGACATCGAAGGAAATGTCGGTCAGCGCCTTGACGCCACCGAAGCGCAGGGAAATGTTCTGCAGGTCGAGAATGACGTCGCCTATTTTTTTGGACATATCAGGCAGCCTTCTTCACGATCGGAAAGGTCTTGGCATCGATGATCCGGAGGTCGGCCGACACCTTGCCGCGCCGGCCATCCTCGAACTTGACCTCGGTTTCGATGAACTGATTGGCCTTGCCCTCATAGAGCGCGTCGATCAGCACCTTGTATTTTTCGGCAACGAAGTTGCGGCGAACCTTGCGCGTCCGCGTCAGCTCATCGTCGTCGGGGTCCAGCTCCTTGTGCAGGACGAGGAAGCGATGAATTTGCGAATCGGCGACCATGCTGTCGTGCACCAGATCGGCGTTGATCTGCTCGACGCACTCGCGGATCAGTTCTAGCACCTGCGGCTTGCTCGCCAGATCTGCGTAACCGGAATACGAAATACCGCGCCGCTCGGCCCAGTTGCCGACCGCACCGACGTCGATATTGACGAAGGCGGTGACCATGTCGCGGTCGTGACCAAAGCAGACGACTTCCTTGATGTGCTGGAAGAACTTGAGTTTGTTCTCGATGTAGTTCGGGGCGAACATCGCACCGTTCTTGAGTTTGCCGACATCCTTGGCCCGGTCAATGATCTTGAGGTGGCCGTCCTCGTCGAGGAAGCCGGCGTCGCCGGTCATGAAATAGCCGTCGGCATTGAGCGATTCGGCCGTGGCGTCCGGACGCTTGTAGTATTCCTTGAGCAGCATCGGGCCCTTGACCAGCACTTCGCCATTGTCGGCAATTTTGATTTCGACGCCCGGGGCCGGTTGACCGACGGAGTCGAACTTGATCGCACCATCCGGCTGCATACAGACGTAGGCACAGGTTTCGGTCTGGCCATAGAACTGCTTGAGGTTGATGCCCATCGAACGGTAGAAGCGGAACAGTTCCGGGCCGATTGCTGCGCCGGCCGTATAGGCAACGCGGATGCGGCTCATGCCGAGGACGTTGCGCAGCGGGCCATAGACCAGCAGATTGCCCAGCCAGTACTGCAAGCGATCGCCAAAGCCGACCGACTTGCCGTCGAGAATGTCCGAACCGCAGCGTTTGGCGACGGCCATGAAGTGGTGGAACATTTTCTGTTTGATCTGGCCGGCGTCTTCCATGCGGATCATGACCGAGGTCAGCAGACTCTCGAACACGCGCGGCGGGGCGAAATAGCAGGTCGGGCCGATTTCGCGCAGGTCGCTCATCACCGTGTCGCCCGATTCCGGGCAGTTGATGGTGAAACCGGCGACCAGCGCCTGGGCGTAGGAGAACAGGTGATCGCCGACCCAGGCCATGGGCAGATAAGACAGGATGTCGCCATCGGCGCCGAGCTTGTCAACCTGCACCCCGCCCTGCGCCGCGGCGATGAACGCAGCGTGCGTCTGGCAGACGCCTTTCGGCTTGCCGGTGGTACCCGAGGTGTAGAGCATGACAGACACATCGTCGAAATGTCCCTGCTCGACTTCGGCATTGAGAAAGTCAGAATGGTTGCGGTCATGAATCCGGCCCATTTCCATGAGTTCATGGATGTCGTGCAGGAAGGGCTGGCTGTAGTGCCGCATACCGCGCGGGTCGTCGTAGATGATGTGTTCGAGCGTGCCGACCTGATCGCTGACTTCCAGCATCTTGTCGACCTGTTCCTGATCCTCGACGACGACGAAGCGGATACCGGCATCCTGCAGCACGAAGAGCATCTCGTTGGCCACGGCGTCCTGATAGAGCGGCACCGGCACGCCGCCGAGGCACTGGGCGGCGGTCATCATCATGTAGAGATGCGGGCGGTTGTCACCGATGATGGCCAGATTGTCGCCGCGCTTGAAACCGAGCGAAGCCAGGCCACAAGCCAGTGCCCGAACGCGTTCGCCGACGTCGGCCCAAGTCCAGGTCTGCCAGATCCCGAGATATTTTTCGCGCATGGCCGGCGCATTCGGCCGGATGCTCGCGTGATGAAACAGTAGCCGCGGGAAGGTATGCAAACCATCCAGCGCGGCGAAATTTGCCTGCGTGGGCATTCTTAGTCTCCTCCGCCGCGACTCATTGTTCGCGGTCTAACGTTCGTTTGAATCATTGTGGGGACGATAGGCTTACACAGACCTTGCAGCCCCCCGGACAGTCTCTCACTTTGCGAGCCAGTGTATGCATCTGCCAGCCGTATAATTGTCATCCGGCAGACAATCCAGGAAATAAATTGAAAAACGCCGAAGAACTCCTTCGCACCTCAGTCTGGGGCCCATCGCTGACCGCCGAGGAAATGGCCAAGGCACTGGCCGGCACCTTCGAACGCAGCTTCGCGCCGGGCGCCTTCATCTGCATGAAGGGCGAGCCGGTCGATTACTGGATGGGCATCGTCGACGGCCTGGGCAAGATGGCCAGCCACTGGACTACCGGCAAGACCACCTCGCTGACCGGCATCAGCAGCGGCGGCTGGTTTGGCGAAGGTTCGCTGCTCAAGAGCGAGCCGCGCCGCTACGACGTCATGGCCCTGCGCGAAACGCGCGTCGCCTTCATGAGCCGCGCCACCTTTCTGTGGCTGCTTGACCACAGCATTCCGTTCAACCGCTACATGATCGCCCAGCTCAACGAGCGTCTCGGCCAGTTCATCGGCATGATCGAAAACGAGCGCATGCTCGACACCGACGCCCGCATCGCGCGTGGCCTCGCAGCGCTGTTCAATCCCGTGCTCTACCCCGGCACCAACCGCCTGCTGCAGATTTCGCAGGAAGAACTCGGTTATCTGGCCGGGGTTTCCAGACAGCGGGCGAATCAGGCGCTCAAGGTGCTCGAAGACGCCGGGCTGGTACGCAGCGAGTACGGCGGCATCAACATTCTCGATCTCGACGGGCTGCGCAGTTTCGGGGACTGAATTCCACGGTCAACCGGAAAAATTAGGCAAAATCGAAATGGCCCGAGGCTCCTCCGATACTGCAGCCAACGGTCCAAAAGGCGCGCCGGGTAGCGACACGAACTGACATGACATTTGGCAAGGCGTGAAATGGTCGACGGTATTCAGCTTGCCAATCCGGCTAACCTAATGGACTGTTACTAAACCTGTCACCAACTCCAGGTCCGAACGTCAGTGCCCCACTCAAACGCCACACCTTCAGCGGAAAAACTGTCCGACCACTCGGGACTCCTTACCGCCCTGCTCAGCGCCAGCGGCCTGATGTCCAGCTGGCGCAAACTATCCTTCTGCTGGCGTGACCCGGATGCCCCTGCCGACGTCGCCGCAACCCATCGTTTCCGGCAGTTCCGCGCCTTGTTGCAGCAAATGCCCGTCACTGCCTTCGACTGCATGGTTTGTTCGGTCATCGACGCCGCCATCTTCTGGCAAGACAGCACGCCGGGCCTGCTCCTCGGCTGGTGCGCCGCTGTCTGGGCCAGTTCCGGCGTCAGCCTGCTCGTCTGGCAGCGCTACAAATCCGCGACCAACCTTCAGGCCTGCGCCCGCGCCGTTCGCCTGCTGACTGCTTCGATTGCCCTTTCCGGCCTGCTTTTCGCAGTCATGCTCGCCTATCTGTTCGGCCGCACCGACATGACCGGCCAGATACTGCTCACCGCTTTTTTTGCTGCGACCATCGCCCACGGTGCCTTCCACACGGCGCGCTGGCCTTGGGCTGGCAGCCTGTGGAGCCTGGCCATGTGTGGCGGCGGCGCGCTGACCATGCTGATCCTCTACGGCATGACCTATGCCTATCTCGTCGTTCTCCTTGCCCTCTACGGCATTTCGGTCGTTGCCTCGGTGCTCATTACCTCCCGCCTGTTCGTCAAGAGCCTGATTGCCGAGAGCGAAGTGGCGCGTCAAAAGGAGGTTATCGGACTATTGCTCAACGATTTCGAGGACGATGCCAGCGACTGGCTATGGGAAACCGACGACCAGGGCCGTTTGCGCCACATTTCGACACGACTGGCCAGCACCTTGGGCATGCCGGTTGCCGCCCTGCACGGGCAGCCGATGTCGATCGCCCTGATCGGCCGGAAAGGGTCGGCGGACGCTGAGGGGCGGCAAGCCTTTACGCAACTTGAGGACGCCCTTGATTCAGCTACGCCGTTTCGTGACATTGTCGTGCCAATCGAGCAGTCCGGAGAAGTCGCCTGGTGGTCTCTCAGCGGCAAGCCCCTGACCGACGCGGCAGGCACGCTTACCGGCTGGCGCGGCGTCGGCTCGGACATCACCGCCGAACGCCGGCGCCAGAAGGCGGAACGCGATTTGCTGACATCCCGCGAAGCGGCGGCACGGCTGGCCGGCGAACTCGATACGGCGCGCCGTATCCAGATGGGCCTACTCCCCGACCTGGCAACCAGCTTTGCCGGCGAAACCCGCTTTTCGATCGCAGCCATCCTCGAACCTGCCCGCGAAGTTGGTGGTGACTATTACGAATGCTTCCGGCTCGACGAACGCCGAATCTGCTTTGCGGTGGCGGATGTCTCCGGCAAGGGCGTCCCGGCCAGTCTCTTCATGGCCATGACCAAGGCACTGGCCGCCAGCATGGCGAGGCTAAGCAAGGATCTCGGCGAAGCAGTACGGGATGTCGCCAACGAACTCGACCGCAACAATCCGGAAATGCTGTTCGTCACCGCCTTCATTGCCGTGCTCGACATCGTCAGCGGCGAGCTGAATTTCGTCTCGGCCGGGCACGATGCCCCGGTGCTGCTCCGCCACGGGGAGCTGTCCCGAATCGACCTGGGCGAGGCGCTTGGGCCACCGATGTGTGGCGTTCCTGATTATCCGTTCCGGACTGTCACCCGCCAACTCGAGCCCGGCGACACGCTTTGCCTGTTCACCGACGGGGTCACCGAAGCAACCGACGGCCAGAGTTTCTTCGGCACCGAGCGCCTGCTCCATTCACTCGCCACCCAATCCGCTCAAGCACCCGTGGCAACCTGTGCCGAAGCCCTGCGCATCAGCGTTCGCAGCTTCGAAGCGGCACAGTTGCCGGTCGACGACCTGACCATTCTGGTACTGCGCTGGCATGGTTGCACCAGCAACTGAGTTTCTTTCTCACCAAGACTGGCGACGGTCAACTGGAATAAACGGTCAAAATTGAAATCACCCGCCCGGCGGGTACGAATGAAAAACGGCGGGGTACATAGCCCCGCCGTCCTTTATTCTCCTCCGCCCTTTCGGGTTCGGATCGCTGCTCCCCTTCCGGGGCGTTCCTTACATGCTGCGCCGGTACTGGCCCCCGACTTCGTAGAGCGCCGAGCTGATCTGGCCGAGCGAACAGCATTTCACAGCATCGACCAGCACAGCGAAGACGTTGCCATCTTCGATCACGGTCTGCTTGAGCTTTTCCAGCATGGCTGGCGCCGTGGCCGCATGGCGGGTCTGGAAGTCGCGCAGACGCTTGATCTGCGACTGCTTTTCTTCGTCGCTCGAACGAGCCAGTTCGATTTCCTGCTGGGCCATGCCCTTCGGATTGAGGAAGGTATTGACGCCAATGATCGGGTACGAGCCGTCGTGCTTCTTGTGCTCGTAGTACATCGACTCTTCCTGAATCTTGCCGCGTTGGTAGCCGGTTTCCATGGCGCCGAGCACACCGCCGCGCGAGGCGATGGCTTCGAATTCCTTGAGCACGGCTTCCTCGACGAGGTCGGTCAGTTCGTCGATGACGAAGGCGCCCTGGTTCGGGTTTTCGTTCTTGGCGACACCCCATTCGCGGTTGATGATCAGCTGGATGGCCATGGCGCGACGCACGCTTTCCTCGGTCGGCGTCGTGATCGCTTCGTCGTAAGCGTTGGTGTGCAGGCTGTTGCAGTTGTCGTAGATGGCGATCAGCGCCTGCAGCGTGGTGCGGATGTCGTTGAAGTCCATTTCCTGGGCGTGCAGCGAGCGGCCGGAAGTCTGGATGTGGTACTTGAGCTTCTGGCTGCGCTCGTTGGCGCCGTACTTGTTCTTCATGGCGACGGCCCAGATGCGGCGGGCGACGCGGCCGATCACCGAGTATTCCGGGTCCATGCCGTTGGAGAAGAAGAAGGACAGGTTGGGCGCGAAGTCGTCTATCTTCATGCCGCGCGCCAGGTAGCTCTCGACGTAGGTGAAGCCGTTGGACAGCGTGAAGGCAAGCTGGCTGATCGGGTTGGCCCCGGCTTCAGCGATGTGATAGCCGGAGATCGACACCGAGTAGAAATTCTGCACCTGGTTATGGACGAAGAATTCCTGGATGTCGCCCATCATCTTCAGCGCGAATTCGGTGCTGAAGATGCAGGTGTTCTGGCCCTGGTCTTCCTTCAGGATGTCGGCCTGCACGGTGCCGCGCACGGTGGACAACGTCCATTCGCGGATCTTCTCGGCTTCGTCTTCGGTCGGCTGGCGGCCGTTGTCTTTCTCAAACTTGGCCATCTGCTGGTCAATGGCGGTGTTGAAGAAACAGGCCAGGATGATCGGCGCCGGGCCGTTGATGGTCATCGACACCGAGGTGGTCGGGGCGAGCAGGTCGAAGCCGTCGTAGAGCACCTTGAGGTCATCGAGCGTGGCGATGGATACGCCGGAATTGCCGATCTTGCCGTAGATGTCGGGGCGCTCGTCCGGGTCGCAGCCGTACAGGGTCACCGAGTCGAAAGCCGTCGACAAACGGTGCGCCGGCATGCCTTCGGACACGCGCTTGAAGCGGCGATTGGTGCGGAAGGCGTCACCTTCGCCGGCAAACATCCGGGTCGGATCTTCACCTTCGCGCTTGAAGGCGAAGACGCCGGCGGTGTAGGGAAAGGAGCCGGGCACGTTCTCGCGCATCAGGAAGCGGAGCGTTTCGCCATCGTCGCCGAACTTGGGCAGGATGACCTTCCTGATCTTGGTGCCGGACAGCGATTCCGACACCAGCTTGGTACGGATTTCCTTGTCGCGGATTTTTACGACGTATTCGTCGCCGGCATAGGCCTCAACGGTAGCCGGCCACATGTCGAGCAGCTTTTTGGCCTTCGGATCCTGCTGGCTGTCCTTGAAGGCGGCCATTTCGTCAAAGTCTGCGGTCGACTTGTCGCAGGCGGCAAAAATGCCCTTCGAGATGCGCAGCGACTGGCGTTCGCGGGCAATCTTCACCTGCTCTTCGGTATGCGCGTGATAGCCACGCACGCTGTCGGCGATCTCGGCCAGATAGCGCACGCGCTGGGCCGGCACGATGGCGCGCTGGGTCGACGACTGTTTTACAGTCACGAGCGGCAGCTTGCCCGCCTGCAATTTCAAACCTTTTTCGGTGAGGGCCGGGACCAGCGCCTGATACAGCGCGGTCACGCCGTCGTCGTTGAAACGGGCGGCCTGGGTGCCGAACACCGGCATGTCATCGGTCGGCGTGGTGAAGGCTTCGCGGTTGCGCTGATATTGCTTGCGCACATCGCGCAGCGCATCCTCGGCGCCCTTGCGGTCGAACTTGTTGATGGCCACGAAATCGGCAAAGTCGAGCATGTCGATCTTTTCGAGCTGCGAGGCGGCGCCAAACTCAGGGGTCATGACATATAGCGACAGATCAACGAAAGGCACGATGGCCGCGTTGCCTTGCCCGATGCCGGAGGTTTCGACAATGACCAGATCAAAGCCGGCCAGCTTGCAGGCGGCGATGACTTCCGGCAACGCAACCGAAATTTCGGAACCGGTATCGCGGGTGGCCAGCGAACGCATGAAGATGTTCGGGTGTTCGATGGCGTTCATGCGGATGCGGTCGCCGAGCAATGCCCCACCGGTCCGCTTGCGCGACGGGTCAATGGAAATCAGGCCGATCTTGACGGTGTCGCCCTGGTCGAGGCGGAAACGACGGACGATTTCATCAGTCAGCGAGGACTTGCCGGCACCGCCAGTGCCGGTGATGCCGAGAACCGGCGTTTCCAGAGCAGCTGCCGCCTTGAGCAGCGGCTCCTTGAGAGCCGGCGCTTCGCCGTTTTCGAGCAGCGTGATGATGCGTGCCAGCAAGCGCTTGTCGCCCGCCTGCAAACCGGCCAGCGCCTGCTCGACACTCGGCACACCTTCATCGGCCACGTCGAAGTCAGCGTTCTGCACGACCTCGTTGATCATGCCCTGCAAACCCATGTGCACGCCGTCTTCCGGCGCGTAGATGCGGGTCACGCCGTAGGCATGCAGTTCCTTGATTTCAGACGGCACGATCACCCCGCCACCGCCGCCGAAAACCTTGATATTGGCGCCGCCGTTGGCTTTAAGCAGGTCGATCATGTACTTGAAGAACTCGACGTGGCCGCCCTGATACGACGTGATGCAGATGCCCTGCACATCTTCCTGCAGCGCGGCATTGACGATTTCCTGCACCGAACGGTTGTGGCCGAGGTGAATCACTTCGGAACCAGTCGACTGCAGGATGCGGCGCATGATGTTGATCGAGGCGTCGTGCCCGTCAAACAGCGAGGCGGCGGTAACGAAACGTACCTTGTGCTTGGGCTTGTACGGAGAAAGCTTCTTGGCAACGGAAAGATCGGTCATGACGCCAGCCTCATCGAAAAGATGGAAAGGCGCCCATGGTATGCCCCTTTGACGCCGCTGCCATTGTCGCGAATGACGACAATCGTGCAAATTCCGCCAAGGTGATACAGTGCTACGGTCAACCGGAAAAAATGACCAAAATTGAAATCACCCACCCCATCACCGCTCACCAATAGAACGCAAACCTCTGTTGCTATGGGATTTGTTACCGGAATGCTGGCCGGCCTGATGCGTCGAAACATTGACCCCGCACCACTTCTGGCGGCCACCAACATTGACATTGCAGACACCGCCAGCCGGATTCCGGTCGAAAGCTACGCCGCGCTGTACAACCGGCTCAACCACCAACTCGACGACGAAGGCTTCGGCCTGTTCGCCCAGCCGATGCGCGTCGGCAGCTTCGAATTCCTCTGCCGCGCCTGCATCAGCGCCCCGACATTGGCCGAAGCGCTGGCCCGGGCTAGCCGTTTCCTGCATGTCGTGCTCCCCGATCTGGCGGTCAGCGTGCGCCGCTCGCACGGCCATGCCGAACTGGTCATTTCCGAAACGCGCAAGCTGGCCGACCACACCGACGACCCCGGCCGGGTCTTCGCCTTCGAGTGGTTGCTCCGCCTGCTGCACGGCCTGTCATGCTGGCTGGCCGGGCGCGGCATCGGGCTGGACAGCGTCATTTTTCCCTACCGCAAGCCGCCCCACTTCGCCGACTACGCGCTGATTTTCACCGAGGATTCGCGTTTCGCACCGACCGTTCCCGGCGGCACCGGCACGCTGGTCGCCAGCTTCAACGCCAACCTGCTCGACCTCCCCATCC
>Ga0209211_10011288_pt1 | contig 11447 bp, 9 predicted proteins | sample RifGroA2_FD_183992 | JGI IMG/M metagenome (GOLD analysis project Ga0209211, IMG submission 183992) | Groundwater microbial communities from Rifle, Colorado, USA - Groundwater A2 (SPAdes) (version 2) | ecosystem: Environmental > Aquatic > Deep subsurface > Groundwater | place: Rifle, Colorado...
CCGCCGATGATGCCGACTTTCAACATGCTCTAGACTTTTGAATTTTTAACGATGCGCAGGTCGGGGAGGGGAATAACGAAATCAGACTTCAATCCCGCTTTTTTCAGGCGCTTCATAATGACGTCGGCATAGTGCCATGACAGAAGCACTACGTAATCCGGTTGTTCCTTGAGAAGTATCTTCTCATTCACCACGGGGATGTGTTTCCCCGGCAGATACATGCCGAGTTTCAATGATGTCGGCAACTCCGCCAGATAGGGGATGTACTCCGTATCGACGCCGTAGTAATTCAGGAGCGTCGAGGCGCGGCCGGGGCATGATTTCCCGACGATGGATTTTCCCGACCGCTTTGTCTTGATGAGGAAATCCATGAATTCGAGACGCGCTTTTTGCACGCGTCGCGCGAATTTCGTGTAGGTCGGGAGCTTGTCCAATCCGGCGGTGCGCTCCTCTTTCAGGAGCTTTGCCACGCGCGGACTCACCGATCTACCCCTGCCTTTCGTCACGTGCACGCGGATGTTGCCGCCGTACCGGTCGCCGCGTTCGACATCGGTGACCGTGAAGTCGTACGGGGCGAAAAGCGCGATGAGGGAGCGGAGAGAGTACGTCCGCAGGTGCTCATGGTAGATGGTGTCGAATTGCCCGCCCTGTACCACATTGAGCAGGTAGTGCGTCTCGGAGATGAATACGCCGTCGTCCTCCAAAAGAGCGTGGATGCCCATGATGACCTCGCCGATGGTCTGCATGTGGGCGAAGACATTCGTCGTCGTTATGACCGCCGCAGGGCCGTATTTTTTCCTGATCTGCCTGGCGGTCTTCCTGTCGAAGAACGACTGGATGGTCGGAATGCCGTGAGCGTTCGCATACTTCGCGATGTTGGTCGGCTCGACGCCGAGTATCTGTATGCCTTCCCGTTTGAAACCGCTCAAGAGTGTGCCGTCGTTGCTTCCGACATCGATAGCGAGGTCCTTCGGGGTCAGCTCATATTTCTCAATAAGCGAGAGGCATATCTGCCGTTGGTAGTCGGCGAGGGGCTTCGATATACCGCTCCGGTACGGGTAGCCGGGATGATAGACCTCCTTGCCGTCGACGCAGTAATCTATCTGCACGCCGGTGCATTTCCGGCACCAGACCATGCGGAGCGGATATGTTTTCTCCGGCTCGTTGAGGGACTCCTTCGTGACGAGCGTGTCGCAGAGCGGCTGATGTCCGAGGTCGAGGACCGTGTGCACCTTTGCGGAATTGCAGATCTGACAGCGGGGGATATGCCCCGTCTTCACGAAATGGTGCTTTGGGTATGGTGTTTTCATACTACGTCTATGTACGTTGCCCGGACCTCTGCTTGTAAAAGGCTATCGTCTTTTTGATGCCATTCTCGAAACGCACGCGCGGCTTCCATCCGAGCTCTCTCCCTATTCTTTTGCTTGAGAGCGCGTACCTGAAATCGTGCCCCGCACGGTCGGCCACGTATTCTATCTCTTTTTCGGTCTTCCGGAGCATACGGAGGAGCGTCTTGGTCACGTCGAGGTTGGTATATTCCGAGCTTCCGCCGATATTGTAGATGCCGCCATCCGTACCTTTGCGGAATACGAGGTCGAGCGCGCGCACATTGTCGTCGACATACAGCCAGTCGCGGATATGTTCTCCCACCGAGTACAGCGGCACTTTTTTCCCGCGGAGCAGATGCGTAATGAATTTCGGGATGAGCTTCGTCACATCCTGTCGCGGTCCGTAGTTGTTGGAGCTCCGGGTGATGACGCCGGGGAGGCCAAACGTATTTTGGTACGACATGAACAAAAGCTCCGCCGCCGCTTTCGACGCGCTGTACGGATTGCGCGGATCGAAGGGCGAGGATTCGGTGAACGGCGCATCGTTCTTGCCGAGCTCCCCGTAGATCTCGTCGGTCGAGACGAGATGGAAGCGCGAGAGCTTGTGGTCGCGCGCGAGCAAAAGGAGCTCGTTGGTACCCTCGACGTTGGTCCGGAGGCACAGGCCCGGGTCCATGATGCTCTGGTCTACGTGCGTCTCGGATGCGAAGTGGATGAGGTGGGTTGGCTTGTATTTCTCGAAGATGGCGGTCATCGCAGGGCGGTCGCAGATGTCGGCCTTCTCGAAGGCATAGTTCTTTTTATCCGGCACCGTGATGTTGCGCACGTCGGCCGCGTAGGTCAGCGCGTCGACATTGATGAAAAGTTCCCGCGGGTATTTCTTGACGGCATAGTTGAGGTAATTGCTGCCGATGAAGCCGGCTCCGCCCGTTACAATAGTCCGTCTTTTGAACAGATGCTTCATTTTTTTGCGCGTTTCTTCATAAAGCGTGATGCCGTGTGCAGGCTTTCGATGGTGCCGATGTCGAACCACTCCTTCTTCAGCATGTGGAAGTGCAGGGTCTTTTCCGCGAGGTAGAGCTTATTGACGTCGGTTATCTCATATTCGCCCCGCTCGCTCGGCAGTATCTTGCGTATCTTCTTGAAGACGGTGTTGTCATATATATAGAGACCCGTCACCGCCATATCGCTCTTCGGCTTGGCGGGCTTTTCCTCGAGCGAGGTGATCTTGTCGCGCTTCACGGTAGCGATACCGAACCGCTTCGGGTCGCGCACTTTTTTGAGGAACACGGCCGCGCCCTTCTTGAATTTCCGTATGGCCGGCGTGATATCGTCGAGGAAAATGTTATCGCCGAGAAAAAGCACGCAGTTGTCTTTCCCGATGTAATCTTCCGCGATAAAAAGTCCGTATGCGATGCCGTTCGGCTCGTTCTGGATGCCGTAGACGATCTGTATCTGTTTGGCGGTCGTTCCCCTGGGGACGAAGCGTTGGCCCGAGCCGAGCAGCTTCACGAAGGCATCAATGTTGCCGGGCGAGGTCACGACCATTATCTTCGTGATGCCCGCGTCGACCAGTTTTTCTATCGCATAATAAATGACCGGTTTGTCGTAGACCGGCAGCAAATGCTTGTTGGTGACGAGCGTGAGCGGCTGTAGTCTCGTGCCGGAGCCTCCCGCGAGAATAACGGCTTTCATGGCGGCCATACTATACCCCATGAGATAAAAATCCAACTGCTCCTCACGGTGACGGGCCGGGATATCTCACGGGGTATACCCCATGAGATAAAAATCCAACTGCTTCTCACGGTGATGAGCCGGGATATCTCACGGGGTATACCCCATGAGATAAAAATCCAACTGCTTCTCACGATGACGGGCCGAGATATCTCACGGGGCAGGCCACCCATGCTATAGTGTCGAATCTATGCCGCGCGGTGAGAAAACGTCCGTCTGCGTTATTCTCGCGTACAACTGCGCCAATGTTCTTCCGAACACCTACCGGCGCATCCCGAAGGATTCGGTCGATCGCATCATTCTCGTTGACGACGCATCCACGGACGACACGCTCCAGGTTGCGAAACGTTTGGGAATTGAAACGTACACGCACGAACATCTCGGGTACGGGGGGAATGTGAAATATTCCATCAGGAAGGGCATCGAGCTCGGAGCAGAATACATCGTCGACCTTCACGGGGACGGTCAGTACGACCCCTCGGCGATCGGGGCGGCGCTCGCGAAAGCCAAAGAGGGCTACGACCTCGTACTCGGCTCCCGTTTCCTCGATCCGTTGCAGCCGCTACAGGACCACATGTCGTGGGCGCGCTACCTCGCGAATATCGGATTGAGCGCGACGGAACGTTTGGTCCTCAACCTTCCGCTCTCGGAGTTCCACACGGGATTCCGCGTCTATACCAAGCGCTTGGCCGAGACGGTCGCGCTCGATGCGACGTCCGACGACTTCCTTTTCGGTTTTGAGATAATCGCACAGGCGAAATTCGCAAACCTCCGTATCGGGGAGGTGCCGATACGTTGCAGTTACAAAGAGGAGCACACGTCCATCTCCATCCCAAAGTCCATTGTGTACTCGTTCCAGACGTTTAAGACGCTTGCGCTGTACCTCTTGGCGAAAGCGGGTTTCAAGGTAAAACTTTTTGCGCTATGACACGCATACGCGAATTGGTACAAAAATACGCGCAGTTCATCCGGTTTTGCATTGCGGGCGGCTTTGCGTTCTCGGTCAACCTCACCGTGCTCTACATTCTTACCGACATCTTCCATATCTATTATCTCATCTCGACCGTCGGGGCGTTCCTCGTCGCGTTCTCCATCAGTTTTCTTTTGCAGAAACTCTGGACGTTCAAAGATTCCTCGCGCGACCGCCTGCATATCCAGCTCCCGCTCTACCTCGGCATGCAGGTCGTGAGCATCACCCTGAACGCAAGCCTCATGTACGTATTCGTGGAGTATCTGTACATCTGGTACCTCTTCGCCCAAGCCATCATCGCGCCCGTGCTCGCTATCGTTATATTCTTCATCAACAGAACGTATATCTTCAAGAAGCGGGAGGTGATCGAGAGCGTTTAAAAACCTCTCTGGAGCGTACCGAAGCGCAGTTTTTTGACGGAGGAGTGGCTCAAACCGTCAAAAATACCGCGCTCCGGTACGCTGAACCATTCGCCCGCGCGAGCGTTTTGCGCTATCGTGCTCTCATGGCGGCGTGGAAAGGACTGCTTTTTGCGGCACTGTTCGTTTTTATCGCGTTCGCGATATTGAATCCGAACCCGTTCGGCAACAATCCGGATATCATTTTCGATGAGAGCTATTTCCTGACGAGCGCGCTTTCCGCTATCGAGCACACGACGCTTCCGGGCTGGGATTTTCCGGCCTCCGGCACGTACTACGGAGGGCCGCAAACATATCTTGATACGGCGGTCTTAGTGCCCGTCGTCGGCGCCGTATTGGCGTTGTCGGACTTCTCCGTAACTGTGGCGAAGATATGGGTCGCAAGCAATACGGGGGAGCTCCTCTATATACTCCGCCTCGTGAGCGGTGTCGGCGCGCTCGCGACGCTGATTTTCTTTTTCTTTTACTTCAAGAGGCGGGAGATCCCCCGACCACTCGCGCTCTCGCTCGTTCTTTTTCTCTTTCTGCTCCTCTCCAATGTGCTCGTCATCGAATTCCTGCACACGGCGAAGGTCTGGGCCTTCTACATCATCATGGTTGCGGCCGCGAGCGCCGTATTCATTGCCAACGAATATTACCTGTCGCGGCTGAACACGCCGTTCATGCGGACGGAGCGGTACACGGCGCTTCTCGTGTGGAGCGGCGTGCTCGTCTTTTTCCAAAGCTACGTCGGCGTGTTCTCCATCGCGCTTCTCACGCTGTACGCGCTTTTGCTCCGGCACATCAGTGTGCACGACCTGTCGGGGCACCTGCGCCGGTACTGGTATCTCATCGTGCTCTTTGCTCTGACGCAGATATCATTTCTCTATCAGGGATACAAGATATCGGGTAATTTTTCGGACGTCTCGACGAAAACTGCCGAGGGGACGATTGATTGGGCCACGAGGCTCGGGAAGCCGCTCCTCTTCGCATTTCAGAGCCAGCCGCTCGTCATCCTGTATGTCGCCGGCGTACTCGCGCTCCTATTCCTCGCGCTCCAAAAACGGGCATTCTTCGATACCCCGCGGAAAAGGATGTACCTCGTCATCGCATGTGTGCACCCCGTGCTCGTGTACGTGATATTCCACGTCATCATCGGCTTCGACATCCTCCCGCGGTACGCCATCCTTCTGACACTTGCGTGCGCATTTTCCGCAGCGATACTCATGAGCGAACTCGGCGCGAAGGCGGCTACGGTCGCACTGTGCCTAGGCGGCGTGCTTTTCCTCGCGGTCGGCGTGCAGGCGATAACGCTCTATTGGCAGCCCTCGTCCGAGACCGTACTCTTGCGGACCATCATGCAGAATTACAACACTCCCGACACCGCGTTCATCGTTGACCACTCGGCGCGGCGCCTGACCCTGCCGGTCAATACCGGGTCGCTCGATCTTCTGGACGATGAGCGGCGGCAGATGAGCCGGTTCGCTTTTCTTCTGCAGAATAGGGACAAGCTGCCCGCGAGCGACTTCAAACCGCTGACCGCCACCGCCTACCGGCCGGAGCAGGAGGCGGCGTACATCGCGCAATTATCGGGCACTCATTCCGTATGGATGGTGCGGACGCTGTGCACCGACCGATGCGGCGCGGGGGAGACGGCCGCGGGCACATGCTTCGAGATCAATATGAACGCGTGCGAACAAATGCCGCATGAGATAAATACCCTGCCGGAATTCCTCGGCGCGACGCAATTGGGGTATTCGTACGTGGTGCGCAAGGTTCGCTAGAGCATGTTTGTCTTTTATCCGCAAAGTGTGTATACATAGGGCAAGCACGCAGGATACCTCCCCATGAAAACGCTCTCGGTGGTTGTTCCGATCTACAATGAGAAGAAAACCCTTTTGGAGGTGTTGCGTTTGGTAGAGTCGAGTCCCGCGGCGGGGCTGAACAAAGAAATTATTTTGGTGGATGATTATTCCACCGACGGCACACGCGACATTCTTCGAGGTCTCGCCGTAGCGGGGAAGTACAAGATAATTTTTCAGGAGAAGAACGGCGGCAAGGGCAGCGCACTGCGCGCCGGCTTCGCGAACGCGACGGGTGATTTTATTTTGGTACAGGACGCCGACCTGGAATGCGACCCGAATGAATACCCCGACCTCCTCGCGCCGCTTTTGGCGGGCACGGCGGATGTCGTATACGGCTCGCGGTTCGCGGAATATTCATTGCTCACGGTTTTCCGTGATTGGCATTATTTCGGCAACTGGCTCCTGACCGCGGTCTCCAATATGTTTACGGGGTTGGGCATCACGGACATGGAGACCTGCTACAAGGTTTTTACCAAGGACGCCCTTGCCAAGATCTTGCCCGACCTGCGGTCGAACCGTTTCGGTTTTGAGCCGGAAGTCACCGCGATAGTGGCCAAGAATAATTTCAGGGTCACCGAGGTCGGCATTTCATATTCCGGAGGACGCACCTATGAGGAGGGAAAAAAGATAAATTGGAAAGACGGCGTTTCGGCTTTTTGGACGATGTTCAAGTCGTGGTGGAGGTTTTCTACGTACGGGAAATATCTGTGGTTGCTCCTGCCGGTTGTGGCGGTTTTCACGATCGCCGTGCTTCACCCGACCGTCAAAGGGGACAGCGGCTCATATCTGGAGATGATGGACCTGCTTACAACGGGCGTTGTGCCCGACCAGTTCGTTCCGTTCAGGGTGATTACCGGATTCTTCGGGGTCGCGCTTTTGGTTCTCGTTGATTCCGTCATAGCGAACATCCATATCTCATGGCTTCTCATGAACAGTATTTTTTATGTCGTGACGGGGATGGTCTTCTATTCTCTCTTGCGGAGACTCATGAGAAGTCCGGAAGTCGCATTCGTCGCCACGTTATTTTTGGTCACGAATTACGCCGCCGTGACGGGCGGTCTTGCGTACCTCATGGACATGAGCGGTTGGATGTTCTACATCATTTCTATCTACTGCGCCCTGCGCTACATGCAGACGGGGCGTGAGAAATGGCTCTACTGCTCGGCGGCCGCGATCGGTGTCGGCGGCGTATTCAAAGAGTATGCATTGCTGGGGTACGTCGTCTTGGCGGGAAGCATTCTTTTTCTCCACTGGGGGCGGTGGATGCGGCTCGTACGTACATTGTTCGTGAGCGGACTCATCGCTACCGGCCCCTTTGTCACGATGAATATCTATTCGCTGTTCGTGTACGACTATACGTATTTCAATTGGCTCGCCTTTCAGGGGAAGTACGTCTACCAAAGCAGGGTATTGGAATACATAAAAAGTTTCGGCTCTTTGTTTAATTTCGGGTGGCTCTTGTTTTTCCCCGGCCTGTACCTTCTTCTCAAAGAGAGCAGGCGACCGTTCCGGAAAGAATCCGTGTTCGTGTGGCTGACGCTACTTTCTTTTCTCCCTGTTTTTATATGGGACGCCATCACGCAACGAGTCCTCTTCATCACCGTCCCTGCGCTCATCATCGTCTCGAGTTTGTTTCTCGAACGCATCCGTCAACACCGGTACCCCATCCTCGCGCTCCTTTTCCTGTACGTCCTCTCCGCCTATTTCATGGACTCATTCATCCTGGATTTCGTGAACCTGCCGTTCTAGCCCGCGCCCCGGTACATCCGCACTTTCTATATTCCTGAGTTTTCCAATTTCCTTCTTTAAACCGAGCATCCCAAATTTTACACCATGGTGTAAAAAAAGGGATGCGGGCGTATATCCCAAATTTCTTCCGACCGTGAGTAAATTGGGGATATGGGGATTTTTCGGTTTCTATACGGGGGAATGTGGCTCTGCTTAAGGTCCGATGATACAATCGGCCTCATGAAGTCCGTCTTATGGCGCATCTGGCACGTCATACGCTGGCCGCTCGCGGTACTCGTCGTCCTCTACGTCGCCATCGTTATTTACAGCTTTCCGCATGCATTGGAGAAGGAGAAGACGGAACAAACGATAGCCCGTATCCATGCGCAAAAGCTCACCATCGAGAATGTGAACGGTGAGCACCTCCCGCCGCCGCCCGACCCCGCTCAAGTGGACGCGACGATAGAGGGGGTCGACCTGAATGCCAACGGTATCCGCGATGACGTGGAACTCGCTATCTTCGAGAAGTATCCGAACGATGCAAAAATCCGCGCGGCGGAATTGCAGTATGCGATGGCGTTGCAGATGTATCTGACGGAAGTTTTTAATTCGGAGACGTGGAAAGCCGTGGCACTTTATTCTGGGAGAGGTTACGGTTGCATATACGACACGGGGCCGAACGTGACTCTCTCAGACGGCGATGAACGCATACGGCAGGCCTTTGCAATAATACAGAAGCGTATCGACGAAACCGAAAAGTTAGTCTTCAATACATCGGAACGCCAGAGCGCATATGATGCCGTAGAAAAATATACGACATCGTTTGGAGGATCGGACAACCAAGATTGCGATTTGCAATTGTGATTGTTTCTCCATGAAAAAGATAATTATACTCGTAGTGCTTGCTCTTGTTCTCCCCAACGAAGTAACGGCACAGAGTTGCTCACCGAATGGTTATTCGATAGTTTTTGTAAATGGCGTTTTAAACGATCAAGAAAAAGCGCAGACGAGCAAAACTGCCTTTGAAGAAAAATTCAAGACATTGTCAGGACGTAACGACGTGTCGTTTTATTTAGGTCATAATCAATCACATTTCGCGGGAGTGGGCGACTTTTTGCAATCAGTTGCTCAGACCCTTTTTACCTCCATAACAAACTACGACCGTGACACAATACTTCGCCAAATTCACAATGATGTGGCGACGCAGAAAATACTTCTGGTCGGTCACTCGCAAGGCACCTTCTATACAAATGAGATTTACGATTATTTAACATCGCATGGAGTGCCAAAAGAGTCTATAGCCGTCTACAATCTTGCGACACCAGCGAATTACGTTGCCGGAGGGGGCAACCACCTAACCTCCGCAAACGATCAGCTCGTATTGAAGGTGAGGCGGTACACCGCCACGGCGAATTTGCAGCCGCCATTGGATGCTAATATTCTCATTCCGATATCCGCCGAAGAAGCTACACAGACGTTCGGCGGGCATTCGTTTAGTGGGGCATATCTTTCAGGAGCACCAGCGCGGATTGTCTCTGAAATACAGCGGGAGTTAGAGCACCTGAAGGCGTCTAGCGAGTCACGTGCAGGCTGCTTCGATCCGCCTTCGGAAACACTCTCGTATAACGCGCAGAAGGTCGTGTTTTCCATCGGAGACCCCGCATCACTTGTTGCTAAAAAAGGCTTAGTCACGGTAGCAGACAGCGCCGTTGCAGTCACCAAGACGGTCTCTAATGGAATGGTCAATGCGGCGAGGCTACTCAAATCAGCGCTCATGAAATTACTTCCCCCGAGAGGCGGTCCGAGCGGGAGTCAGACGACCGCCGCCGCTTTCGCGCTGACTCCGCCTCCGAGTCCGCCCGCGGTCGTCAAAACGAACACTCCGCCGCCGACAAGAGTTGCGACTCCGACCACCCCTCCGACAGGCTCAGGGCAAGCAACTCCCACCCCCGCGCCGAACCCACCTGCCGCGCAGGTGCAAGCCCCGCCAATAATTACGCCGCCCGTCCTGCCGGTGCAGAGTCCGCCACCACAACCGCAGAGTCCGGTACTTCCGGCACTCGTCCCCGTTGAAGCGGGTTTCGGCGGCGGAGGGGGAGGGCCGAACGCGCCGGCAAACGCAAACACACAACAAGCGGCCGTCCCCGCCGCGCCGGTTTTTGTGCCGCTCGACGTCGTGAGCCCGCTTGCAGGTGCGACGTTCGCCACAACGTCCGTCACGTTCACCGGCACCACGACCGCCGGATTTTTGGTCGCGGGCACGGAGGGCGCGTCAGCGACAACGACAGTCGCCGACGCCGACGGCAACTGGACGCTCTCATTCGTATTGCCGGAAGGAGAGAATGAGCTCTCGTTCTCCGCCGACGACGGCGCGGGTAATATGTCGGACATCGCGGCACGTACCATCACTATCGACACCACTGCGCCCGATGCCCCTGTTCTTTCCATCGCCGAATGTGCCGATTCATTCTCGAGCGGTATCTGTATGATAGCGACGACCACTATCACGCTCGTGTGGGATGCGGTCCCCGGAGCGGCCTTCTACAGCGCCGGAGAGATAGCCGGTCCCGATGTTGCTTCCACGACCGCGACGAGCCAGCAGATCGATTCGGTCGGCGACCGCGTTGAGACGATTTTTTATGTCAATGCATACGATTCTCTCGGCAACAGTGTGCGCTCGAATGCCGCCGTCGTCCTTCCGTTCAACCTCGCCGTCACGATAAACGAAATAGCATGGAGCGGCACCGGAGCGTCCGCAGACGACGAATGGATCGAGCTTTCCAACAACACCGATTACACCATCGACCTCACGCACTTCACGCTCGCGTCGGCGGACAGCGGGCGCAATATCGCGCTGTCGGGGAGTATTGCCGCGCACGGATACTATCTCATCGAGCGGCGCGAGGAAGCGACGAGTCAGCCGAGCGACCTTGTCACTGCGTTCGAGTTCCTCTCGAACGACGGGGAACAGCTCCTGCTCCTGCTTGAGGACGGCCCGGAGCTTGCGACCTTCGACCTGACACCGGCTATCGCGACATGCGGCGGGTGGTGCGAAGGTACGGGAGTAGAGGGTGAAGGGGCAAGTACTATGGAGCGCGCCGGTATCTTTGGCGCGGTCGGCTCCGACGCTTCAGTGTGGCAGACGTACGGTTCGAGTGCCGACCAAGCCCTCGGCGCGGACGGGAGTGTCATTATCAACGGTACGCCTCGCGCGGAGAACAGCACGGAACCTGCGGAGGATCTGCCAATCCCTGATTTCGAACTCAGCTGACCGAGTGCAGGCAAAAGCCCGCTCCGCATGCTACATTCAGGGCGATGAAGGATACGCGGTACTACGACAAAGAAAGCTCGCAGTATTCGGGCAAACGCTATCCGGCGCACTCCTCGACCTACGTGCAGTCGTTCTACCTGCGGCGTCTTCAGC